>Ga0114959_10002317_pt1 | contig 15819 bp, 19 predicted proteins | sample C_130625_EF_Meta_FD_87317 | JGI IMG/M metagenome (GOLD analysis project Ga0114959, IMG submission 87317) | Freshwater microbial communities from Lake Croche, Canada to study carbon cycling - C_130625_EF_MetaG | ecosystem: Environmental > Aquatic > Freshwater > Lake | place: Lake Croche, Canada...
AAAAAAAATGTAAAAACCTAAATGGGTGGTGTGGTGAAAAAATTGAAATGAAAAGAGTATAGATATGAGAAGGTAAAAGTGTTAAAATAATCCAAAAGGATGTCGTCATCAATAGTAGCTGTGAGTGCGTCATGCATGAGAAGTGTAACATCTGTGTATAAAGATGGTATGCGAGATGCGGTGGCGCGTTGTAGCGAACAATATGGTTTCGACGTGAACGAAGCGATGAAACGTCTGGGTGTGGATTCAATTGCGATGAAGGTGAATAGCAAGAAAATGGTAAACAAGAAGGAGATGCCTTCAATAGTGCTTCCATTTACAAACTGCGATCCTTCATGCTGCAACGGATTGAAACAGAGCCACGGGCTGTACACGCAATGCAAGGGTTCTCCGGTGGAGGGAAGTGCATTCTGCAAGGGTTGCGCGAAGCAATGCGAGAAGAATGGTACGGAGAAGCCAGATAACGGAACTACGGAAGATCGTATGAAAAGTGACTTCAAAGGTCCAAAGGGTGATGCGCCGAAGCATTACACTGCGGTGATGAAGAAACTGAAACTAACGAAGGAACAAGTTCTGGAGGAGGCGTCAAAGTTCGGAATCGAAATTGCAGAGGAACACTTTACGGCGCCGGAAGCAAAGACAAAGCGCGGGCGTCCTTCAAAGAAGGATAAGTCTGACGACGAGTCAACTTCAAGCGAGCCCAAGAAGCGCGGAAGGCCTAAGAAGGTGGTAAAGGACGTGGTTCCTGAGCCAACAGAGGATCTATTTGCGAACTTGGTGTCGAACCTCGAGATCGATGGTGAAGAGGACGGAGAAACGAGTTCTCTTTCTGGATCAGAGACATCGAGCAAGGTAAAGAAGTCGAAGCTGACGGATGCCGAGAAGGCTGCCAAGAAGGAGGCGTCCGAGAAGGCGAAGGCTGAGAAGGCTGCTGCTAAGGAGGCAGAGAAGGCTGAGAAGGCTGCTGCTAAGGAAGCAGAGAAGGCTGAGAAGGCTGCTGCTAAGGAAGCAGAGAAGGCTGAGAAGGCTGCTGCTAAGGAGGCAGAGAATGCTGCGAAGGCTGCGGAAAAAGAGGCCTTGAAGAAGGAAAAGGAAGCCAAGAAGGCAGAACTTGAGAAGGAGAAGGCCGAAAAGAAGGCTGCCGTAGAGGCAAAGAAATCTGCGCCGGAGTCTGAGAAAAAGACAAAGGTAAAGAAAGAGGCCTGGACTGATAAGAAGGAGGCGCCGGCAGTCTTGAAAGTGAAGAAGTTTGACTACAAGGGAACAAAGTACCTAAAGTCAGCAAACGGCGTGGTGTACAACATGGAACAAGATGAGGTTGGTGTCTGGAATGATGAGACCAAGGAGATCGAGTTCAAGGAGGTGGAGGACGAAGAGGAGGAGGAGGAGTACGAGTCGGATTCAGATTCGGATAATGAGTAGATAGTAGTAGTTAGTAGTAGTAGTAGTAGTAAATTTTATAGTAAATGCTGAATGTATAAGTAAGAAAAGAATAAGGGCCTTGTGCCTTTTTTTCTTTTCCCCATTCTCATGATAATAGAGAGAAAGGTGTTTAAATAGTTTTGCTATACTATTACTTTTATTTCATTAATGTTAAAAGGGCTTAAAGGCCGGGCCGAAGATTTCTCTCACTCATTTCTGTGTTTTGCTACTCATTTCTGTGTTTTGCTACTCATTTCTGTTTTTTTTCTAAGTTCATAGGTTTTACCTTTACTCTGAAAGGGTGGAAAATAAGAGAGAACACGCTAATATCAGATTCCAGAGTATCGACAAGATTCTATAGTGGCTTGATGCTAGTGTATTAAAAAATAATTAAATTACATAGTAGTATTTTACTGAATAAATTCCTTAACTAATTCTCTCTTTTTATTCTGTACAAAAGTGACATAGTTATCAAATGAAATACCTTGATTTTGTTTTGAGTATACATTTTCCAAAGAGTGAACGAAATGATTCATCTCAAACCGAAATACATGAACTGGTTTTGTTTGTCCAATGCGATGACATCTTCCAACTGCTTGATCTTCTAAACTCGGGTTCCAATGAGGCGTGATAAAATAGACCTCGCTATAATTTTCTTGAAGATTCAATCCTTCACAACCGGTTTGAATCTGCAAAATAAGAACGTCATACTTTTCAGAGAGAAGGCTTTTTCTAGAGACTGCCGTGTTTCTTCCATCCAAACTAGCTACTCTCTCTATGCCCCCCTTATTTAAACCCAAAATAAGGGTGTCAATCTCTTCTTTGTAGTGGCAAAAGATAAGCTTGCCATTACCATTATTTTTTCTGTCAACAAGCGCCTTGATAACTGCATCCATTTTACTAGAACTACCTATTTCGATTTTATTCTCATGCAAAGACTTGAGAACCATTTCCGGTAATATACAGGATTGTTTGGCTCGAGTAAGTAATTGAATAACTTGGTAATTTTTAAACGGAAGGGTTTCCTCATTTTCCTTTAATTGTGTTCCACTAAAAGAGAGATGAGCGTGAATATTTGCTCCGAATCTTTCTTCAGCTTTAGTGGCCCACGGAACAATAGACTTTTGCAATTGTACGTCTGGCATATCGACGCCTACTTCTCTCTTTGTTCGTTTTAGAATAATCTTTTTTCCGAGAATAGGAATGTTTCCAGGTTCGGCATAGAAACTGGATGGTACTCCTAATAAGCTGCACAAAGCAAAGAAGTCATCTTTTTTGTTTTGTATTGGTGTACCAGAAACAAGCCAACGGATCTTTGCAGGCAACATTTTAGCACCTAAAAATCTTCCTGTTTTGCGGTTACGCAGATGGTGAGCCTCGTCAAAGACGACTCTATGCCAGTTTATCTCGTGCAACAAGGTTGGTTCGATCTTCTTCTTGTTCAAAGTGATACCGCCATAGCTGGTGAGCACAATGGGGCTCTTTTCTAACTTCTCTCTAGTTAGTTCTTTCTTGGAATTACCATGGAAGATAACAGCCTTGTGCCCAGTGGTCTTAAGGATTTCGTTATACCACTGATGTAAAAGAACAACTGGTAAAATGACAAGAGTGGGCATTTTGAAGTTGCAGAAAATAGTACCGATCATAGTGATAGTTTTACCCAGCCCCATTTCGTCTGCAATAAATCCGCCTCTTATTTTACGACCGGAAAAATAGTTACCTGTTATCTCATTTTCCAAACACCACTTAACGCCTGAAACTTGATAGTCCTTCTCATCCATCTTGGCATAGGCCAAAATTTTTTTGAAGCCTTGTATGCGGGATTCGACAATATTCATTTTTGAATTTCATATGATGCAATATATGTTTACTATAAAAATAAAAAACTTTCAATTTTTTTGGAGTAAAAAAAAAGAAAATAAATTTTTACATATGAGAGAAAAAAAATTGAAATGATTTTTTGTAATTATGATTAATTTATATTAACCCAATACACCAACTTTAAAGTTTTATCTATCATCTCTACAAGAATGTCCGGCCGTCAAAACGCCAATAAGCCATGCAGGAAGCCTTATTGCAAGGTATGCCATGATGCAGGAAAGTCGGAGACTGATTACACAAGCCACTATGTCCGCAGCAAGCCAGGACCAGATGGTGTTGTAATTTGTCCCACGATCTTGGCCAACGAATGTCGCTATTGTAAGAAAATTGGTCATTTCCCATCAATGTGTACAAAGCTTTCTCGTGACAAAAAGGATCGAGTTCTCCGTGAGAAGAAGAATGAGCGCATTGTGGTGGAGAAGCCCACCAAGAAGCCCGCCACGTTTTTCAGCATTTTTGAAGCTCTTGATGATTCTGATTCTGACGCTGACGAATCACCTCGCCATAAGAACGAGAGCTGGCCTACTCTGACATCGGCACCTGCTTCACGTTCTTTAGTAGAAACAAAGACGGGCTACGCGGAGGCTCTGGCTCGCGCCAAGGCGCAACATGAATGTGTTCGAAACCACCTCTTTGACATTGGCGAGTTTAATGAGGCAAAACACATGCCGGCATATCTTGGCGTCCCCGTTCCGGTTGCACATCAGCCAAAGATACGCAAGCCCTTTTTACAGAGAAGCTGGGCGGACGACTCAGATTGGTCTGACTTCAGCGATAATGAACACACTGAGATGGTGGAGTACTGGGACCAGGCGGAAGATTCATGGTAGATAGATAGTTTAGATTTAAAATAATAAATAATAAAAAGGGCGCAAGCCTTTTTTTACAGCAAATAAGGCTATGTATAAATTGTTACTCATTTCTGCGTTTTGTCACTCATTTCTAGGTTATGTCACTCATTTCTTAGTATAAATAGGGCTTTATTCCAGTAAAACATGGGAATTCTTATTTTCTCTAAAGATAAGAAAATAAGAGTTTAAAGGGTGTTTCGCGTAGATTCGCCAGTACAAGACGCTAGCTCTCGCAGTACCAAAAAAATAAGACCACTTTTTACCGCCGGTCTATAGAGTCTGAATAGACCTCAATTTAATTTTAACATTTTGACTCACTTCATATTTTGTGTTTATCCAGTGAGGTTTAACAGAAAGAAGTCCTAATCGATTCATACTATATAGCCCATTAATTGTAGACGGAGAATGTTTTCCAATATAAGGAAATGCAGGATTGTAGGAAGTATTCAAACGCGAGATAATTTAATATACGTAAATAGTTTATTTATATATTGAAAATAAATAAAAAAAAGCACTTAAATAAAAGAACTAAATAAAATTTTTTTACATCTCTATCTCTATCTCTATCTCTATCTCTTGCTGTAAAATATTTTTTTTCTTTAATGGCGCACTACAACTTCGCATAAGGTTGCGAACAGAGGATGTTTGATTAGCATAATTAATTGAAGTCTGAGACAAAGAATAATCTTGATCTGGTTCTAGGTCAAAATCAAATACATTATAACATTGTTGCGAACCTTGCGAAGTCTCTCTTGCACCGATGCACATGCTTTGATAACTTGTTCCTAGAGAACGAATAGTTAGATAGATATCATCACAAAGAGCCTTCATAAAGAGGTCGCCCTCCTTATCATTATCTTTCATATACTTTTGCATAATTCCTAAAAAGTTAGTCGCATCATTCTTAAAAATTTCGAGTGGATCCGGTCCAATATTGATAACAGGTTGTTCATCAGGATCAATTTCGGTAATAAATTCTAAAGTAGGAATCGCATTTTGACGTCGCAGTCCTTTTACCCGCTTAACTAAAGGAGCGTGCTCTAGAGGAACATGTTTAATCTCAAATTTCTTCGACTCAAACATTATTTGCTGAGTTCTAAGCCTAAAAATATGAGTAGTAAGATCGCAAGGTTTCTCGTTACAGCACATTGATTCTTGACTAAAGTGACGATGTCCAGAAAATTTATTACACTTAACTCCCGAAATATTTGCCAGAACATTTTTATTTTTTGCTAGAATATGATATGTTTTTTGAACCTCTGATACCAAATTACCGGGGCAAAGTTTATCTGAAAACTCTCCTTTCTTATAGTCGTAAATAAGTCCATCAGTCATTGATATTTCTACCTGCTCAAGAACCTTAAAAAGTTCATTGTTTAAAATTTCTCCATAGACAAGTCCCGCATTCTCAAGCTTGTCAATAAGCCAATTCGAACTATTTTTATTGGCAGAACCTAACTTTTGCATAATACTTGCACTATGATTGGTACCGAACGCAATAAATGTATTTGAAATATTTTTTGTGACAAGCGAACTTAAATAATCGGCATCCCTGTTTCCAGAAGTTGCATCTCCATCGGTAAGAAAGATGTGACTAATAGAGTGATCAGGATATGAGGAAATATATTCCTCGATAGAAATAGCAGCATCACCAAGTGCAAGTTCTATATTTGTACTTTGCATTGGGTGCATTTTTCCGATTGCGATAATCAATGATTCTAGATTAAATTTATTTACTTGAGTAGTCGGAATGATTTTATGAATCTTATCATCAAATGCGTGGACTTGAATATATACAGAAGCTTCTTCGTTATCAGCAAAGAATCGAATCATATTACACATAGTATGTTGAATATGATCCATTTTTGTCCTACCATCTTTACATTTATCACTCATTGATCCTGAGCAGTCAGTGGTAAAGCGAAAGAAGATAGGTTTTCTAGTAATAGAAACTTTTTCTGCCGAAATTTTTAAAATGCCGTAATCATAATCTGAATTGTTTAAAAATTCCGGCACAGGAAAATTATGGATTTCAATTGAAGTTTCAAAAAAACTGATTGGCTCTGACATAGTTATGGTTTATTTTTAAATGAAGACAATCAAAAAATTCAATTTTTTCGTAAAAGAAAAAATATACATTTTTAATCTACTTTGCAAAAACAAAATTTATCTAATTTTCTTCTATGTGGAGAACTTCCTTTTTCTCAATCGGCTTTTGAACTACCCGTCTTTTCTTGGGTGTAGCAAAATTTCCATAGTCTAGAGGATTATAAGCCTCTGACTCTAGAGAGCGAGGTGGTGAATTACTAGGACTCCTAGGACTATGAGGGGGCTGTTTCTTTGGAGATGACTCGAAGTGAATCTGGGGCTTTCGTTTGTGATCTTTATCTACGACCTTTGACTTATTAGCCGAGATTTTCCAGAACCAAGGATCGTCGTAAATGACCTTGATTTCCTTACCTTGAATGAGCAATTCTCGTGCTCGGTCGGCGTTTTCATTACGAAACCACTTCTTGAAGTGGACAAAAACCCTCTGAAACTTATCACCCTTCTCATTCTCTCGACTGATAATATCAATCCTATCAATTATGCCTAGGTCGAGATCACGAAACACCGCGTTTATCCTTTCGCGCGTAACATTTTTAAAAACCCGGGGAATACACATACTAGGTGCACTCACCGGAAGGGTATTAAAATCAATAGAGGTAGTCATCTTGACATATACTTTTTTACACAACAAAAATTCTTAAAAATTCATTTCAATTTTTTTACAAAAAATCTATAAAAAAATTCATAAAAAAAAATCCATCAAAAAAAATTGAAATGAATTTTTAACTTTTTAATATAATCAAACAAATACACTATGACATCAAATGCACAATCAACTTCTACTATGGTCTTTAACGACTGGGCTTACTACAATAATCGCCTGCCAATGGTGATTAGTGCCGCCAAGCGCCTACGTGTCAAGGCAGTCGATCTTACCGCTCAAGCTAAGATAAATCCTCAAGACAAAAAACTTCAAAAAGCGGCAATCAAAGCATCGGACATGGCAGTTTCTCGGTCACTAATTGCTGATGAGGTGGCTAGAGTTCTGGGCAGGAGAGTGAACTGGCGAGACGAAGCGGAGAAGCCAGACTACACAAAAAAAAATTGGTATGAAAAATAGAATTTAGAATTTAAAAAAAAAATTGCATTACTTAAAATGCAATTTTTTTTTGGAAAATTGAAATGAAAATCTGTTCAATAGATAAATCAAAAATAAGTCAACCTAAATAAATGGAAGAACAAAGACAACGACCACCGCGGTTATGCGGGTACTGCAGAGAGCCCGGACACACAATAGGAATTTGTAATCACGAGAGTGTGCATTCTCATTACCAGAGTATAACTAGGTCAGCGGAAATAATAAAAAATTTGCCAAACACAAATATTAATTATCAAGCGGAAAGATTCAAAGCATTTCTTGTAAATAATTATAACTCGATAAAGCTAAAAGTTCTTGCGATGAGATTCTTCCTGTATCAAGGACCACAACAAAATATTAGCGCATATGCCAATTTTATTGTAGATAAATTCTTTGATCCTGAAGAACGCCGACCATTTCAACAAGAGTCTCAGGCTCTAGAAATTTTGCGAAGAGTCTCATTGCAAAATATTAATAGAAGAACGGACATTCGCGCTCAACGAGTTAATTTTGATAGAGAAACTGAGCGCTATAACCGAATGACGGAAGAATACAATGCCCTTAGAAATACTTACAGGGAAAATGTAAATAACTACAATAGAACACTTAGAGAAAATATACTAACTGATATTGATACCATAAGAGAGAACGCCCACTATATTCCTAATGGAGAACACATACTAGCAGAAATGAATACTGCTCTAGAGGGATCAAATATCGATGCGGAAAGGCACACTATTGTTGGATACGCAATGACCGCAATTCAAACGGCAATAACACAAAGAGAACGAGAAACAGAAACCGCCGAATTAGAAAGAATTAGTCGTGTTCTTGCACAAAGAGAGAGGCAAATAAACCGGAACGCAATTAATGTGTCAATTCTTTGCACAGAGACGGCGCACGAGCTTCAACAACATCATGACTGCCCAATTTGCTACGGAGACGAAGTCAGATCGATAGAGATAGTAACAACTGGCTGTAACCACGAATTTTGTGCATACTGCATTTCTAGACATATTGAAGAGCGAACCCATAATCAAAAAGCGTGTTGTCCAATGTGTCGCACCGAAATCTCTAGCTTATCTGTCAAGGATGTTGAGCTTCACGGAGAACTAACAGAAAAGTTTAGTTAACTACATCATGTGATATCCAAAATGAAAGTGAAAAATTTCTGGAAGCATTCCTAGTTCTGCTTCGCTATCAAATGCATATGAAAAATTTTTTTCTACTATTTTTTTTCTCTCATTTGATGAAAAAGACCACCACATTTTGTTGATCAGCCTGTCTTTATCTTTCCAGATTGAAAGGTCATATTCTTTCTTCAACTTTGCAGAAATTGCCGGATGATCTTTGAGAAGATTTCCGACAATGTCAAGATGCCATACATTAAATTTTTGATCAAAGTATTCTTTATTTTTTATTGCATATAAGAGACGCTGATCATTTATTTCATTCGATAAGTCTCTCAAAATTTTACTTCCATAATAAGACGAAATAATAAGAACAATATCTTCTGGTAGTTTTTTGATAAACGGATACATTACACTATTACTACTATAAATCTTTATGTTTCTTTTAGTCAACCAATATAGAAAATAGATATAAAAGGATCATTACCATATAAGTCAAATACGATGGCAACGCTTATTTCAAAACTGATAAACTTTATTTTTTTAACTAGTGGAAGGCACAATATAGATGAGTCGCACGGAATTGGTCATAGTATGAATGTTCTACATTATGCACACCGAATTTATGCTAGCGAACTACCAAAGTTTCCGGAGTTAAAAAAAGAGGAAAGAGCGATTTATATTTCTGCTTTAATTCATGATATGTGTGATAAAAAATACATGAAAGAGGAAGAGGGAATACAAGAGATTGAAAATTTTTTATGTGATAAAATTACTCAGGAAGAAGTAGAGACAACAAAGACTATTATTTCGACAATGTCATATTCAAAAGTTAAAAATTTTGGGTATCCAAGGATGGAAGATCCGACAAAGCAACTTGCATATCATATTGTTCGAGAAGCAGACTTGCTTACTGCGTACGATTTTGATCGAAGCATTATATATCACATGAATAGATCTAATTCAGATCTTAATAAAGCATATGAAAATGCAATTGGTGTTTTTAATGAGCGTATCCTGCGACACGAGGAAGATGGACTTTTGATTACAGATTTTTCTAAGAATGAGGCAGCTCAACTAAAAATAAAAGCATTGGATCGAATACAAACATGGAAGGTGATTTTAAAAAACAGAAGCCTTTGACTAAAAGTGGAAAAAATTGATACATAAAAACGGATTATTATTGAAGATAATAAATTATGTCGATGACGCAAAGTCAAAGATGCTCATTTTGTAGATCGGGTCATCATAATATTCGTTATTGTAGATGTAGTGCAGCAAGAAATCTTCATAATTTTGTAAACGAAAGACTATTTGATATGAGTGAGGTAGAAAAAAAAGAAGCACTAAATGCGATGTCTGTATGCAATTTACGAATGATATCTGTTATATTAGACTTGAAATTATTTCGAATTAAATTAGAATTGATAGAAAGTATTATTCAATATTTTCGTCACACACAAAGAGTTATGCAAGTACTTTTATCTCTCCAGAGAACAGCAAATCATTCGAACAAGATGACTGTCAATACAAGTATTTTGGAAGAAAGCCGTCTTGAAGAAACTTTGGAATGTCCGATATGTTTTAGCGCGCACAGAATAGATGGTACTTTTATGACAAACTGCAAACATTCATTTTGCTTAGAATGTATGAAACAGCATTTGAAAAGAGATGTACAATGTAAGTGCCCTATGTGTCGCACCAAAATAGTAGAACTAGCTTTAAAAACTCGTAGTTCTGATGAAGAAATTTTAGGACGTCGAGAGTATTTGCTTTAATGAAATATTCAAAAAAATAAAAAAATAAAACAATATTATATAGCAATCATGGATTCCTTTAATGATCTTTGCAATCCTGCTAAAGTGTATGTTATTTTTACGGCATTTACGCTTATTGGAATGATATTTGGTAAACTATATGGTCCTGCACTAGCGAAGCTTATTTTTGCTTTTGTTTATACTTTCCTTTTGAACTGGATATGTTCTAAAGGCTATCCAGGTGTTTCTTGGTTTATAGTTTTGTTTCCATTTATTGGCATAGGACTTTCATTTATATACTTTGTTTTTCAAATGGAAAGAAGTGAACCACAACAGCAACAACAGCAACAGCAACAGCAACAGCAACAGCAACCACAAATGCAACCACAAATGCAACCACAAATGCAACCACAAATGCAACGCTAATTTATATTTCATAAATACGATAAAATATAAATTTCTAGAGAGAGTTGGGTAAGTTTCGATTGGACCACTTTTTATAAATATTATCTGATCGTATTTTAAATGTTTTTCGGAAACAGAATCCCTTACGAATATTTTTTAACTAAAGGATCGGGAGAAAGCAATGCAGGATCAGAAGGTCTGCCGTATGAAACTGGATCGAACGATCAAGCAGTTACGATTGCCGGAATAGAAAATGCCAATATAATGGAATACACTAGCGTAATGCCGATCGGAGCAAAAGAAATATCTAGGGAAGAAGGGCTCAAAAGACTTCAGTGGGGTGAAGTAATGGAATGTATAAAAGCGCAGGCGAATGGTCCTCGCGGATCTTTTCTCAGTGCAGCTGTTATGACTACAACTTTGTACGACCCTAGCGGAAAATATTTAGGAGGTTTAGCATGTGAATATTCTGGGTCAGGAAATCAGAAAGAATGCGAAAAAAGTCTCAACGAGTCTATCGCTGGAATGATTGAGAGACGAGGGTACGGAAAAATTGTAGGTGGATGCAAAATGTATCAAGATAATTTTACAGAAAAAGGCTACAAGTTTCATCCTGGAAAAAAATTTGTCTATGACTCATTACATGTAAAGCAAGAACATGGGTCAGTTTTAGCTGCAATTTGTTTTGTCTCTTTCAGATTTCCAACTTTGAAAAAAGCGGATGTAAAGTCTAGAAAAAAGACTAGGAAAAACAAATAAGAACCCTAACGAAGACGTTATTATATTTTATACTCGTAGTATAAAGAGAATGTATAAAAATCCACGACGTAAGAAAAGAAAGACAATTAAGAGAAAGGGCAAAGGGGGTCTCAAACAAAAAGATCCTAAGTTGACGAGTTGGCAAGCCGTTTATAAAATGATTGAAAATCCTCTATCAACTTTAAAAAAAATATCATACAGCTCATTAAAAGGATTTATATTTAAATTAGATGTTCCGCCGAGTCCGGAAAATTCTGAATTTTTTGGATTAAATTCATCTGGAACTGCTTTTACTATACCAATATATAGTTTAATTTTTAAGTTTGCAATTATTTCTGAAAGAGAAGTAGCATCTGACACGGAAAGCGAAGTAGAGAGTGAAGAGGAAGAACTTCCACGTTTAGTTATACCTGGTGAATTTCGGTCTTATGAAAAAGAGACAGAAGATTTTAAATCATTTGAAACAGAATCTCAAGTACAACAAAATATTTATATCGAAACGGCAAATCCTTCAGGAAAACCAATTTGTCTAGCAGTTGCCGATTTTTCTTATTTCAACAAGACAGCTTCCGATAAACTTATAGAAAAACTACTTATAAAATGTCAGAGTGATGAGAAAGCATGTGCAATGTTAAATTATTTATATGTTAATGTAATATCGTCAAGAAAATTAGGAATGATTACCATGGAGTTAGCGGATAGTGACTTCAAGGAGCTAAATGAGTTTTCTAGAGGGGATTCATCAATTTTTGGAAATCTTACAAACTACGCTCTAGCGCAAATTTTAATCTTATTTACCAAATTAAAAATATTTAATTATGACTGCCATTTTGGAAATGTTCTCGGAAAACTTGACGGAACAAAAACATTTCTTATCGATTTTGGCAGAACATTGAATTTTTCTATTCGTGATCCCTTTCCTGAATACGGAAACATTATCATTCGCGAATATAACAAAATCACTGGTAGAAACTACGCAAATGACTTGAGAGAAACTACCGAAATTTCAGTTACTGACCTTTATGTTAGCAGGAGAATAACACAACAGGCAATAATTGATAAAATGGAAAAAATAATAAAATTTATGTCATATATTGATTACATAACGAACACTACTTATTTCGACATGAGAAGTTTAGGAATGAGACCTCAAATGATTGGGTTTTTGCGTTATATATATGGGTCAGAATTTAGCAGCAACTGGCCCGAAAACCCTCCTGATTGGAGTCTAACACCTTTTGCAAAAGATAAATTTACTTCATTAATTCCCGTAATTATAAAGCTTACAGAATCTCCTTCAGGCGCGATGAGTCGCTTAAGTAGTTTAACGATGAAGACAATGATGAATGACGGAAGATTATTTTCCATCAAGTCGGGAGCATCTTATGATAGAAGTGATATTTCAAGTTGGAGTCAAGCTAGTCCTTTATCAGAACAAATAAAATTTTCACGCGGAGGGACAAAAAAACGCAAACTTTATAGAAAGTAAATAATAATAATATAAAAATATCGGTTTATATTATAAAATGGACTTGTGTTCAAGAGTTTGCGCATTTATCGAAAGTTTAATAAAAAGAAAAGGCAAAAATTTCGCAAATTTAGAATTAGATATTTCAACACATGATATTGATATTGTAATTAAACAAAAATCGTGCGCTTGTGCCTTTAAAGAACCTTACCCTTGCTCTTGCAATGATGAAGATAAGTTGTGCGATTGTGCCTGTAAAGAATCTTGCATGTGCGCTTACGATGAAGAAGATAAAAATTCATTAGATCTTTCTGATATTTCCGATAAAGTCGATGAAGTTTTGCAGATATTAGAGAATGTAAACTCAAAAAAATGTGAAGATGAAGATGAAGACGAAGACAAAGTCTAGATCCTGATAAATTTTAGTTTTGACATAGGAGTATTTACTTGACCCAAAGTTTTTGTTGATTCTACATTTTCAATTTGTGTATACATTATTTCACAATTTTGAACAGATTTTGACTTTGAATAACTTTTACATAAACAAGCACAGCGTTTTATTACCTGCAACGGAATATCTCTTATCTTACACTCTGTTTTTAAAACTACATGGCTCGATGGCGCATTTGCAACATGAAACCAAATATTCTTTTGGTCTGATGTATCAACTAACTCTGTATTCTCCTGACTATTTTTTCCAACAAGAACAATATATTCTTGGTTATCAAAGATAAATACTTCTTTTTTCATTTTTACTTTATACAAATTCAATATATTCAATTTTGTTTCAATTTTTTTAAGACGAATATATATAAAATGAAGTTTTATGACTATTTCATTTTTTATATTGTATTCATAAAAATCTGTTTCTTTATTCTTTCTTTTTCGGTTATTTATCTAAAAATTAAAAATAATGATAAAAGTGAAACCGAAACAATGAAAAATCTTACCTATTGGAAAGAAAGATTCGAGTTTCTTTTTATTTCAAATATCGCAATTTTACTAGTTTACCTATTTTACCCTATGAGAGAAAAACCTATGCAAATTGATACTACCTCTAGAAATCTACTTTTTTCTTATGGTTTCCTTATATTCCTTACCGCAAAATGGGATTTGTTTTTTGAAGAAAATAAATGGTTTTTCTACTTCCAGAGAGTACTAGGTGGCAACTATTATAAAAAATATTCAAGGGAAGAAGAGCGAACTATTCAAAAAAAAATAGAAATAAATAATAATATACGAAAGTCAGAAGGAATGCGAAATATACAAGACTATCCAAATATTCATAACTTTTACAAAAATAATGCGGAATATCAAAGATATTATACAATGATTTATCCACCAGATACAATCGGTGAAATACCATATCAGCCTGTAAATAGATCTACTCAAAAATCATTCATATAAGTTACATTGTGATTTATACTTAAAAATAAATATAGTTATTATATATTATGAAATTTATAACATCTATTTTTCAAAGATTTATAGCAAAAGAGTTACCAAAGCCGGTTGGGAGATGGAGAGTAGAAAACTGCAATATGCAAATGAACACCAAAATAGATTTATCGAATGAAGATCATTGCGGTCCTTGCGGACAATACGCATTAGAAAAAATAAAAAAAAATACAGATGTTCTCCTAGAAAAAATACAACAATAATTTTTGTCCCATTTTTTTAAATAAATTACATATTTCTTATAAAATCTACTGGCTACCTGCAACAACTTGCGCAAAAGTGCGATCATCCCTAAAATCCGCAGCAATATTTCCGTCTACAATATCATCGAGCGTTTGCTCAAGCTTCTCAAAGAACTCATCATTGTGTTTTTCGTGGGCTTTGACCAACTGCGAAAACGAGCCGCCCAGATGAGCCATGACCATATCTTCCATAGTATAGCCCATGGAAACCAACCTCTTGCTCAGATTGGTAACAGACATCCGCGGAACTTCGGCCTCAACATCATATTCTACGTCGGAATCGGCATCAGAGTCCGAATCGGATCCATCATCTTCATCTTCCTCATCTTCCTCGGTCGGCGACGCAATCAGTTCCATGCGACACATGGGACACTCGACTCTATGGCAAAGGTTCTGAAAGATGCACGTCGAGTGAAAGGTGTGTCCACACTCAGTTGTAGTACAATTTTTACACTCCTGGATGTCGTCCATGCAGATGGCGCACATTTGAGTCGACATTTTATCAAATTTATAGTTTAGACTTATTCTTAGTTTTTACCTCCTATCATAATACAAAAAAATCATTTCAATTTTTTTTAAATCACATAGAGAAAAATTGAAACATTTAATTCGGTCAATATTATTGTAACCTCAAATATGAAGTCTTCTAGACCCGAACTTATTTTGGAAAATAAATTTATATCTATAAACGATATTCACGCAATTATTCTTCATTCAATTATTTTACCTCTAGCATTTAGTGTTGCCTTTGATAAGCTTTCGCATTTCATAAATAATAATATAATTTCTGCTCCAATAATCATATTATTTCTTATGTCGACTTTATTTATAACTTACAATTACCCTAATAAATTGGGTCGTCAAAATAAAAGTCAAAAAATTACAACGAGATTCAGTCAAAGACTTTTTGAAAAAAAACAAAAGACTGGAATTTTATAAACGAAAGTTAGAATCCCCATAAACTGGACCATATGGGAGATGGGGCTTTATCTGTTAAAGAAAACGCACAACTATAATTTGGAGGATCATCTAGAGCCACGCAAGGATTGCAAGGTTCTTTTATAAATCTGAAACCTTTCAGTAATGATGGAAGTTTGTTGTAATCTAACAAAATTGTTTTTTTTTTATGAACGCCTGTAATACCATCATCACCTTCGCTTAATACTTCTTGTAAAGAGACATTATTATTCTGTCCTACTCCACACTTTATTAAATTTTTTTTTTGTGCAATTAGTCCACTTCTAGTTCCATACGTTCCT
>Ga0114959_10002318_pt1 | contig 15816 bp, 14 predicted proteins | sample C_130625_EF_Meta_FD_87317 | JGI IMG/M metagenome (GOLD analysis project Ga0114959, IMG submission 87317) | Freshwater microbial communities from Lake Croche, Canada to study carbon cycling - C_130625_EF_MetaG | ecosystem: Environmental > Aquatic > Freshwater > Lake | place: Lake Croche, Canada...
CAGCCTTCTGCCGCGCCGAGAACAGCACCAGGCTGACCAGCATGATGAGGATGAAGAACACCACGGTGATGGCGCTGCCATATCCCATGTCGTAATATTTGAAGGCGGTGGAATAGAGCAGGATGTTCAACGTCTCGCTCGCCGTGCCGGGCCCGCCCTCGCTGATGACGTAGATGGTGTCAAACGCCTTCAGCGCGTCGATGGTGCGTATCACGAGCGCCACGATGATATGCGGCCAGACCAGCGGCAGGGAGATGTGCCAGAACATCTGCCAGGCGCTGGCACCGTCCAGGCGTGCGGCCTCATACGGGTCCTGCGGCAGGCTGGCGAGGCCGCCCAGCACGATCAGCATCACCAACGGCGTCCATTGCCAGGTCTCGACCAGCACGAGGGTGGGGATCACCGAAACCGCGTCATAGCTCCAGGCCGAGGGCGGCAGGCCGAGGCTGGTGAGGATGTAGTTCAGCACGCCGAGCTGGGGGTGGAACATCATCGTCCAGATCAGTGCCACGGCCACCGGCGTTGCCATCATCGGCAGGATGAACACGGTGCGGGCGAGTCCGCGCAGGAAGAACGGGCGCTGGAAGGCCACGGCCGCGGCGACGCCGAGCAGCATGGGGAAGAACACGGCCAGGGCGGTGAAGAACAGCGTCCGCAAGGTCGCCCATTGGAAGCGCTCATCGGCGAAGAGGCGGGTGTAGTTCTCCAGGCCCACGAAGGTCGGGTTGGAGCCGACCTTCCACTCGAACACCGACATCACCAGGGTGAACACCCAAGGAAGCACGATGACGCCGGCCACCACCGCGCCGGCCGGCACCACGAAGGCCCAATAGCTGCGGGCGTAGTTGGCCCGCTTCGGCACTGATATCGCAACCTCGGCTGCGAGCGTCGTGCTCATGTGCCGTCTCCCCCGTGTCTGTCGTTCGCATGATCATACACGGGGCAGGCGGTTACGGAACCAGGGTGAGTTCCCCAAGGCGGCAGAGATCGGCATTGCGCCGCGTCTTGCCGCCGGCGTGGTCGGCGAAGGTGACATGCACGTCATACACGCAGGCCCCGCGGGGCAGCGCCACGCGCCGCGATTCACCGGGGGCGATCGGTGCGGTGAGGCGGTTGGTGCCGGCCGGCTGACCGGGCGGAACGGCGCTGAGCTCGGCCACGGCGCGGCTCGCGCGGTTGATGAGGGTGAAGCTTGGGTCGTCCTTGGGATGGGCGCCGGCGAAGGCGACATCCTCCAGCTTGCAGATGTTAAGGGTGCGCTGATCCTCGATCGTGCGGTCAGCGAAGGTGGCGCGCAGGTCGAACAGGCAGTTGCCATCGGCCGGCAGCCGCACAGCGACCTTGCGGCCGGGGTCGAGCGGGGCTGCGATCCAGTTGCGGGCACCGAAGGTGGCATGGCCGGCGGGCGAGAGGTGCAAGGCGACGATCGGCTGCGCCGCGCGGTTGACGAGGTTGAAGGACGGATTGGGTGCCTGGGCGAGGGCGGGCGTGGTGAACATCAGCAACAGCAGGATCAGGCGCAGCATGGAGGTCTCCGACGGACAGATCCGCTTCATATGGAGCGCCCGCTGCGGATTTCGATGCGTTACCAGGGGCCGATTTCCGCCTGCCTCGCGCGCAGCACCACATAGGTCAGCCACAGCATCTGCGGGCCGATCAGCAGCAGCGGCAATGCCGGCTTCAGCACGGCGGGGGCGGCGACGAAAACCAGCGCCAGCGTTCCGCCGAGGGCGGCAAACCCCCAATGCACCAGTGCGATCAGCCTTGCATCCATGCCGGAGCGATGGGCGATCTGGTAGAGATGGCTGCGATGCGGCCTGGTGATGCGGTCACCGTTCAGCACCCGTCGCACCAGGGTGAAGGCCACATCGAACAGCACCCCATGGATCATCAGGGGCACCAGCAGCAGCGACATATCGACATGACCAAAGCGTGCCGCCGCCACCCCCAGCATCGCCAGCATGAAGCCGCAGAACTGGCTGCCGACATCGCCCATGAAGATGCGGGCGCGGGGGAAGTTGAACGGCAGGAAGCCGATGATGCCGGCGGCCAGCACCATGGCGGCGAAATAGACGAACCACCCCGCCTGGCTCTGGGCGATGAAGGCGAGGAACAGGCTGGCGATGAGGGTGACACCGGCGGCGAGACCGTTGAGCCCGTCGATGAAGTTCATCGCGTTGGTGGCGAAGATGATCCACACCAGCGTGGCCACGGCACCGAGCACGCCAAGCTGAACCTCGCCCCAGAACGGCAGATGCACACTGCTGACATAGAGCCCGCTGGCGATAGCCGTCAGCGCCGCGCAGAGCTGGGCGGCGAGCTTTACCAGGAACGGCCAGTCACGCAGATCATCGAGGAACGACACGACGGCAATGGCGAAGGCCGCCAGGATCACGCCGCGGAAATACGGGTCAGCGATCCGGGAGAATTCGGCAAAGCCATAGAGCACGGCCATGCCGAGCATGAACGCCACGACGATGCCGACACCGCCGCCTTTGGGGGTTGGGCGGTCATGCGCCTTGCGGGCATTGGGCAGGTCCATCACCCGCGCGTCGATGGTGGCGCGCACCACGAGCGCGGACACACCGGCGAGCCCGGCGCAGAACAACAGATGTCGGAGAAAGGCCATGAGCGTCATGCGGGCTGCTTAGCGATGTTGGCGCGTTCTGGCCACTGGACCGGACCTTGGTTATAGACGGGCCATGAGATTTCCCTTGCTTGCCCTGTCGCGACCGGCCAGCCGCATCGCGCTCAATATCGGGCTGGACGCGACCTTGGCGGCCTTGGCCGTGCCGTTGGCGCGCTGGCTTGCCAATCCATCTGGCAATCCGATGCAGCCGGCCTGGCTGATCCTGTGGGGGGCGGTGGCGCTGCTGTTGGCGGGTGCGCCGTTTCGGCTGTCCACGCAATATTGGCGCTTTGCCACCATTGGCGATCTGATCGGCGTGGGGGCGGCCTCGCTCGGCTGCGCGGCGTTGTTTGTGCTTGGCATGGTCGAGGCCGGGCAGTTGCCCGAGGGGCCGGCGTTTCCGGTGGTGCATGCCATGACCCTGGCGCTGCTGCTGGGCCTGCCGCGTATCGCCTATCGGCTGATGCAGGAGGGCGAGAAGCGCGCGGGCCCTGCCGCGCAGACGGTGCTGCTGATCGGCGCCGGGGAAGGGGCGGATCTGTTCCTGCAATCCCTGGCTGCCGAGCGGGATGCGCCGCTGGAGGTGGTGGGGCTGCTGTCGCTTGGCGAGTCGCAGACCGGGCGACGGATTCACAATCATCTGATTTTGGGCTCGGTGGCGCAGGCGGGCGAGGTGTTGCGCGGCTTGCGTGCCCGCGATGCGCTGCCCCAGGCGCTGGTGCTGACGGATGCCGATGTGCCGGGGCCGGTGCTGGCCGGGCTGATCGCGGTGGCTGATCGTGAGGGGTTGCGGGTGGCCCGCGCGCCGCGACCGACCTCGCTTGATGAGGCTGATGCCGCGCATCGCTTCGAGCTGCGGCCGGTGGCGATTGAGGACCTGCTCAACCGGCCGCAACTGCCGTTGGATCGTGACGGCATGGCCCGCCTGATCCATGGCAGGCGCGTGCTGGTGACCGGTGCAGGCGGCACCATCGGCTCGGAGTTGGCGCGCCAGGTGGCAGCACTTGGGCCGGAGACGCTGGTGCTGCTCGACAATGGCGAATATGCGCTGTGGCAGATCGATCAGGAGCTGGGCGTGCTGCCGAGCGTGGCGCAGTTCTGCGTGATTGCCGATATCCGCGATGCGGCGCGTCTTCAGTCGGTGATGGAGCAGCATCGGCCGGAGCTGGTGTTTCATGCCGCAGCCCTCAAGCATGTGCCGATGGTGGAGGCCAACCCGTTGGAAGGTCTGCTGACCAATGCGCAGGGCACCCGCAATGTCGCCGATGCGGCGCGCGCCGTGGGGGCGCTGGCGATGGTGCTGATCTCGACGGACAAGGCGGTGAACCCGACCAGCGTGATGGGCGCCTCCAAGCGGCTGGCGGAGATGTATTGCCAGGCGCTGGATATCGAGGCGCGCGCGCCAGGGCGCGAGAGTCGCGGCATGCGCTGCATCACGGTGCGGTTTGGCAATGTGCTGGGCAGCACCGGCTCGGTGGTGCCGTTGTTTCAGCGTCAATTGGCGCGGGGCGGGCCGCTGACCGTGACGCATCCGGACATGCAGCGTTATTTCATGACGGTGCGCGAGGCGGTGGGGCTGGTGCTGGAGGCCTCGGTGGCCGGGATGAATGCCCGCATCGATGATGGCGGCATCTTCGTGCTGGACATGGGCGAGCCGGTGAAGATTGTCGATCTGGCGCGGCAGATGATCCGACTCGCCGGGCTGCGGCCGGAGCAGGACATCGAGATCCGCTTCACCGGGCTGCGACCTGGCGAGAAATTGTTCGAGGAGCTGTTCCATGGCCGCGAACCGCCGCGCCAGACCGGCATGACAGGGCTGCTGATGGCAACGCCGCGCACCGCCGACCCGGCGATCGTCGGCCGCGCCATCGAGGAGATCGCGCAGGCCTGCCGGGGTGGGCAGACACGTCTGGCGCTGAACATGGTGGGGCGCATGATCCCCGAATTCGACCACAACATCGATGGCCAAACGGGCGCCGCGCGCGCCTGATCAGGAGAGTTCATGACCGAGACGCGGCCGATCCCTTTCCTTGACCTGAAGGCGCAGCAGGCGCGCATCGCGGCCGATCTGCGACCGCGGATCGATGCCGTGCTGGCGCATTGCCAGTTCATCCTGGGGCCGGAAGTGGTGGAGCTGGAGCGCACCCTGGCGGCGTTCTGCGGGGCCAAACATTGCGTCACCATCAGCTCCGGTACCGATGCGTTGCAGATCGCGCTGATGGCCGAGGGCATCGGTCGCGGTGATGCGGTGTTTTTGCCGGCCTTCACCTACACCGCCACCGCCGAGGTGCCGCTGGTGCTGGGCGCCACGCCGGTGTTCGTCGATATCGATCCCCGCACGTTCCAGATCGATATTGCCCATCTTGAGCAGCGCATCGCAGCGGTGAAGGCGGCGGGCGTGTTGCGGCCTGCCTGCATCATCGGCGTTGATCTGTTCGGCCAGCCGGCGGATTGGCCGGCGATAAGGGCGATTGCCGCGCGCGAGGGGATGTTCACGCTTGATGATTGCGCCCAGGCTTTCGGCGCGGCGCTGGGCGGTGTGAAGCTGGGCAGCGCGGCTGATGCGACGGCCACCAGCTTCTTCCCCAGCAAGCCGCTGGGCGCCTATGGCGATGGCGGCGCGCTGTTCACCGAAAGTGACGAACGGGCCGCCCTGTATCGCTCGCTGCGCACCCATGGCGAGGGCACCACGCGCTATGAGGTGCTGCGCACCGGCATGAACGGCCGCATGGACACGTTCCAGGCCGCTGTGCTGCTCAGCAAGATGACGGTGTTTGCCGAGGAGCTGGACGCCCGCGGCCGCATCGCCGCCGTCTATGACAGCCGGCTCGGCAATGCGGTGACCACGCCGGCGCGGGTGCCGGACAGCGAGAGCGCCTATGCGATCTACGCCATTCTGTTGCCCGATGGGGCGGCGCGTGACCGGATGCAGGCGGGGCTGAAGGCGGCCGGCGTGCCGAGCGCGATCTATTATCCGCGCCCGCTGCATCATCAGCCGGCCTATGCCGGCGCGCATGACGGGGCAGCGCTGCCGGTGAGCGAGGACGTCTCGACCCGCATCATGGCGCTGCCACTGCACCCCGATCTCACCGATCAGGACGTGGCACGGATCTGTGAGGCGGTGCTGGCTCACGTCTGATGCGGGGGGCGATCATCACCTACGCGCTGGTGGCGATGGCGCTGCTGGCGCTGCTGGACCGGGTATGGCCGGTCTGGCTGGTGCATGCCTTGATTGTCATCGCCGTCGTGGTGGTTCTGGCGATGACGGTGTTCGCCTGGGTGGCATCAGGTCGGCGAAGGTGACAGGGTGGGCGCTCCGTCAGGGAGGTCCAACAATGAAAAATCTAGCCGCCATCACACTCATCGCCTTGCTGATCACGGGGGAAGCCATGGCCCAGCCGCGCCTGCCGACGATATCGCCGGACCATTATTCCGAGGCGCAGAAAAAGGCCGCGGAGGATTTCGTCGCCGCCCGCAAGGTGCCGGTGTTCGGCCCGTTCGAGCCGCTGATGTATTCGCCGGAGGTGATGTCTCAGGCCCGCGCGATGGGCGATTATCTGCGCTACAAATCCGGCATCGGCACAACGCTGTCCGAGTTGGTGATTCTGGTCACGGCGCGGGAATGGACGCAGGATTATGAGTGGTATGTCCATGCCCCGATCGCGGCCAAAATGGGCATCAAGCCCGAGATCATCGCCGCCATCCGCGATGGGCGCCGGCCTGAGGGCATGAGCGCGGATGAGGAGATGGTCTATGACGTCTCCATCGAGTTGCACCGCAACAAGCGCGTGTCCGACAAGACCTACGACCGCGCCGAGCAACGTTTCGGTAAGCCGGCGATGGTCGATCTGATCGGCATCAACGCCTATTACACCTTGCTGGCGATGCAGTTGAATGCGGCACGCTATGAGATGCCGAAGGACGGGGTGAGGCTGCCGCGTTTTCCGGAGTAGGGTTTGGATGCGGTTCTGTCCCCGTCTTGCACCGGAGGCGACCAATCCTTAGGTGACGGAGCAAGGAGAGCCGCATGCCAAAGATCGAGATCTATACCCAGGATTGGTGCCCCTACTGCGTTCGCGCCAAGGAGCTGCTGACCAAGCGTGGCGCCGCGTTTCAAGAGATCAATGCTCCACAGGGCAGCAAGGAGCGCGTGGAGTCGCGCACGCGCTCCGGCCGGACCTCGGTGCCGCAGATCTTCATCGATGGGACGCATATCGGTGGCTGTGATGATCTGATGGCGCTTGATCGCAGTGGCAAGCTGGCACCGCTGTTGACGCCGGCTTAACCGGGGCTTGCCAGACTGGCGCTGCGGTCTCAGGGTTGAGGGATGATTCATTACGAGTTGCAATGTGCCGACGGGCACGGGTTCGATGGCTGGTTTCCCGGTTCGGCGGCCTTCGAAAGCCAGGCGGAGAGGGGACTGCTGTCCTGCCCGATCTGTGGCAGCGCGCAGGTGCGCCGGGGGCTGATGGCGCCGGCGGTGCCGCGCAAATCCAACGCGGTGGCCGTCGTCCCGCCCAAGGCTGTGGCGGTGCCGCCGGATGGGGTGCCGGTGCTGCCGGATGCGTTGCGTGCCGCCCTGCAGCGGCTTCGCGCCGAAGTGGAGGCGCATTGCGATCATGTCGGCGATGATTTCGCCGAGGAGGCGCGGCGTATCCATTACGGGGAAGCGCCGCTGCGCCCGATCTATGGCGATGCGACGCAGGATGAGGCCGAGGCCTTGGCCGATGAGGGCATTGAGGTCGGCCGTATTCCCTGGCTGCCGCGCGCTGACGGCTGACGGCTGACGGATCAGGCGGCGCGCGCCAGATCGAGCCGGCCGCCGCATTCCGCGAGCCTGGCAATGGCGGCATCACGCGTGAGACCGTCATGCATCAGCACAGCCAGCTTGACGCTGCCGGCCGCGTGCCACAGCGCCGCGGCCTCGGGGCGGGGCAGGCCGGTGAGGATCGCCACCATGTCCTGCGCCCGCGTGACCAATTTGGCGTTGCTCGGGATCATGTCGACCATCAGGCCGCGATAGATGTGGCCCAACTCGCTCATCAGCCGCGTTGACAGCAGATTGAGGGCGATCTTTTGCGCGGTGCCGGCGGTCATGCGGGTGGAGCCGGGCAGGAATTCGCGCCCCGTTGGCAGCAACAGCGGGAATTCCGCCTCCGCCAGCAGCGGCGCATTGGGATTATTGGCAAGGCCGATGGTCTGGGCACCCGCGTCGCGGGCGGCACGCTGCACGGCGCGGGTGTAGGGTGTGGTGCCGCTGGCGGCGACGGCGATCACCACGTCCGACTTGGTTGGGTGAAGCGCCAGCATCTCCGCTGCGCCGGCTTGCGCGTCGTCCTCAGCGCCTTCGGCGGATTTCACCAGGGCGCCGGTGCCGCCGGCGATGAGATAGGCGAGCCTTGTGTCGGGCCAGCCGAAGGTTGGGCGCAGTTCCACCCCGTCCTGCACCGCGAGCCGGCCTGAGGCACCGGCGCCGGTGTAGATCAGCCGCCCGGTGCCGTGGCGCAGGCGGGAGGCTGCCTCGGTGACGGCGGCACTCAGCGCCGGCAGTGCTTGGCGCACGGCGAAGAGCGCCCCTTGCTGGTTGTCGAGCATGGCGGCGAGGCCTTCCTCGACGGGCCAGGATGCGGCGTCTCGATAGCGATGCAGGCCAAGTTCGGTGTCCATCTGGCGTCTCCCTCTTGTGCAGGCTTTACTCCGGGCGAAGGGGAGATCGCCATGACCTTGATGCAGAGCGAGGTGCGAGAGATTCCGGGGCTGGCGGCGGCCGCCTTGCGGGAGGACGTCGATCTGTATGAGGCGTTGGCCGCGGCGCTGCGGGCCAAGGCGCCCGGTTTTGTCGCGACGATTGCGCGTGGCAGCTCCGATCACGCGGCGAGCTATGCATCGAGCCTGTTCGCATTGGCGGCGGGGCGGGTGACGGCGTCGATCGCGCCCTCGCTGATCACCCGCTATCACGCCGATCTGGCGCTGGCGCCGAGCCTCGCTTTGGCGATTTCGCAAAGCGGCGCCTCGCCCGATCTGGTGCAGGGGCTGCGGGCGGCGCGGCAGGCAGGGGCGCTGTCGGTGGCCATCGTCAACGTGGCGGGCAGCCCGCTTGCGGCAGAGGCCGAATTCGTGCTGCCGCAGCGCGCCGGGCCTGAACTGGCGGTGGCGGCGACCAAGAGCGTGGTGCTGACCATGATCGCCATCGCGCGGCTGGTTGCGGCCTGGATGCGGGAGGAGGGGCTGGCCCAGACCATCGCGCATCTGCCCGAGCGGCTGGGTCAGGCGCTGGACTGTGACTGGTCCGGTGGCGTTGGGCGGCTGATGTCGTGTGACACTGGCCTCTATGTGGTGGCGCGCGGTCCGGCGCTGGCGATTGCCCAGGAGGCGGCGCTGAAGCTGAAGGAGACGTCGCATCTGCATGCCGAGGCGGTGAGTGCGGCGGAGATTCGCCATGGGCCGCGCGCCGTGCTGGATCGGCGCTTTCCGGTGCTGGCCTTCGGGCTCGCCGATGCCGGCGGCGATGACACCCGGGCGCTGGCCGCCGAGTTGGCGGCCGAGGGGGTGCCGGTGCTGCTGGCAGGCTCGCCGGAGCTGCCCTTGCCGACGCCGTTGCACCCGTTGCTCGACCCGATCGTGGCGTTGCTGGCGTTCTATCCGTTGGCCGAGGCCTTGGCGCGGGCGCGGGGGCTTGATCCGGACCGGCCGCGGGGGCTGGCCAAAGTGACGCGCACGCTATGATCATCATCGGTCTGATGTCCGGCACCTCGATTGATGCGATCGATGTCGCCTGCGCACGGTTTTTGATGGAGGGCAGCACGCTGGTGCTGGAGCGGCTGGGCTTTGCCGAGATGGCCTGGCCGGCGGCGACGCGGGATCGGCTGCTCGCCGCCCTGCCGCCGGCGCCGGTGACGATGGGCGAGGTCTGCGCGCTGGACGTGCTGGCCGGCGAGGCCTTCGCTGAGGCTGCGGCGATGGCCAATGAGCGGTTCTGCGATGGTCAGGCTGCTCTGGTGGCCTCGCATGGCCAGACCCTGTTCCACTGGATCGAGGACGGCCAGGCGCGCGGCACGTTGCAGCTCGGGCAGCCGGCCATCATCGCCGAGCGGCTTGGGCTGCCGGTGGTGAGCGATTTTCGCGCGCGTGACATCGCCGCCGGTGGCCAGGGCGCGCCGCTGGCCAGCACGCTGGATGCGCTGTGGCTGGCGGACGGGGAGGGGGCGCGTGCGGCGCTGAATCTGGGTGGCATCGCCAATATCACCGTGGTGCGCGGTCCGGATGCGCCGATGCTGGCCTATGACACAGGGCCTGCGAGCTGTCTGCTGGACGTGGCGGCGGCGCGGATCAGCAATGGTCGGCTGGCTTGCGATCTGGATGGGCGGATGGCGCTGGCCGGGCGGGTGCGGGTTGATCTGCTGGCGCGGCTGCTGGCCGAGCCGTATTACGCGCGGTCGGGGCCGAAAAGCACCGGCCGCGAGCTGTTCGACCGGCATTATATGGCGCGGCATGTCGCGGGGCTCGGTGTGTCGGATGTCGATCTGATGGCCACGCTGACTGAACTGACGGCGCGCACGGTGGCTGAGGCCTGTCTGCGGGAGGGCGTGGTGGAGGTGGTGGCATCCGGCGGCGGCACGCGCAACCCGGCGCTGATGGCAGCACTTCGGCGCTGCCTGGGCGGGATCGCGCTCACCACCAGTGCGGCGCGCGGCCTGCCGGAGGACGCCAAGGAAGCCTATCTGTTCGCGCTGCTCGGCTGGCTGAGTTGGCACGGGCTGCCGGGCACGGTGGTGGGCGCCACGGGCGGCGCGCCGCGTGTGCTGGGGCGGATCACGCCGGGCATGGGGGGGCGGCTTGGTGGGTGGTCTGAACAGCCGGTGTCGCTGATGTTGCGAGAGGCGATCGCTCCAGCCGGCGGGTGAAGCCGGCGCGCGGACATGATGGACGGACCATCTTCTCCGCGCGCCGGTATCGACGATCAGTGTGTGATGATGAACTGGTAGACGAAGATCATGCCATCGCCGATGGCGATTGCCGCAAAGATCGTCTTGATGGTCGTTGCACTCAGATAGCGGCTGACCCAGGGGCCGAGGCGGGCACCAAAGACCGAGCCGAGGGCGGTGAACGCCGCGTATTCCCAAGGAATGCCGCCGAGGGCGAACTGATGCACGCCAAGCAGAAAGAGCGAATTGATCGACAGCAGGATGACACCAAGCCCGATGGCCGCGGTGAATTCCACGCCATAGGCGAGCATCAGCAGCGCGGCGACGACCTCACCCTCGCCGATCGCCACCCACCCGGTGATCATGCCGCCGAAAATGGCGGTGATGAAAAGCGGGATGCGTGCACGCACGGGAATGTCCCGCAGACCCTTCTGCGCATTCTTCAGCCGCATCAGGATGAGCATCAATACGCCCAGCGTGATCGAAACAGGCCCGAACAGGACTTTTACGATGATGGCGCTCGGATGGATGACAAATGAGCTGATGCACGAACCGATCAGCAGCCCTGGGACAGCAATCGAAAGGGCACGGAGCGGGATGGCACCTTTCTGGAACCAGCCAATGGCACCGCTGGTCATGCCAAAGGACTGTGTCGCGATGGATATTTTCAGCGCGATCAATGGCGGCAGGTGGAAGATGAAGATAACGCACGGAATGAAGACCAGACCGCCGCCAATCGCCGAGATGTTGCCGAGCAGCGCGCCGCCGACACCGATGGGAATGAAGACCCAGTTGGCCTGCAGCAGCTCCAAAGGATGGGGCGCCAGACTGACGAACACCACGACCCATGCGGCGACGAAAACCGCCAGCCAGGGTGACCAATAGCGGAACGGCTTCTGATGCGCGTCGGCCGCGGGCTGCGAGGCGAACGCGGCTGTGGATGGATGCAACGCAGACTGAAGACTCACGGGCCTATCCTTTCTAACAACAGACGCAGGCATGCGGGTTGGGGTTGAGCAGCAATATCAACGCACATTATAGTTTTGCCGGAGCATTTCGTAAATGTTTTTGTATCGTTTTTTGGAAACTTCTACGGAAAAGAACATTTTTTATTATGTTGTTTTTGGTGGGGTCTTTCGACAGTTCCATCAGGCGCCCCCCAGCCGGCTCACCGGCGGGGGAGCGCCTGCATCATAGGATCAATGAATTCCATCGATCTCGAAGGTCTTGGCGTGCACCCAAGGCGGGATCGTGCCATCCGGGCGCCGGCTGACCTGCCGGAAATGACTGAAGTCACCGACCTGCTGGCCACCAACCTCCAGCGCACATTCCGGCAGGCCCGGATTGGCCAACACTTCGCCCTCGCGCAGCAGACGGAAGCCACCGCGTTCTTCGGTGTTGTGGAAATGCTCCTCCGGATAAACGTAATCCGTGGCCTGAGCGACTTCGTTTAAGAAGTTCAACAAGACGTTGCGCGTCTTCTGATCATCCTCTTCGTATTCGAAGCCTTCGTAGGCCTCATCGTAGCGGCTGCCGATTGACCCGCGGGAATTGCTGCCTTTGGCGAACACGCCATCCTTGTAGAAGCGGAAGACCGGATGAATGACGCCAACGCAGCCGGTGCGCGACGGGTCATTGCGGCGGACGAATATATTCGGATCCATGTCTGGGAAATTGTTGAAGCCCAACTCCAAGGTTACGTAGATCACCGGGCGTTCATTGAAATACGGGTTCTCCAGGCAGTAATCGACCGGGATCTCATAGAAAAACTCGGCCTCACCCTTTTCAGTATCAAACACCACAGCGTCGGTCAGGATCGCATTGCAATGGAACAAGCCGGATGAAAGGCTGACACGATTGATCAGTTCTCGGCCGAGAGCTTCAAGGTCCTGACGTGTCTTCATCGGGAATACCTTGCTCGGCAGGCGGGTATTTTCGTAACGGCTTTCCAGAATTCGGCTCAGGGCGCGCACCGTGTAGCGGAAACCGTGATGCGTCAGCGTTGGGCTACGAATGTAGCGTCCAGCACCCGCCATGCCGATGACGAAGAGATCGGGCGTCGTGGTCTCCCATGACGAATTGAGCAAGCCGAACGCCCCGTCGCGGATGGTCTGCGGGCGAATCGAGGGTGCGAACAGATCGGCGTCGATGAACTGCCAGCCGGTGCAGCTGATCACGTGGTCAACTGGCATCCATCCATAGGCGACGCCGGGGTTCTTCCAATGCGGAAATTCTTCTTCGTAGTGTACATGGAGAACACCATTGTCCTGCTTGACGATCTTTTTGATGTTCAGCTGATAGATGCCATGCATCATCTTGAGAGCGGACATGTCGAGCAGGACATTGTTGGACACGCGCAGATCGCCGGCGAAATGGGTGCGCCAGGCATGGCGCATATGATTCTTTCCGATCAGGACGGTGATGGCGGCCGCATGGGCGGCAAGATTGTTTGCCGTCTCGAAGGCTGAGATTCCGCCGCCGATCACGACCACGCGCTTGTTGCGGTAGGTTTCCGGGTTCGGGTCCTGCGTCACATACGTGGTGGCGTGTTCGATACCCTCGATTGCCGGAAGCTTTGGCTTGACCGGCCCGGTGCCCATCAGCAGGGTCCGGCAGCGATATTCCTCGCCGTCCTCGGTGCTGATGATGAAGTGTCGCGTTTCCGGGTCGCGGTCGATATAGGTAACGTTCGTGTTAAATGTTACCTTGATACCGAAATGCTCGCGGAAATCCTGGATGTATTTCGCGAAAGACGCCCGGTCTGGGAATAATTCATCAGAATACCCCCGAAATCGAAATGAATCATCGTGCGTCAGGAAGGTGTGCCAGTCGAATCGGAGATTGAAATCCGGTTCTTCAAACCAATTATTTACTTTATTGAATGAATTTAATTTCCGATGCCGGGGGAAATTTTCGAAAAAAGTACCCACTCGTTCAGCACGGTCCAGAATCATATAGTCGCGGCCGGCCTGCTCGAGGAAATACCCCATCTGGACGCCGGAGGGTCCTCCGCCGACGATGATGTATTCGTAAAAGTTCATTAACTTCTCCTGACGTGGCTACGCATGTCGTGTTGGCGGGGTGCTATCAGACCTGATCTGATGTTGAAAGTATCCTATTCCAAGGAAATGATCTCGGAATCCCTATTTGGCCGGCGATTTGCCGTGTGAGCACGCAGATGTGACAGGTCGGTTGCCATCCTCAGGCAGCCGGCTTTCAGACCTGTCAGCTTGGAGGGCGGTGGCACGTCCTGTGGCGCTTTCGGCCCTGAGGGTCACGACCGTCCGCGTGTGGTGCGACGTCAGACTGTTCACTGCTGATCGGTGAAGCTCACCTGCTCTCGCTCGATGTTTTGGCGGGCGATCGACGTCATCGGTTGGTTCAAACTGCTGCGATCACGCTCGGGATGAGGAGCTGATCACCCATCGTGCCCCCGGGGCCTCAAGGACAGAATTCCACCAAACCGGCGGCTCATTCGGCACAACCGCCTGTCGGTGTCTCCAACGGCGCCGGAGTGTCCAGGCGCGCAGCGCGCCGTTTTATCCGCCGATAGAAATGGTGCTGCTGGAGGGGATTGAACTCTCGACCTCTCCCTTACCAAGGGAGTGCTCTACCACTGAGCTACAGCAGCAACGCGGCAGGCGCGCTTCCTAGCGGTCTCGGGGGGCGGGTGCAAGTGCTGAAAATCGGGTGGTGTGGCGGGGGGGCTTGACCGGGTGCGCGTGACGCCGCACCTGCGGGGTATGGACGACGAAAACAGGCAGCAGAACCCAGGCCTTGCGCCACCCAGTGCCGCCGCATTGCGGGTGCAGCGCGAGGCGCAGGCGTTGCGTGACAATCTGCGGCGGCGGAAGGAGCAGGCGCGGGCCCGGGCGCTGGGGGCGGTGGCGCAGGATGGGGTCAGTCCGTGTCCCGCGACAACGAGATCAGAATTGCCTGATTGACGAGTCGCACCAGCTCCTGCGGGTCATCCGTGCAGTCCATCGCGCCTCGGCGTTTGATGTCCTGGCGTTGGGTGGGGGTGGCGGTGCTGGAATACATGATGAACGGTATGGTCACACCGCGCTGGCGCAGCGCCTCCAGCAGGGTGAAGCCGGCCAGGCCGTCCTTTCCGCGGCGCAGGTCTGACACGATGGCGGCGAAGCGCTGGCTGGCCAATGCGGTGAAGGCCGCCTCGCTGTTGGGCACTGCCACGGTGGTGATGCCCATGGCCGTGAAGGCGAGCTGCTCCAGCGTGTTGGAGATCGGCTCGTCATCGACCCACAGCACAACGCGCGGCCGGCCTGGGTAGCGCCGCCAGAGCTTGACGATGGAGGAGACCAGCCGGGCAAGCTGGCCGAGCCGCTCATGGTCGAGCACCCCCAGATGCGGCAGCACCATCGCTCTGGCGCCGCGTGCGGCGCCGAGTGCGGCGGCGGCTTCCAGCTGCGGATCGCTCACTGTCTCGCGCGTCCAGGCCTGGAGCGACAGGCCATGCTCCGGCGCGCGCCGGGCGAGCGAGCCGCGCATCAGATAACCGGCCAGCATGCCGGCCAGAAACAGACCAATCCAGACCAACGGAATGCCGGCGATGTCCATCAATGTCGTCCCTCTGGGATAACGAAGCTGCACATGAAATGTGTGCAACAATCAAGAGGGGGGTTCTGCTCAGTCCTACGGTGCGGTGGCCGGGCGCTCCAGCAACGGGGCCAGGAATCGGCCGGTATGGCTGCCCAACGTTGCCGCCACCGTTTCGGGCGTGCCTTCCGCAACAACGCGCCCGCCGCCTTCGCCACCTTCGGGGCCGATATCGATGATCCAGTCGGCGGTTTTGATCACTTCGAGATTATGCTCGATCACCACCACCGAATTGCCCTGATCGACCAGCGCGTGCAGCACTTCCAGCAGCTTGCGCACATCCTCGAAATGCAGGCCGGTGGTGGGCTCATCGAGAATATAAAGTGTGCGGCCGGTGGCGCGGCGGGCCAGTTCCTTGGAGAGCTTGATGCGCTGTGCCTCGCCGCCCGAGAGCGTGGTGGCCTGCTGGCCGAGGGCGACATAGCCGAGGCCGACCTGCTGGAGGATTTTCAGCCGGTCGTGAATTTTTGGCGAGGCGCTGAAATACGGCACGGCTTCGTCCACCGTCATCGCCAGCACCTCAGCGATGCTTTTGTCGCGGAACTTCACCTCCAGCGTCTCGCGGTTGTAGCGGCGGCCCTTGCAGGTGTCGCAGGTGACGAAGACGTCGGGCAGGAAATGCATCTCGATCTTCAGCACGCCGTC
>Ga0114959_10002319_pt1 | contig 15812 bp, 15 predicted proteins | sample C_130625_EF_Meta_FD_87317 | JGI IMG/M metagenome (GOLD analysis project Ga0114959, IMG submission 87317) | Freshwater microbial communities from Lake Croche, Canada to study carbon cycling - C_130625_EF_MetaG | ecosystem: Environmental > Aquatic > Freshwater > Lake | place: Lake Croche, Canada...
GACGTGCGGCGATGACTGCGCAAGCCTTTCTCAACGGCCGCAAGATCGCCCCCGGCACACGACTGGCATGATCCGTCGGCTTGCCTTGCGACTGGAATATGATGGCGCGGGATTCATCGGCTGGCAGCGCCAGGCGACCGGCGTGTCGGTGCAGGGCGTTATTGAACAGGCCGCCGCCCGCCTCACCGGCACCCCGGTCGGCTGCGTCGCCGCCGGCCGCACCGACTCAGGCGTGCACGCCACTGGCCAGGTTATCCATCTCGATCTCCCCTCCCGCCTCTCGCCCGCCACCGTGCGCGACGCGCTGAACTTCCATGTCAAGCCACACCCGGTGGCGGTGATCGAGGCGGAAGTCGTACCCGACGACTGGAGCGCCCGCTTCTCCGCCATCGGCCGCGCCTATCGCTATGACCTTCACACCAGACGCCCTCGCCTGGTGCTTGATCGCGGCCGTGCCTGGCATGTCGAACGAAAACTTGACGCTGCGCTGATGCAGGAAGCCGCCAACCTCCTGCTCGGACGCCATGACTTCACCTCGTTCCGTGCCGCCTCCTGCCAGGGAAAATCCCCCCTGCGCACACTCGACCGCCTGGAGGTGGTGCAAGACGGCCAGCGCCTGCACATCTTCGCCGAGGCCCGCAGCTTCCTGCACCACCAGGTGCGCAACATGGTGGGCACGCTGAAGCTGGTCGGTGAGGGAAGTTGGCCGGTGGCCCGCGTGAGCGAGGCGCTGGCCGCTTGCCACCGCGCCGCGGCCGGACCGACCGCGCCGCCGGAGGGGCTGTATCTGACTGCCGTGGTGTATCCCTACGACCCGTTCACGACACCCCTGAAATGATCTCCGACACGATCAGCCCCAATGCCACGTCCAGCGCGACGATGGCCCAGGCCTGCATCCGGGTCAGCACAAGGGTCAGCCGCGCCGCCACATATTCCAGCCACAGCGCCCAGAACATCGCCACCAGCCACGCAACATCACTGATATATCCCGGCCAGCCCAGCAGCCTCGGCAGACCGGCGGTCACCAGCAACAGATACTGCACCACGCTGCACCAGTTCCACGCCGCGATGAAGCCGGGCCACAGCCCCTCCCGCCCGATATTGCTCGCCAGGCGATGTGACAGCACGGCAAAGCCAAGCCAGCCCACCACATAGCCCGCCAGATCCTGCACCAGCAGCACGGCGGCGCCGGAAGGCCGGCCCAGCGCCACCCAATCCATCAAATGCAGGACCAGGAACCCCGGCAGCGCCACCGCCAGCGCCCAGAAACTGCGCGCCGCCACCAGCCGCGGCTCGGCGGGCGGTGCCAGCAGTCGGATCAGCCCGACCGGTCGGCCAAACGCCAGCGACAGCGCCGCCCCCAGCCCGTCCGCCACGCCAATCATGGCATCAATATCCGGGCCTGAAACGCGCCCGCCGGCAGCGCCAGCAATTGCGGCCCAAGAAACAGCACCCCAGTCGCCAGATCAGTCAGGATCACCATCAAGGTCGCACGCCCGCGCGACAGGCCCAACCCCTGGCGCGCCAGAAACCAATGGAGCGCCACACCATAGAACACCAGAAAGGTCAGCAAGGTCGTGACCCCGCCGAACACCACCACCACGACCGAGAAGGCGAGCTGACACCAGCAATAAGCCACCGCAAAGCGCAACCAGCGCTCGCCAGCGCCAAACGCCCGGGCCAACGCCTCCGTCACCACCAGCGGCGTCAGCAGGGCCACAATGGTGCCGAGCAGAGTCGTCGCAGCCCCCGCCGCGTGACCATTGGCAATCTGCGCCAGCGCGGTCACGATCGGCAAAGCCACCAGGGGGGCCAGGCTGTTGAACAACGCCTGGGGCGTGGCGGTGAAGTCGGCGAAGCCCTCGGCCCGGAACAGCGCCAACCTGCCGATGCCAGAGAGAACGCTCACGGCACCAGCAGATCAAGCATGCGGGCATAGATCACGGCAAGACGCTCCAATTCATCGACCGGCACGCTCTCATCGACCTGATGCATCGTCCGCCCCACCAACCCGAACTCCGCAACCGGGCAGAACCGGGCGATGAACCGCGCATCCGAGGTTCCGCCGCCGGTATCAAGCTTCGGCGTCAGCCCGGTGGCATCGGCGATGGCATCGGAGAGACGTTGCACAAACGGCCCCGGCTGGGTGAGAAAGCTCTCCCCGCTCACCGACACATCCAGATCAAAACGCTCCGCATGCTGGCTGATCACCGCGCGCAGCCAGGCCTCAAGCCGCGCCCCGGTGTGGAAATCGTTGAAGCGGATATTCAACCGCGCCGAGGCGGACGCCGGAATGACATTGGTCGCCGGATTGCCGACATCGATGCTGGTGATTTGCAACGAGGACGGCTCGAACCATTCGCTTCCTGCATCGAGCGGCGCCGCCGTCAGCGCCTGCAACACCCGCACCAGCCGATGCGTGGGATTATCGGCGCGCTGCGGATAGGCCGCATGCCCCTGAATGCCATGCACGGTGATCGCCGCGTTGAGACTGCCCCGCCTGCCGATCTTGATCACCTCGCCCAGACGATGCGGGTTGGTCGGCTCGCCCACCACGCACATGTCAGGGATCTGCCCATGCTCTTCCATCCAATCGAGCACCCGCACGGTCCCGTCCAGCGCCGGCCCTTCCTCATCCCCGGTGATCAGCAGGCTGATCGAACCGCCCAACGGCCGCGCCAGCCGTGTGGCGCAGGCGGCGACGAAGGCGGCGATGCCCCCCTTCATGTCGCAGGCCCCGCGGCCATACAGCACGCCATCGACCACCTCGCCCCCGAACGGATCACGCCCCCACACCCCGGCGCCGGGCGGCACCACATCGGTATGCCCGGCAAAGCAAAGATGCGGCCCGCCGCTGCCGATGCGCGCGAACAGATTGGGCGTCTCGCCGAACGGGAGATGCGTCACATGAAACCCAAGCCCGGTTAGCGTCTCGGCCAGCACCAGCTGCGCGCCGGCATCCACCGGCGTGATCGAAGGGCAGCGGATCAGCGCCTGCGCCAGTTCCAGAGCCTGCACCATGGCCATCAGTCGCGCAGCAGATCGTTGATCGAGGTCTTGGAGCGGGTCTGCGCATCCACCCGCTTGACGATCACCGCACAGCCAAGCGACGGCCCGGGCGAGCCATCCGGCAGGTTGCGCCCCGGCAGACTGCCAGGCACCACCACCGAATAGGCCGGCACGCGACCGACGAAGATCTCACCGGTGGCGCGATCGATGATCTTGGTGGAGGCTGAAATGAACACGCCCATCGCCAGCACCGAACCCCGCTCGACGATCACCCCCTCCACCACCTCGGAGCGGGCGCCGATGAAGCAATCATCCTCGATGATGGTTGGAGTTGCCTGCAACGGCTCCAGCACGCCGCCAATGCCAACACCGCCGGAGAGATGGCAGTTGGCGCCGATCTGCGCGCAGCTCCCCACCGTCGCCCAGGTATCCACCATGGTGTTGCGCCCGACATGGGCGCCGACATTCACAAAGCTCGGCATCAGGATCACGCCCGGCGCGATATAGGCCGAACGCCGCACCACAGCCCCCGGCACGGCGCGGAAGCCCGCGTCACGAAACCGATTCTCACCCCAGCCATCGGTCAGCATGCCCACCTTGTCCCATACCGGCGAGCCACCGGCGCCTGGCATGATCGCATTGCCAAACAACCGGAAGGACAGCAGCACCGCCTTCTTCAGCCAGTCATGCACCTCCCAGCCACCGCCCTCAACCGGGACGGCGACCCGCAGCGTGCCCTGCTCCAGCCCGGCCAGCGCTGCCTCCACGGACTGGATCGCGTCATGCGACCCCGGGGTGAGTTGGTCGCGCCCCTCCCACAAAGTTTCGATGGTATGGCGCAAAGCGGCATCGGTCATGGCGGTCTCCTCACTCTGGCGGGACCATGGGCAGCGCCGGCCCGTGGTGTCAATCACCGACGCAGGATCACCACTTTGCAGTCCATCCTAACCAATTCTTCACTCTCATCGGGCCTGATAGGAGGCGAAAAGGAATTCGGCACCTTATGACCAACCCCACGGTCTTTTCCGGGCGAGACGACGCGGCAGGCCACACGGGGCCCACTGCCGCGCCTATCGACGGCGCCGCGTCCGCGACCCCGCATCTGGCGGCAACCACCGAGCATGCCGCCCATGGCGCGATGGACACGCTGTCCCCCCTGCGCGGCGCATTGCTGGAGAGCCGGCAGCGCTGGCGCGATCTCGTCACGCTCTCGGCCGATATCGTGTTCGAGACGGATGCCTGGGGCCGGATCACCTTCATCTCGCCCGACCCGGTGATCGGCTGGCCGGCGTCGCAACTGCTGGGCCAGCCCTGCGAGTTCCTGCTGGCGGATGCCAATCTGGGTGGCTTCAACCCGTTCCGCCCGACAACGACGGTGCGCAGGCGTCGCGCCTGGCTGCGCCGGCCGGATGGCGGGTTTCTGTGCATGGCCTTCGCTGCCGCACCGCTGCTCGATTCGGAGGGCCGAATCATCGGCGCCCGCGGCCTCGGCCAGGATCTGACCGAACAGGACGGGTATGATGCAGCCATCGCCGCCGCCCTCCGCCGCGGCGAGGTGCTCGACCATATCCTGTTCCTCATCCGCCAGGAGGTTCTGGCACCGCGCATGATGCAGGCCGCGCTGGAGGGGCTGCGCACCGCCCTCGGCCTGCAAGGCGGCGCTGTGGTCGACATGATGGCCGATGGTCTACATCCGGGGATACTGCATCAGGTCGGCACCTCACTGCCGGCCGTGCTGCACCGCGCGGTGGAGCTGATGGAGGGCGGACTGCAGAACCCGGTGCAGACAGCAGCGCCTGATGGCCGCCTGATGGTGGTGTGCCCCTGCCAGACCCGCTTTGGCGAACAGGCGGCACTGGTGATGTGGCGCAGCGATGACCATCGCGCCTTTGATGCCGATGATCTGGTGCTGACGTCCTCGGCCGCAGGCGTGGTCCGGATGATCCTCGAACACGAATCAATCCAGCGCGAGATGGCCCGCCAGGCGCGTACCGACCCGCTGACCAGCCTGATCAACCGCCGCGCCTTCCTCGATGAGATGGGCCGTCGGCTCGACCGTCTGGACCGCGAAGGCCTACCCGGCACGCTGATGTTCATCGACCTCGACAACTTCAAGGTGCTCAACGACACCAAAGGCCATGACGCAGGGGACGAGGCGCTCTGCCTCACCGCCGCCCTGCTGCGCGCAACCGTCCGCCCGGCGGATCTCGTGGCGCGGCTCGGCGGTGACGAATTCGCCCTGTGGCTGGACGGTGCTGACGAGTTCACCGCCGCCGAGCGCGCCGAGTCCCTTCGCACGGATGGCCCCCGCGCCCTCGCCCATCTGTCCGAGGGCAGCGATGTCAGCCTGACCATGTCAATCGGCATCGCCACACGCTGGCCCGGTCGTGGCGAGGATGTCGAGGCGCTGATCCAGCGGGCGGATCACGTCATGTATCAGGTGAAGCGTGCCGGCCGCGGCCATTGGCGCGTTTCGCGCCCCGAGCTCGACTGATGCCGGAAACCTTGATCCAACCCTCGACAGTAACGCCTGCCCCCGCCGGACCAGGGCCGCGCGACACCGAATCTGTCGCGCCAGCAACATCCCCAGGCGCTCCCGACAGCACCACGCCGCCCCCCGAAGCGCCCCCCTCAGCGCCACCCCACGCGCCCCCCCCGCCACCCACCCCGACGCCAGAGCTCCTGATCGGTGACGAGGCCGGCCGCGTCCGGATGGCCGCCAACCCCAACACGCCGCAGCGCCTGCTGCGCAGCCTGGCACGCGATCCCAGCGTCAAGGTACGCGCCGCACTGGCAATGAACCCATCCGCACCACCGGACCTTGACGCAACGATCCTGCAGGATAGCGACGAGCGGGTGCGCGCCCTGCTCGGTCACCGGCTGGCGGCGTTGATGCCGTCCCTCGGGCAACGGCACAGCGAGACGATGTTGCATCAGGCGATGACCGCGCTGCAGACCCTGGTCATTGACGAGGCCTTGCGCGTGCGCCGCGCCATCGCCGAGGTGCTGAAGGACATGGCAGAGGCGCCGCGCGAATTGATCCTGCGCCTCGCCCAGGACTCGTCGATGGACGTGGCGGAACCGGTGATCCGCCTTTCCCCGGTGTTGACCACCGAGGACCTGCTAAATCTGCTGGCCATCTCGCCGCGCGCCGAGACCGCAACCGCCGTCGCAAGGCGGCCACATCTGTCCGCCCCGGTCTCAGACGCGATCGCCGCCTCCGCCCATCACGAGGCGATCGCAGCCCTGCTCGCCAACCCCACGGCGTCGATCCGCGAAATGACCATCGATGCGCTGATCGTCCGCGCCGTCGATCATGTCGCCTGGCACGAGCCGCTGGCCCGCCGCCCACATCTCTCCGCACGATCCGCCCGTGCCCTGTCGCAAATCCTGTCAGCGCAGCTGATCGGGGTGCTCGCCACGCGCGCCGACCTGTCGCCGGACCTGCTCCACGAGTTGCAGGAGAGGCTGGGCCAAGCGCTGGAGCCCCGCAGCACCCCCAACGCCCGCGCGCCGACAATGGACGAGGCGATGGCCGAGGCCCGCTCCCTGGCGCATCGGCATGCGCTGGTCGAGGCCACGCTGCTGGAGGCGGCGCGGCGCGGCGAGGTGCGGATGTGCACAGCAATGCTGGCGGTGGCCGCAGATGTGCCCGTATTCGTCGTTGAACGCGCCTCTACCCTGCGCAGCGCCAAGGGCATGGTGAGCCTGGTGTGGAAGGCCGGGTTCTCGATGAAAGCCGCACAGCCTCTCCAGATCATCCTGGTGCGGCTGCCACCGGAGGCTGTCATGGGTCCAACTGAAACAGGCGGCTTCCCGCTCGGCGACGATGAAATGCGCTGGCAGATCCAATTCCTGACGCGGATGTGGCGCTGATCCGCGTCAGGCCATGCCCGGCATCATCCAACGCCGCGGATCACCGCACCGCCCCAGCTCGCCAGCAAATCCGCTTCGATCTGGCTGGCATCGCCGAACAGCACGTCCGGCCGCAGCGCGTGCAGAATGTCATGCGCCTGGCCGGACCCGGTGATCACCACCAGATCGACGCAGTCAAGACTGGCCAGGGTCGCCGCCCGAATGGCCTCTGGCCCACCGCCGCCATCAGCGTGCAGACCCACGATCAGGCGATCGGCATTCGCCCTGGCAGCGCGGAGCTGGCTCCGCGTCGTCTCGTCCATCATCGTGAAGCTGCCCAGCATCACCGCGCTGTGCCACCCTTCGCGGCGCCAATGCTCCACCCGCGCCGCCGCGGCCTCCAGGCTCAACACCTTGCGCAGCGCCGAGCCCGGCGGCGAGATGGCGGTCAGCAAGTCGCTCTCCCGCGCCAACGCCATGCCGCTGCGCCCAAGCACAATACCGGCCGCGATATTGGCCAGCCGCGCCGCCAATGGCAGCGACAGCCCGGCGGCAAGCCCTGCGCCAAGGGTCGCCACCGCCGTGTCACCCGCCCCGGAGACATCGAACATCTCCGAGGTCTGGCCACGGAAATGCTGCACTCCGGTGCCGTCGACCAAGGTCATGCCGTCCTCGGCGCGGGTCACCAGCACCGCGCCGAAGCCATGCGTGCCTCTGACCTGCGCCGCCGCCTCGGCCACCGCGTCATCCCCGCCCAGCGACGCCGCCGTGACGCCCAAGGCGCGCGCCAGCTCGCGCACGCTCGGCATCAGCAGATCGGCCCCGGCGAAGCGCTCATGCTCGGTGGAGCGCGTGTCCACCACCACCCGCCGCCCCATCGTGCGCGCCGCCGCGATGATCCGCGCCGGGACATCGCCGGCCAGCACGCCCTTGCCGTAATCGGACAGGATGGTAACGGTCGTCGCGGCCATCGCATCGCGGACGATGCGCTGCAACCGCTCAGCGAGCTTTGGATGGATCGGCGAGACATCCTCGCGGTCGGTCCGCAGAATCTGCTGCCCCTGCGCCATGAAGCGGGTCTTCTGGGTCGTCGCCCGCCCGCCCTGAACCAGAAGCCAGGGCTCCACCCCCGGCTGACCGCCGATCAGGCCGGTGAGGTCAGACCCGGCCTGATCATCGCCCACCACTGAGACGAAGGCCACCGCGGCGCCAAGCGCGCCGAGATTGCGCACCACATTGCCCGCCCCTCCCGGCACCGCCAGCTCGCGCTGCACACACAGCACAGGCACCGGCGCCTCGCGGCTGACGCGGTCAACGGTGCCATAGACATAGCGATCGAGCATGGCATCGCCCGCCACCAGCACACTGGATCGCGCCAGCCGCCGCACCGCGTCAGCAAGTTCGGCCGTGCTGGCGGGGCGCGGATCAGGCTCGAGGGATGGAGAGAGTGTCATCCCCATTGGCTAGCGCCGGGCGATCAGGTGCGCAAGCAGGCTTCGTCGGTGCCGAAGCATCGTCGTAGAAGTAACCATTCCTTAGCTCTTCCTCGGCACACTGAGTCCGCGACGGTGCGCCGGCCCTGCGGCGCGATGGAAAGGAACGGCGGATCATGCACACGGGCGTCATGAACATGCTGCCATCAAGTCCGGTGCGCCGATGAGCGGTGCCAGCCTGCTCGGCGTCGCGCCGCTCTCCGGCCGCGGCGAGCTTGGCGCCACCGGGGCCGAACGGCAATTGCAGGAGGCCGCCTTGCGGCAGTCGCGCAACCCCGCCGGTCGCCTGGCGATTGCGCTGCATCTGTCACGGCTGGTCGCCCCAGCGCCGCGGCCGCATCACATGCGCATCGCCCGGGCCTGCCTTCAGGACACCGCCACAAGACATGACGGGCAGGTGTTCGGCCTCGCCAACGGTGATCTGGTGCTGCTCTGCCGTAGCGGTGCCACGGCCGATGCCACAATCGGCCGCCACGCCGCCGCCGATCCGCAGGCACTGCCCGAGGTCCTGAACCGCCTGTTCCGCGTCGATACCCCACCTAGCGTGACACTGGTATCAGTCTGGCCGTTGGAAACAAGATCGGGCGAGTTGCTGGCCTATGCCGCCTCATGCCTCGCGCAGGCGCCGATGCCGTCCTTCGTGGCACCTGACGGGGCCAACCAGGCCAGCACGATGGATGCGATCGGCACGGTGATCACCGCCGCCGAGGTTACCGATATTCTTCAGCGCCAAACCGGTGTTCTGCTCAGCAGCGGCGCGAAGCGCGGCGAGATGGGTCAACTCCGCCCGATCTACCGGGAGGTGACGTTCTCGATCGCGGCGCTGGAGGCGCGGATCGTACCGCTGTGCCGCGTCAATGATGACCCGTTCCTGTTCCGCCATCTCGCCGCGCGGCTGGACCAGCGTATGCTGGAGGTGCTGAGCGCGCAGCTCGCAAGTCAGAGTCCGCTCGACATGGCAACCCAATCCGCGCCGGAAACCGGGGCGTTGCTGCATGTCAATCTCACGGTGTCCGGCATCCTGTCGTCTGGCTTTGCGACGCTTGCCGCGCTCTGCCGCCGTGCCCCCCAGACCGGCGGCGGGCGGCACGCAGCGAGGCTCGGGGTGGAGGTCAATCTGATGGAGGCCGTGGCAGATCCGCGTGGCTTTGCCCGTGCCCGCATCGCAGTGGCGGAGGCCGGCTTCACCCTGCTGCTGGACGGCGTTTCCCATCTCGCCTTGTCACTCTCCAAGCCGGCAGCGTTCCAGCCGGACCTGATGAAGCTCGACTGGTCGCCGCGCATCGCCGATCTGGCGCCGCACGAGGCCAGCATCATCGACCATACCATCGCCGAGTTCGGCCCACACCGCATGATCCTCCAGCGCGCCGAGACGGAGGCGGCCATGCGCTGGGGCATGTCGCGCGGAATACGCCGCTTCCAGGGGCGCCATGTGGATGCGATGCTCGGCGCCTCCCGGATCGTCGCATGCCGCCAGGCCGAAGCCTGCACCTTGCGCCAATGCATCGAGCGATCGGCCGCCACCGGCACCGCCGGGCGCGCCGGCTGCACCAACCTGCGCCTGCTGGATGAGGCCTCCCCTCCCAAGGTCCCGGCGTCCGCCCCCCCACGTTCCACTCGCGCCGATGCGCTACGCAGCGCCGGCCGCGCCGAGGAGATCCTGTCATGACCAGCGCCGCCATGGTCCAGGCCGCCAAACGCCGCGAGCCGGAGGGCCCGGACGCCGACAAGGCCCGCCAGGACGTGGCCCGGTTGGTGACGCTGGTGAATGACTGCATGAAGGCCGGCATACCGCGTGAGGCTTGCCTGGTCCGGCTGTCGGCGTTGCCGGAGGAGCGGGTGAAGCCGCTGCATCTCCGCCTGGCCCGTTCGGCGCTGGAGCCCATTACCCAGGCAGATCGCGCTCAGCTCTTCCAACTGCCCAACGGCGATATGGCAGCCATCTGGCGTGGCCCAGCGGAGGCAGCGGCCAACGCCAGCCGAACGACGATCGAGCATATGTTCACCGATGACAAGGCCCCGGCCCCCACCGCCAGGCTATGGGAGGCGTTCACCCTGCCGGCCGACGGGGACCGTCTGCTGGCCGCACTCAACGCCCTGGCGCACCCCCGCAAGGAAAGCCCACCCGCAGAGCCATCGCCCAATGCCCTCGCCCAGCTGGACGCACAGGCACTCACAGCCATCGAGACCGCATTGGCCCGGGCCGATGTGTCGCATTTCGCCCGCCGTCGCGATATCTGCATGCGCATGCCCGATGCCAGTTTCCGGCGCCGCTGGGAGAAGCGCTACCTCTCAGTAGAGGACATCACTCAAAGCCTGGCACCAGGCCATGCGACGCGCTTAGAGCCCTGGCTGTTCCGCCGCCTCACCCGCACTCTGGACCGCCGCATGCTGGCTTTGCTCGCAGCCAATGGTGAGTTGCGCGATGCCGGGCCATTTGCCATCAATCTCAATGTCGCCTCAGTGCTGGCGCCCGAGTTTCTGCGGCTGGACGAATCGCTCCCGGCCACCCTGCGCGGCCACGTCATTATCGACCTGTCGCCGGCCGATGTGATGGCCGACCCGTCGGCCTTCGTCTTCGCCCGAGATTTCGCCCACTCCCGTGGCTATCGTCTGCAACTTCGCAACATCACCGCCGAGCTGCTGCCGGTGTTCGATCTGCACCGGCTGGGGGTCGACATCATGGAGCTGCACTGGTCAGACGCCGTCGCCTCAATCGGTCCGGAGGTGATCCTGCCCAACGCCTCCTCGGTCGTGCTCAGCCACGCCAACACGCCGGACGCCATCATCTGGGGCTTGGCACATGGCGTGACCCTGTATCGCGGTGAGATGGCCATCCCCGAGCGCAGCCGCACCGGCCGGACGGGGCAAAGCCTGATCCTGCACTGACCCGAGGTTTCAGGCCCCCAAACGCTTTGCCGCCAGAACAAACGCGCGAATCAGCGCCGGATCCTTGACCCCAGGGGCGCTCTCCACGCCCGACGACAGATCGACGGCCGGCGCACCGCTGCGCGTGACCGCCTCCGCCACATTCGTCAGGGTCAGACCACCGGCCAGCAACCAATCAAAGCCCGGTCGCCAGCCAGCAAGGATATCCCAATCAAACCTCACGGCATTCCCGCCAGGGCGCGTGGCATTCTTCGGCGGCTTGGCCTCGATCAGCAGCGCGTCCGCACCATCGGTGTGGTGGGGCAGATCGCCCGCCACGGACACGCCGACACCGCGCCACACCGGCAGCCCGAAACGCCCCCTCAGCTCTGCCACCCTCGGCGCGGGCGCGTAGAGCTGAAGGATGTCGAGAGAAACGACGTCGAGCACGCGGGCGATGTCGTCATCGTGCGGCGCGACGAACAGGCCGACCCGCAACGGCCCGCCATCATGCCGCGCCGCGAGCGAAGCTGCCGCCTGCGCCGTCACACAGCGCGGGGAGCGCGCGAAGAACACGAAGCCCAGCCAGTCAGCACCGCTCTCCACCACCGCATCCATCGCATCAGCCGAGTTGACGCCGCAGATCTTGACCTTGGTCATGCCACCAGGCTCGCGGCGATCATCTGGGCAGCTCGGCCCGGATCGATCGCCTGGGTGATCGGGCGCCCCACCACCAGCCAGTCCGCACCGGCATCAGCCGCCTCACGGGGCGTCATCACCCGCGCCTGGCCGCCCGCGTCGCTGCCGACAGGACGAATGCCCGGCACCACCAGCACCGGCGCCGCACCGAACGCATCGCGCAGCATCGACACCTCATGCGCGCTGCATACCAGCCCGTCGGCACCGGCCGACAATGCCAGCCGCGCCAGACGCAACACCTGCTGGCGCGCGCCGCCGGCAATTCCGGTCTCGTGCAACGCCTCGCCGTCAAGACTGGTCAACACGGTGACGGCGAGCAGGATCGGCCGCGCCTCGCCTTCCGGATCGGCGGCCGCCCGCGCCGCCGCAATCATCGCAGCTCCACCGGCCGCATGGAGGGTTAGCATCGCAGGCTGAAGCGGCAGCACCGCGCGCACAGCACCAGCGACGGTGTTGGGGATGTCGTGCAGCTTGAGATCGAGAAACACCGGCGTGCCATGAAACAGCTTCATGCCGGGCGCGCCGTTGGCCAGAAAATACTCCAGCCCCAGCTTCACCATGCCGCAATGCGGCGTCACTGCCCGCGCCCAGTTCTGGGCCGTGGCCGGCTCGGTGGTATCAAGCGCCGCAATCAGGCCCGCCGTCATGTCCGTGCGGGGGCAGCGAGAGCCGCGCTGTCATTGATCGTGATGGTCGGCGGCTGGACCGGCGTGGCCATGGCGCGAGACAGCCGCGCCTTCAGCTCCTCGATCTCACCACGCAGCGCCCGCGCATCGGCCTCCGCACGACGCGCCCGCAGCCTGGCACCGAGCACGGATATCCACAGCATCAGCGCGCCAACGACGAAGGACACCGCCATGGCGATCAGCACCGCGATCGACAGCGGCAGACCGATGATGACATCCGTTGGCCACAGGCCGAGTTGTACGGTCTGCGGGTTTGACAGCGCGAACAGCACCAGCAGGAACAGGATCGGGGCGAAAAACAGCGCGCGCAGCATGATGGCCTCCTCAGATACGAATTCAGGCTGCCTTGCCGCGATTGACGCGCTCGCGCAACTCCTTGCCCGCCTTGAAGAAGGGTACGATTTTTTCATCCACCGGGACAGCCTCGCCGGTGCGCGGATTGCGGCCGGTGCGCGCGTCGCGCTTCTTGGTGGTGAAGGCACCAAACCCACGCAGCTCCACACGTGCGCCACGCGCCAGCGCCTGGGTAATCTCGTTGAAGATCGTGGCGACGATGGTCTCCACGTCGCGCGCCAAAAGATGCGGATTGGCGGCGGAAAGCTCGGCGATCAGCTCAGACTTGGTCACGCGGGACGTCCTCGACAATCTTTCGTGAACGCTGCCAGAGCCGTTTCAGCCCGTCAAGATCAAGCCCTTGATCAAGAAAGGAAAAAGGCCAGGGGTGTTGCCCCTGGCCTTCGGTCTCACTCCGAGATCTGGTTGCGGCGACGGATCGCGGCTCCCAGAATATCGCCCAGCGACGCGCCACTGTCGGACGTGCCGAACTCGGCGATCGCCTGCTTGTCCTCCTCGATCTCCTTGCCCTTGATGGTCAAGGAGAGCTTGCGCGAAGCGCGATCGACGGCCACCACGCGGGCGTCGACCTTCTCGCCGATCGAGAACCGATCCGGACGCTGCTCGCCCTTGTCGCGCGACAGCTCGGCGCGGCGGATGAAGCCGGTGAGAACGTCGTCCACCTTCACCTCGATGCCGTTGCTCTGCACCGCAGTGACCACGCAGGTGACGATATCGCCCTTGTGGACGCGATCCAGCACGGTCGCGGCCGGGTCCTCCTGCAGCTGCTTGATGCCGAGCGAGATGCGCTCCTTCTCGACATCCACATCCAGCACCTTGGCCTTGAGCATGGCGCCCTTGTCGAACTTCGCCATGGCGAGCTCGCCCGGCTCGTCCCACGAGATGTCGGACATGTGCACCATGCCGTCGATATCCGGGCCGATGCCGATGAACAGGCCGAACTCGGTGATGTTGCGCAGCTCGCCCTCGACGGTGCTGCCCACCGGGTGAAGCTCCAGGAACTCCTCCCACGGGTTGCGCTGCACCTGCTTGAGGCCCAGCGAAATCCGGCGCTTGGAGCTGTCCACATCCAGCACCAGCACATCGACCTCCTGCGAGGTGGCGACGATCTTGCCCGGATGGACGTTCTTCTTCGTCCAGGACATTTCGGAGACGTGCACGAGACCCTCGACCCCCGGCTCCAGCTCCACGAAGGCGCCGTAATCGGTGATGTTGGTGACGCGGCCGGTATACTTGGCGCCGGGCGGGTATTTGGCGGTGACGCCTTCCCACGGATCGGCCTCAAGCTGCTTCATGCCCAGCGAGATGCGCTGCGTGTCCGAATTGAAGCGGATGACCTGCACCTTGACCGGCATGCCGATCTGCAGCGCCTCGGACGGGTGGTTGATGCGGCGCCAGGCGATGTCGGTGACATGGAGCAGACCGTCCACACCGCCGAGATCGACGAAGGCGCCGTAATCGGTGATGTTCTTCACCACGCCGTCCAGGATCATGCCTTCCTTGAGGCCCTGGATCAGCTCGCTGCGCTGCTCGGCGCGGGTCTCTTCCAGCACCGCGCGACGCGAGACGACGATGTTGCCGCGGGCGCGGTCCATTTTGAGGATCTGGAACGGCTGCGGCGTGCCCATCAACGGCCCGACATCGCGCACCGGGCGGATATCGACCTGCGAACCAGGCAGGAACGCCACGGCGCCGCCGAGATCGACGGTGAAACCGCCCTTGACGCGACCATAGATGGTGCCGTTGACGCGCAGCTGCGCCTCGAACGCCTTCTCCAGCGCGGTCCAGGCCTCTTCGCGGCGGGCCTTCTCGCGGGAGAGCACGATGGAGCCGTCACGGTCCTCGTAGCGCTCGACATAGAGCTCGATATGGTCGCCGGGCTTCACCTCGATGGCAGCGCCGGGCGGGCCGAATTCCTTGAGAGCGACGCGACCTTCAGACTTCAGGCCGACATCGACGATGGCGAACTCGTCCGTGAGGCGGATGACGCGGCCGGTGACGACGGAGCCATCAAAACCGGTATCCCGGCCCAGGGTCTCGTCGAGAAGGGAGGCGAAATCCTCGCCCATCATGTGGTCGGACATCGAGGCCGACTGATCGTTGACGCGGTATTTCGCGAGAGCGCTGGCGGTTGCCATGAGAAGTGTGGTGTCCTTGGGCGGTCCGGTCCGGACCGCGGTGTCTGCGCGCCTTTTCAAGCACGACTTGCCGGTGGATTATCCACCGACCGGTGAAGTGATGCCGGACAGATAGCGGCGTGGGGGTGGGAGTCAAGGAAGAAAGCGTCGGGCTCACCAGCCCCTTCTTAATGAGCCCCTAAAATCTCAACAGCCCGGGCAAACGCGGCATCCGCATCCATCGCCGATGTATCGATCAGCACTGCATCCTTCGCCGGCTTCAACGGCGCCGCGGCCCTGCTGGCGTCAGCCGCATCGCGCGCCCGGATCTCAGCGATGACGGTGGACAGATCAGCCTCGGCACCCCGCGCCAGCAGTTCCCGCCAGCGCCGTTCACCGCGAATCTCCGGGCTGGCGGTGACGAAAAGCTTATAAGTGGCGTCAGGGAACACCACGGTGCCGATGTCGCGCCCATCCAGCACGGCGCCATGCGCCTCGCCGAACATGCGCTGAAAGGCCAGCAGGGCAGCTCGAACCGCCGGGATCGCCGCCACGGCGCTGGCCGCTCGGTCGGCCGCAGGGCCGCGCAGATCGTCGCGCAGCGTATCCTCCGGCTGTAACGCCAGAGCAGCCGCCTCGGCGATGGCGGGATCGGCAGGATCGCCCTCCGCATCCAGCACGCGGCGACCCACGGCGCGGTAGAGCAGGCCAGTGTCGAGGTAAGGCAGACC
>Ga0114959_10002320_pt1 | contig 15811 bp, 16 predicted proteins | sample C_130625_EF_Meta_FD_87317 | JGI IMG/M metagenome (GOLD analysis project Ga0114959, IMG submission 87317) | Freshwater microbial communities from Lake Croche, Canada to study carbon cycling - C_130625_EF_MetaG | ecosystem: Environmental > Aquatic > Freshwater > Lake | place: Lake Croche, Canada...
CTTGCAGCAGGCATCTTGTCAATTACCGGCTGGAAGCCTTCGCAAACTTTATTTGATCCAATGTGCGGTAGTGGCACCTTTTTGATTGAGGCCGCTCAAATAGCTTTGGCTATTCCGCCGGGAGCTATTCGGGCGGGGATGTATGGTGATGATGCTAAGGCGAGTCGATTAGCCTATCGCCCATTAGTCACTTCTGCTCATGGGTTTGGGTTTGTACGACTCAAGCCATTTAATGAGGCTTCCGAACAAAAGCGCTGGGCCTCTCTAAAAGATGCTGCACATGCTGAAATGATGGAAAAGCGTAAACAGTTCCCAAACTCAGAGTCTTTGGGTATTAGTGGCGGTGATATTAATGAGCGCTTGGTAGCTATGTTTAAAGGTAATTGGCAGCGGGCCCAGTTACCGGGGTTGCCAGTAACGCGTCAAATTGATGCTTTAGCAAGTAGGCCGCCAGCAAATGCTCAACAGTGTGTGATGTTATTGAACCCCCCTTATGGTGAGCGTTTGGTGATAAAGGGTGGACGTGGCCAAGATCGCGCTGGGGGTGGCGATATGGAGCGGGACTCCTATGAGCAAGCTGAAGAGCCAGAAGATCGCTATGCCTTTAATTTAGAAACAGGTCGTCAGAGCGCTAAACGCTCTAGCCGTGAGTCTCTCAAAAAGTTACAAGCTCAGGAAGAACAGGATCCTAAGTTCGTTGAGTTCTTAAGGCAGTTTGGCCAGCATCTCAAGGATGCTTTTGGTGGCTGGAATATCTTTGTATTGACAGCAGATATGGCCTTGCCAGGGCAGTTGCGTATCAAGGAGTCTAAGCGCACCCCTTTGTTTAATGGCCCCTTAGAATGCAGATTATTTAAGTTTGAGATGCATCAAAAGCGTGACGCTGCATCCGATTTAAAATAACAAGATCAATAAGGAAGACGGTAATGGAATTTAAAACATATATGTGCTTAATTTGTGGCTGGGTCTACGACGAAGCTGCTGGTTTACCTGAAGAGGGTATTGCGCCAGGCACGCTTTGGAAAGATGTACCCATGAACTGGACCTGTCCTGAGTGTGGTGCACGCAAAGAAGACTTTGAAATGATGGCGATCTAATAGATCAATTTAATTAGACAATATTTAAATTCATTAGCTAAATCGGGAAAAGTATCTTGGGAAAAAATGACATCTTATTTGAGCGTGCACAAAAAACAATTCCTGGGGGTGTGAATTCTCCGGTGCGCGCCTTTCGTCAGGTAGGCGGTACCCCACGTTTTGTTGCTAAAGCTAAAGGTCCTTACTTCTGGGATGCCGAAGGTACGCGCTATATTGATTTGATTATGTCTTGGGGCCCTATGATTGCGGGCCATGCGAATCCAGAAGTAGTTGAAGCGGTCAAGCGCGCCGCAGAAACCAGCTTTAGCTACGGCGCTCCTACTGAAGGAGAAATTGAGTTAGCAGAACGTATCTGCCAGTTGGTTCCTAGTATTGAGCAAGTACGAATGGTATCGAGTGGAACCGAAGCCACTATGAGCGCCCTGCGTCTTGCACGTGGCTATACCGGTCGAGATCTCATTATTAAATTTGAAGGTTGTTATCACGGCCATGCAGATAGTCTTTTGGTAAAAGCAGGCTCTGGTCTCTTGACTTTTGCAGACTCTACTCAAAATGCACCTTCTTCTGGCGGCGTTCCACAAGATTTAGTTAAACACACCTTAGTACTGCCATATAACGATGTGCAAGCCCTGAAGGGAGTGTTTATAAAGCAGGGTGATCAGGTTGCCGCGGTGATTATTGAGCCGTTTGCTGGCAATATGAATCTCATTAAACCCTCAACAGAATTTCTCTCGACACTGCGTCAGTTGACGAGCCAGCATGGCAGTGTATTAATCTACGACGAAGTCATGACGGGCTTTAGGGTTGCTTTGGGTGGCGCACAATCTTTGCAGGGCATTACTCCCGACCTGACTTGTCTTGGTAAGGTCATGGGCGGCGGTATGCCAATGGCTGCTTTTGGCGGTAAAAAAGAAATCATGTCCAAGCTTGCTCCATTGGGTAACGTTTACCAAGCCGGTACCTTGTCTGGCAATCCAGTAGCGGTAGCGGCTGGACTAAAGACGCTGGAAATAATTTCAAGAGAAGGTTTCTTCGACTGTCTGACTGGACAAACTGAAAAACTCATGACTGGGTTCAAGCTTGCGGCAGATGAAGCAGGCGTACCTTTTGAGGTAGATAGTGTTGGTGGGATGTTCGGCTTTTACTTTGCCAATCAGGTTCCAACTTCTTTTGAGGCAGTTACTAAAACTGATATCGAAGCGTTTAAGAAATTTTTTCATTTGATGTTAGATCAAGGAGTGTATTTAGCACCATCTGCTTATGAAGCTGGATTTACTTCTATTACTCATGACAATGCTGTTTTAGAAGAAATTATCACTGCAGCGAAAACTGCATTTAAGAAGCTATAAGAAACCTTAAGAGGTAGAGTCAGAATTACATTCTGAGTGGATGGTCATAGCCATCTACTTGGATGATCTTTAGATCCTTGCTTGGCTTACCTGACTCCGGAACTTCCATAGCAGTCAGTTTTCCGCCCCAGACGCAGCCTGTATCGAGGCCAATTACATTCCCATGCCGGAGCAGTCCCAGAGTTGACCAGTGTCCAAAGTAAATCAGAGAGTCTTGGGTTTTTCTCTTGGGCGTTTTGAACCATGGAATATAGCCCTTTGGACCATCCTCAAAGCCTTCCTTGCTCTCAAACTCCATCATGCCAGCAGGAGTGCAAAAACGAATACGGGTTAGTGCATTGGTAATGACGCGCAAACGCTCATATCCCTTGAGTGAGTTACTCCACTTATTCGGGGTGTTCCCATACATATTCGCTAAAAAGTCTTTATAAGATTTTTTGCGAAGCGCTTTTTCTACTTCTTGCGCACATTCAATCGTTTGCTGTAGATCCCATTGAGGTAGAACCCCGGCATGAACAGTGAGTACTTTTCCATTACTTAGGGCCATTGGCCTATGGCGCAACCAATTCATTAACTCGGCTCTATCAGGCGCATCTAGAATAGGTTGTACGGTATCTAGCCCTTTAGTTTTTCGGATGCCGGCATATACCGCAAGCAAATGGAGATCATGATTTCCGAGAATGCACTCGATGCGTTTTTCTTCTTGTAATTTCTTGAGGTAGCGTAGGGCTCCTAATGAGTCGGGACCGCGATTGACAAGATCGCCCAAGAAAATCATCTTAGACTGTTTGGGCAGTTTTTTAACGAGCGCCCTCAAGGAGGGTGCGCAGCCCTGAATATCGCCTACTGCATAGATTTTGCTCATGCCTTATCTTAAAGCGTAAAGTATCAAAGCCATGATTAAGTTAGTCAGCAGCCAGATTCTGGGCTAACTTTCTTCACTACACTGTAACGCACTAAGGTCTTTTTGCGTGCTTCATCATGATTAACAACTGGTAGGGGGTAGTCACGACCCAGAAGAATGCCGGCAGCCTCTAATTCAATATGGCCGGATTCCCAAGGCGCATGAATTGACTTCTTGGAGAGTTTGTCTAGTTGAGGTAAGTACCGACGAATGAACTTTCCTTCGGGATCGAACTTTTGGGACTGGGTAATCGGATTGAAGATGCGGAAGTAGGGCTGCGCATCACATCCAGAAGAAGAGGCCCATTGCCATCCACCATTATTAGAAGACAACTCAAAGTCATTGAGGTGTTTTGCGAAATACATTTCACCCCAGCGCCAATCAATGCCTAAATCTTTAGTAAGAAAGCTGGCAACCACCATGCGCAGGCGATTGTGCATATATCCACTTTGGTTGAGTTGGCACATGGCAGCATCTACCAATGGGTAGCCCGTCTTGCCATCACACCAAGCTTTAAATAGTTTCTTGGCGGTGGCACCGCTTTCCCATTCGATATTGTCATAGTCAGGTTTGAAAGCGGCACCTTTAGCAAGGCGTGGGTGATTGGCCAGAATCATGAAATAAAAATCACGCCAAATCAGTTCACTTAACCAGATTGTTGCACCCATACTGCCAGCAAGCATGCGGCGGTGTGCTTCGCGCACCAAGCCTCTAATCGAGAGCATGCCAAAGCGAAGGTGGGCGGATAGGTAGCTCACACCTTTGATTGCTGGGAAGTCTCGACCGATTTGGTATTGATCAATGCGGTGAAGGAAGTCTTCCAAGAAGCTTTGGCCACCCTCAGGTCCCGGAGGTAAGTAAGCCTCAATACCTGTCGGGCTAAAGCCCATAGATTCTAGAGATGGGAGGGGTGCCTCTAATGATTTGGGGGTAGCAACTAACTGACCTTTTTTAGGATCGCAGTCATAAGCGGCAATATCTTTTTCTTGTAGCGTCTTTAGCCAGTTATTTTTATAGGGCGTAAAGATAGAGAACACCGTATTAGAGTTAGTCAGAATCTCTTTTTTCTCAAAAATCACTTGATCTTTGAAAGTCTCTAATTCAATGCCCAGTTTCTCCAGTGATTCTGCTACAGATGTATCTCGGGCAATTGCCGAAGGCTCATAGTCATGATTGGTGTAAACGGTGTTGACACCCAGAGTTTCAGCAATCTTCGGAATGCACGTAGTGGATTTGCCAAACTGAACAATTAGTCCGCCACCTTGCTTGCGTAATTGCTCGTCGATTTGCTGCAGACCTTGCCAAATAAAGTCTACGCGGCGATCATGTTTGAGGCCACTTGCATCCAGATCTTCGGATTTCAGTGGATCCAAAATATCAGTATCGAAGATAAACGCTAGCCAAACTTGGTCATTATTTTTTAGGGCGTGATGAAGCGCGGCATTGTCATATAGGCGTAAATCACGGCGTAGCCAAACGAGAGCTTTTTTCATAGCCCCTATATTAGGGCTAATTAGACCGACCCGCTTGGCTTGCGAGTAATATTCTGCTTATTAAACAGACTGATAGCTAATGGATACATTATTTTTCGTTTTTTCAAAACTAGTGCAGTTTTGCATTGAGCCTCTCAACTGGCTCATTGGTTTTGTTGCGCTCAGCTTGTTATTTCTGAGTCTTAGAAAACCCCATCTTTGCAAGCGATTCTTGCTTTTCGCTTTGGCAGACTTATTACTGGTTGGATGGCTCCCCACATCCGAGGTCTTTTTAAGAACTCTTGAAGATAGCGTCCCAAAGGTTCAGCTTGCGCAGATGTCGGAAGCAGATTTTGGTGGGATCATTATTTTGGGCGGTGCAATTGAGGGTGGTGAAATCGCGCTGGATCGGGGTGAGGTGTCTATTCATTCCTCAGCCGAGCGTGTGACCAAAGCCTTTGAGTTGATTCGTAAGTATCCTGATCTACCCTTTATTTTTAGTGGCTTCTCTGGGCGTCTAGTGCCTATTGGGATGTCCGAGGCGGATGCCTTTAAGCAATTGGTTTTTGAGCAGGGTTTGCCGGATAAAAAGGCTCATTATGAAAATCAGTCCCGCAACACCTATGAAAATGTCGTTTTGATGAAGCCCATGATCCTGGAGTTGGGTGCGAAGAGTGCCAAAGAGGCTGATATATCCCCAAAACCTTGGCTGCTGATTACTTCGGCATCGCATATGTACCGATCAGTAAAGATTTTCCAAAAACAGGGGATTGCGGTAATTCCCGTTCCAGTAGATTACCAAACGGGAAATCGATTGCATTGGGGTTCCTTTGATCTGATGGGAGGTGCTAAACAGTGGAATAACCTCCTACATGAGATGGTGGGTCTTCTGGCCTACTCGATTACCGGAAAGATCTAGCCGAGGCAGAGAGTTCGGTAAAATAAACTCACATGAACATGGCTAAAAAAGCCCCTGTGGGTCAAGCTGCAAGACCCACCCAGACTTCCCAAGCTTCTGCTGCTGGGTCCTCAATTGCTCATTCTGCTGATCATCTAGCAAACCAATTCCTGATTGCTATGCCCGGGATGGTCGATCCTAATTTTGCGGGTTCAGTCATCTATCTTTTTGAGCATACTGAACGGGGCGCAATGGGCTTGGTGATCAATCGTCCGACCGAGCTTGATATGGGTGCCTTATTTGAAAAAATCGAGGTCAAGCTAGAGGCTGAGCCAGTATCAGAACAACCAGTCTATTTTGGTGGACCAGTACAAATCGAGCGTGGTTTTGTCTTGCACGAGCCCACTACAGAGGTGGCTTATAGCTCTTCCTTGGTCGTTCCGGGTGGCTTAACCATGACGACATCTAAGGATGTACTCGAGGCCGTGGCAACCGGCTCTGGACCCAGCAAGTTCTTAATGACCTTGGGTTATGCGGGCTGGAGTGCTGGTCAGCTTGAGGAGGAGATTACCCTCAATGGCTGGATCAACGTTCCCTTATCCCAGCAACAAATGATTGAGATCATTTTTAATACTCCCTCTATCAAACGCTATGAGCGGACGATAGGTCTTCTAGGGTTTGATCCATCCCATCTATCTGGCGAGGCTGGGCATGCCTAACGCCATCAGTAATAGTGCGGAGTTGACGGTCATGGCTTTTGACTTCGGGAAACGGCGTATTGGTGTTGCTGTCGGAAATACCCTCACTTGTCTTGGGCAGCCAATTAAGACCATTGCAGAATCATCTAGCGACGCTGTATTCAGAGTTGTTGAGGGGCTTTTGAAGGAGTGGCAGCCCAATCGCCTTGTAGTTGGTTTACCTTGTCACCCTGACGGTGCAGAGCATGAAATGAGTGCCAGGGCTCGCCGCTTTGGCAATCAGCTGCACGGACGCTTTCAGTTGCCGGTGGAGTGGGTGGATGAGCGCTATACCTCTGCTGTTTTAGAAGGTGACCCCGATATGCGAGACAATTTGGATGCCGAGTCTGCAGCCTTGATTTTGGAGCAGTATTTTCTTGAGAAGAATTGGATTAGTTGAGATGAATGCAGAGCAGTTCTATCTGAAATTACTAGAGACTTTGAGTCTGCGCAAAAAAGCTGGCGATGAATTTGAGTTGGCTGGTCTTGCAATGGGTGGGGCTTGGATTGCGGAGCGTTTAGCTGCCGATTTAAATCTTTCTCACTTTGGCGTCATTAATGTGGCCTTTCATCGGGATGACTATGCTGAGAAGGGTATGACAGCACTTCGAACCGCTAGCACCATGTCTACCCATCTTCCTTTTGAGGTGAATGGTGCAAACGTGATTTTGATTGATGACGTTTTGCTCACTGGCCGTACGGTTCGCGCAGCACTGAATGAGTTATTTGATTTTGGTAGACCAGCGCAAGTCGAGTTAATGGTCTTAGCTGATCGTGAGAATCGTGAGTTGCCCATCTCAGCCGATTTTGTGGGAGAGCGGGTGAGCATTCCAGAGAGCCAAATATTAGTTTTAGAAAAAGATGGCGCTGGCAAGTTCAGCTTCCAATTAGAGGAGCGCGCAGCATGAGCGGAATTAATGATTTAGTAAACGCCCCAGTAAATCAATTTAATGCCGCTGGTGAGTTAACTCACTTGCTAACTTTAGAAGGTTTGCCAAAAGAGCAAATCCTGCACATCCTTGATACCGCACAACAGTTTGTGAGTGTGATGGATCCTGCGAGAGAAGTGAAAAAAGTACCACTCCTTCGTGGCAAGAGCGTATTCAATCTGTTCTTTGAAAACTCCACCCGCACTCGAACTACCTTTGAAATTGCCGCTAAACGTTTATCGGCGGATGTCATTAATTTAGATATCTCCACATCTTCAACTGCCAAAGGCGAAAGTCTCTTAGATACCATTGATAACTTAGTGGCAATGCAGGCGGATATTTTTGTAGTACGCCATGGTATTTCGAGGGCTCCTATTGAAATTGCACAACATGTGCCTGCGCATGTGCACGTAGTGAATGCTGGTGATGGTAGTCATCAGCATCCGACTCAAGGCTTGCTAGATATGTATACGATGCGTCACTTCAAAAAAGATTTTAGTATTTTGAAGGTTGCCATCGTAGGTGATATTGTTCATAGCAGAGTTGCAAAATCGAATATTTGCGCTTTGAGGACTTTGGGTTGCACGGACATTCGTGCGATTGGTCCTGAGAGTCTTTTGCCAAGCGATTTAGATATGCTGGGAGTAAAGGTTTTCCACAGCATGGAAGATGGTTTAAAAGGTGTTGATGTTGTTATGACATTGCGTATTCAGAAAGAGCGCATGAAAGCAGGCCAGGTTCCAGAGGGTGATGCTTTCTTTAAAGAGTATGGTTTAACTCCTACACGCCTAGCCTTAGCCAAACCTGATGCTATCGTGATGCATCCAGGCCCAATGAATCGCGGCGTAGAAATTGATTCTGTTGTGGCCGATGGCCCTCAGTCAGTCATCCTCAATCAAGTCACTTTTGGTATTGCGGTGCGGATGGCGGTGATGTCTATCGTTGCTGGCAACTAGTCGCCATTACGAACAATTGAGCCAATGCAAAAAAAGAACTGGTTAATCCTGTCGCATGGTTTCAATATGGATGGTCGCGCATCAAGCCTCACCATCACTGACAAGATCCCTTACCTATTAGATGCCGGTATCAAACCGCATGTTTTTAGCGCCATTACCGGTTTTAAAGATGCCCGCTTCCCACATCGGCAATTTCTAGCTTGGGGTCCAGCAGCTTTTCGTTTTGATTTTCGGCATTGGATTGCAAATCAATATGGGCGCGGACTTTTTTATAAGCTTACTACCGGCTTAGTCTCACTAGTGCTTGCCCCGTTTATTGCGCTGGAGAAATTCTTTCTTGGTTACTCTAGTCAATGGTCTTGGGCAATGCCAGCCTATGCACATAGCTTGAAGTTAATCAGGGATGGTAAGGTCGATTTAATCTATTCAACTGGTGGCGCTTGGTCAGCGCACTTAGCAGGTTTATGGCTCAAGAAAAAAACTGGACTACCTTGGATTGTGGAAATTCATGATCCATTGGTCATTCGTAGCGGCCCTAATGATCCAGGATTTGATAAGCCCAAAAACCGCGATGCACAATTTCGTCAATATCTAGAAAAGCAGATTTGCCAATATGCAGATTTAGTTTGGTGGTTTACGGACGGCGCTTTGCATTACGCAAAGATACGTAATCCAAGTCTCAATACACCAAATAACACCCATGGTTTTATGGTTCTTCCTGGCGCTAAGCCACCAGGAGGATTGAGTAAGTCGAAGATGCATCTGTATTCAGACCATCTGAATCTATGCCACTTTGGATCTCTGGCTAATGATCGCTCTCTCTCAATCATCCTGAACGCACTTGTCCCATTATTTCAGAAATTTCCTGAAGCTAGGCAGCAGATTCGGGTTCACGCTTATGGTGCGCCTTTGGATCCACTAACAACTGAGTCAATTAAAAAACTACAGTTCGAAGATGTATTACTGGCCCATGGTCGATTAGAGAAAGACTCGGTAACTGGTAAATCTGGCAGAGAGCGTGTAGTAGAAAAGATGCAATCTGCAGATGTTCTGATTCTTCTTCATGGTAATGATGAGTGGTGTGCTGAGTACATTCCTTCTAAGCTCTACGACTATCTTTGGACTGGACGTCCGATTTGGGGCATCACACATCGCAATCCTCAACTCGATCAGATGTTGCTAGAGCGGTCGGCTTACTTATGTTCTCAGAGCGATACCAAGGCTGTTGAACTTGCTGTGGAAAGAATTTGGTTAGATTGGAGAAGTAGGAGGCTAGTTGAACCTCAGTGGTTGCCGGTGGGTGTCGATCAGGCTGCGTATAGAATACTTTCAGAAGTTCAAGAAAAAACTGAAAGAAGCGCTTGAAAGATTTAGTTCTCTACTGCAAGTCATATCGCCGAGATTTTCTCCGCTTAAAGCGTTTGCTGGCCTCAGTCAGTCGAAATAACTTCGATCAGATACCGTTTTATATCTCTACTCCGGAGGATCAATATCAGGATTTAGTTTCTGTACTAGGGGGGACTAAAGGTTTTTATTGGGTATCTGACGAGTCGATTATTGCTTCAAACCCTCACATTTCTGCCGGCATTGAAAAAACAAGATCTGGAGGTCTCAGTCAGCAGGCTATTAAGTCGGAGTTTTGGCGCCTTGGCCTAGCTGAAAATTATGTCTGTTTGGATTCTGACTGTATCTTTATCAAAGATTTCAAAAAAACAGACTTTGTAAGTTCGGATGGATATCCCTATACCGTTATCTATCAGAATAAAGAGTTTTATCAGCTATCCATTAATCGTAAGCAGGATAGAGTTGAGTCTAATCTTCGCCAAGAGGGTGATCGGGTCAAAGCATTATTTTCTAGAGTTGGCCCAAACTACTATTGCCCGTGCCCACCATTTATCTGGTCCGCCAAGGTTTGGGAATCGTTGGATCTGCAATATTTGCAGCCCAAGGGCCTTACTTTCTGGGATATCTCAAGTGAAGATCATCCTGAAACATTGCTTTACCTTGAGGCTTTATTGAATTATCGTGCGATACCTTTGCATCCCATTGAGCAGTTATTTAGAATTTATTACTACGATTGGCAATACTATCTTTTGCGCAGAATGGGTGAAACAGAAGATAAGCTAAAGGCTAATTATTTAGGTGTGATCTATCAATCCAATTGGGACTTCGGGATGGATTTTGGTATCAGCTCAAAATCCATCGCCTCCCGCGCTCTTCGTTGCATAAAGCGTTTTGGGCGTTACTTACAAAGCTATTTCTAATTAAATGAATCAACTTCGACTGCAAGTCCAAATTTTAGTGATTTCACTGAAAAAATCTCTTGATCGCAGGAAGCAGGTAGAGCAAGAGATGCAAAAAATTTCTTTGCATTGGGCTTTCTTGAGTGCTATCGATGGCTCGGCTCTGGATGTTCCGCCGGCTGAATATAAACCAAATAAAGTAAAAATATTACAAGGATATGCCTTAACTCCTAATGAAATTGGATGCTATTTATCCCATAAGGAGGGTTGGAAGCGTTGTGTAGAAAAGAATGTACCCACTTTAATATTGGAGGATGACTTTGTTTTATCTTCTGATTTTGAGGCGACCTTAAGCGTCCTGCTAAATGAAGTTACTGAATGGAGCTTTGTTAGGTTGCAAGGTTTGTACGAAGTCCCCTTTAAGAAGGTGCTTGAGCAATCAGGATGCACTTTAGTTAAGAATCAGGGGGATGCAGTGGGGGCAACAGCTTATCTTTTAAAGCCACAAGTTGCAGCGCAGTTATTACAGCACTCTGTCGATATTTACGAACCCGTAGATCATTTTTTGGAACATTACCAAAAGCATGGCATCGAATTTCTTGCTATTCGACCCTATCCTGTTGACATTACTCGGGCCAAATCTACGATTGCAGATCGATCAGAGCGGATGCCCATTAAAGGATTGCAAAAGTACATTAGGTCTATTGCTCGTGCGTTAGATAGAGCATTTGGCAAACAGCCTTGGTTTCCAAAGTAGACCCTCGGAGATTAAGAGTAAAGCTTCTTTTGTAAGTTACATAGTTTGCGCTCAAGGCGATACTTCTGAATCATTATTTTATCTATAGGTGAGAGCGATATTTGCGAGAGCTTTCCCCCGTAGATAAAAACATTATTAAATTGATTCATGATTTCATCGGGTGAAAATTTTTGGGAATAGGCATCCCAATTTTTTTGATATTGAAATTGTTGATTGAAGTTTAGAAAAATTTCTGCCAACTCTTTTTTTCCTTTATATAAAATCGCCTTATCTCCAAGAATTTCAATGTGACTACGTTGTGGTGACATCGCATAAGTAATAACTGGCTTTCCTTTAATTGAGAATTCACCACATGCAAGCCCAAAACTTTCGCCAATCCCTCTTGCATGAATCATGCCATCACATGTATTAATGAATTTCACTTTGAAAAAAAGATCTGAATTTCCTGGTAAAAATATCAAACGCTCATGCTTTGCAAACGGCTCAATATTCATGAATAAAAAATAGAGGTCTGAGCGATTTTCCAGTGCCTTAACTATCTCTTGCTTTGCAAAATTAAGATTAAAACTGTCTTCTCCCCCATAGCAACCTAATACAGTTGCATTCATTGGAATGCCAATTTCGCCCCGTAAATTACCTTCATAATCTGGTAACTTAATCATATGAGATACGGATGGGATTTTATTATTCGAATATTCTTTGGAAAGCCATTCAGAGACAAAAGCATATTTATCCCCATGAAATTGTTCTGGCTTGGTGGGAAAAACTGCATGTATTAGAGCTGGTGAGCTTTCGCATATAGCATCATCACGTTCGCCAGATTTTATAAAGTAAGTGAGGTCAATTTTTTCTTGTTCAACTAATTGGTTTAGTTGTTTCTGTCCCTCGTAAGGGAGTAATTTAAAGTGTTTAGAAAACTTGTCGAAAACAGATTGATTAATTGGATAATTTTTCCGAAAAAAAATCACTGACTCGTTACCCAGCAGCGTTTGATTATGTAAAGCATAGTCATACAAGGCAATTTCAGTTCCTCGAAGTGAAAGGCTATTAGTGTGGAAGCCGATTTTCATGAGAGCCTCTTTTTAAGTGCTAGCATCTTCGAGTACGCGTTTTACAAAATCTCTAAATGGCAGAATACTTGGAGCCTTCAGTAGGAGAGCTTGTGATGCATATTGAGCAAGCGTATGTGGGGAGTTAATGATATCTTTTAATGGAGAGAAATTGCACCAAGACATTGGAGCGAGATTTATAAATGCATTCGGATTAAAGTCCACCTTTACATTTTCATCGGCCCATGTAATTGGCAAGCACTTTGCAAAGAATGCTTCGGGAATTTTCTCCGTGTAATAGCCTGGGTACATGGCATTTTCTGGGCAAAGATTAAATGCAAAGTCCTGCAACAGGACTTCCTTAACAATGCCGCTATGATGATGGCTTTTAATGTCTTTATTAAAATGTGGCCCAAAGCCATTTACTGGTAATACACTATTTACAGCGTTAAAGAGTGTATTACGCGGCTCTCTCATGTGAGAGCTCAAAAATGCCGCAGCCCTCTTTCTTTCCAAAAACGTATTTCCCAGCGGCTGCATTAGGCGCTCAATCGTTAATAGTTGACCATATCGTGGATTTTGGTTTCCATGTATTCCTTCATGAGACCAATCAATCATTTCCATCCAATAGGGTAGTCGAAAGTGCTTATTTGACTCAATATTGAGATCAAATGAAACCGAGTAATCTGGCTGGTGGATATCGTGTCGGATATTTTCAGCGCTTTGAAATAGCTTCAATGGGGTATTTTTCCTGCCACCCATTGCTCTAGTTAGCATCTGATTTAAAGGTTTGACGGCTGGGCGCAGTGGTTTTGGGCACCAACTTAGCTGTTTGGGGTTAGGGTCGGCAAATGGGCCGACAATTAAGAGGTCGCTCTCTTTTGGGTTCACCCAATTCACCTGGTAGCCTAGGCTTTGGGCGATAATTGGAAGTAAGCTTTGGCGATAGTCAATTGGGCTACCAATGGTTGCAATGCGTATATTTTTCATTTCCCTATACTAATTTATTTTTATGTCCCATTCCCTTGCATGCTATTCAGTAGTGATTACTACATTTGATAAGCGTTTTAATGAATTTTTAGTGCCGCTAATTGCGAGCATTAAAAATCAGCGACCAAATATTGAGATTATCGTCACAATTAATGGGCCTGGAAAGGCTGACTTTGATGAGGTGTATCGCAGCGATATCCTCAATTATCTTGCTAAATTTAGTAATGTATTCCCTGTGATGTTCCCAAATTTTCAATCCCTAGCCAAGATGTGGAATCGCGGGGTGTTAACGGCCAGCAATGAGCGCGTATTAGTGCTAAATGACGATCTGAGCATTCGGGCTACTTCAGATGCATGTTTTTTTGATCATCTAGAATCTGCAATGCTTGCCCAAAAGGATACTTTCACAATCAACGGCAGTTTTTCTCATTTTATTTTGAATAAGCGTGAATTAATTCAGGTTGGATTTTTCGATGAACGTTTGCTTGGCTTAGGGGAGGAGGATGGTGATTTCTTCTGGCGTTATCACCAAGAATTTCAGAGAGAGATTCCAAGTGTTGATATAGCATTAATTGACAATGTCCACTCTGATGTTGCCGATGATGGCTATACAAAAGGAATTCGTACGGCCTCGAAATTTAATAGAGATTTTATTAAGAATGTGAAGTATAAAAATACTTTGCTGGGTGGATACCGCGGTATGTTCGATAATAAGGTAAAGCAGACTTTGGATGATGAGGCACAGTATCCTTACGAGCTCTTTTATTTGGATAACAAGGGTAGGCTTTAATTCATCTCAAGAGAAAGATGAAGCTCATTTATCTAGTAACCACCTTTTGCATCAGCATAAGGAACTTTTTCTCAGATAAACAATACCAGGCTGAAATTGTTGGTAGGGTAATTTTAATTTCTCGCCGAAATCCTGAGATCGTTATCCATGACTACTATTTTTATATTTTAGGATTGCTACGTTACAGCCTAGGTACGTTATCAAAAAATTGTTTTGTATTTTATGAGTCCAATACCTTCCATTTTTTGAATTTTCTTTTACCAATCCTACGCGTAAATCTGCAAATCGAACATACTCTCGTAAAGCCCGGAGGGCGTGATACTGAGGGATCTCTTTTGGGGTCTTTACCTATTCCGAATAGTTCAATGCAGTATTTAGTTCGAATCGCAAACCTTTCCCGCCTGAATATCGCAAATATTGTCTTTGATTACAGTCGTATTAATTTATATAACATACGATGCGCAAAATCATTTGACTTGTATTTGAAAAAAACTTTTTGTATTAGCCCAACTCTTTATCCGTTGAATATTGATGCCCTTGGCCGGGATGGCGTTCTTACTCTCTTTGGTAATCCTGAGGACTCAAGGCGGAAATTGTTCTTGGAGAGCTTAAAAAATAGGCACATTGATTCGATAAATGTGCGGGGAGTCTACTTTGATATTGATTCAATCTATCGCAAGGCAAAGATTGTGATTAATATCCGTCAAACTGAATACCACGATACGTTGGAGGAATTAAGGATTTTGCCCGCTCTAAGAAGTGGTGCAATTGTTATTAGTGAGTCAACGCCTTATGCAGAAAAAACATGGTATTCAAAATTTATCATTTGGGGGTCGTTAGAGCAGATACCCGATTTAATCATCCATACCCAAAGAAACTATAATCAAATCCACCTTCAAATTTTTGGTGATACATCGCATCCACATTTTCTGAGGCGCATGAGGCGAATTGAACGGTGCAATGAGCTTGCATCTGTTAGGGCGGCCAAGCGATTAAATCAAGATTTGCTAGGGTTTTAGTCTATTTGAAGAGGTCTTCATGATTTTGGTCACTGGTGGTGCTGGCTTTATTGGTGGAAATTTTGTTCTTGATTGGCTGGCCGATCCAAATGCAGAAGGCATTATTAATCTTGATAAGCTGACCTATGCTGGAAATCTCGCTACCTTAGAGCCTCTCAAGAATGATCGCCGTCATATTTTTATGCACGGTGATATTGGCGATAAAGAGCAAGTCACTAAATTAATTAAAGAGCATCAACCGCGCGTTATAGTGAACTTTGCAGCAGAAAGTCACGTAGATCGATCCATTCATGGACCGGCTGAGTTTGTGCAAACCAATATTGTGGGAACATTTAATTTGTTGGAATGTGCCCGTGAGTATTGGAATGGTTTGGATGAAGCTGCCAAAAAAGCCTTTCGCTTTCATCATGTATCGACTGATGAGGTTTACGGATCTTTATCGGCAAGCGATCCTGCATTTACGGAAACCAATTCTTATGAGCCTAATAGCCCCTATTCGGCATCTAAAGCTGCTTCCGATCATTTAGTGCGCGCATGGTTCCATACCTATGGCTTCCCAGTGGTCACCACCAATTGCTCTAATAATTATGGCCCTTACCACTTCCCAGAGAAGTTAATTCC
>Ga0114959_10002321_pt1 | contig 15809 bp, 9 predicted proteins | sample C_130625_EF_Meta_FD_87317 | JGI IMG/M metagenome (GOLD analysis project Ga0114959, IMG submission 87317) | Freshwater microbial communities from Lake Croche, Canada to study carbon cycling - C_130625_EF_MetaG | ecosystem: Environmental > Aquatic > Freshwater > Lake | place: Lake Croche, Canada...
CTTCCGCTTTTGATCCCGCAGATTGTTTAATCAGGACATCTAATGCCGGAGTGCTTTTGCTCATCCGTCAACTCCGTTCGATTTTGATCCCGTAAATCGTTCGGTGAGGCCACCTAGCAACTCCGCCCAGTTTTGCGTTCGCTTATGGTAAAATGACGAAAACAGCAACGAAATCGAAATTAATCAGGCACTAACTTATTTAAAGGATGTTTAAAAAACACAGGAGTAGACACCCTTAATATTTCTGAATACAGTGAACAGAAAACCCTAAGATAAAAATTATTAAACATTCGATTACTTATTTCAAGGTTTTAGGTAGGATTAAGGGACGTCGTTTTGCGATGATAGTGATCAAAAGCCCCCACTTTGCATAACCATTACGCTATTGATTGAAATCTTCCAACCATGAATTGAACGCTTGTGTAGTATGCTCGCCTCAGATGCATTTGTTACCACAACAACCAATTTTTTTCAAATTTCAGGAAATTATTTTCTGATCATCGTTTATCTACGCTAAAAAACATTGTTTAAATGGTACTGGCTGTTTAACAGCATTTCAGGAGGTTAATTTTGAAAATCAAAATATGACCGAAATCATGCGTTGGATCAACTATTCTTTTTTAGCAATTGAAAAGGATACCACACGAATCCGATCCCTCTCAGCGCTGATTCCTTTATATTTTATGGTGCTTGGCCATTTGTTTTTTTTTCAAAAGCCATATTTCTTTGGCTAAAGCTTTATTTTTATGGTTGATGGCTTTGTTTTGATTACTTAATTCTTTCACCGAATTGACGAGTAGTAAAATAATATCGTTGTACTTCAAACTTAACAAATCTTTCATTTCTCCGCCAACTTCTTTCTGTATGTTCTTGGTTAAGTAAGGAATGCTTGCCTGCACTTCTTGCGCTAAAAGACCAATGTGTTTTTCGGGGCCATTGACTTCAAAAGTATAATTATAGCGTACGGGTTTTAGTTTTTTGACCAAGGATAAACCGTCCACAAAGGCTTCGATGTTCTTTTTCATTCTTTGGTCGGATAAGTTACTAAGATCTCCGGAGAAGTGAATATTTCCAACAACATCCAGGGCTTCGGTTGGCGTGGTTGTACCAATTCCTACTTTTCCACCGTTGTAATAGGCCGATGTTCCATTTTTGCTCCAGACTGTGAATGAGCCATCTGCGCCAGTATTTGTTGAATTGACGGAAGGGGAAAAAAAGCGTTTCCATGTATTTTCGCTTACCGACCAAAAATAATAGCCGTTCCCGTTACCGGTCAGGTAAACTAAATAGCCATCCTGGGTAGTTGCTGGTAAAGTACTAACTACCGGTACGGATAGACCATTGTTGACGGTTTGCCACGTGGCTTTACCAAAGGCATCGGATGTAAGCACTTTTCCTGCTTCAAAGCCCTTGCTGATATATAGGCTATCGAATTTAGCAGTGCCGAGTACTTCAATGGCTTTAGTCGGGACAACGGTTCCAATGCCCATGCGCCCAGCATTGTCTATCACCACTTTTTGGCCATTGGTTCCTTCTACTTCTAATAGTGAAGTAGGTGAGATGGTTTTTGGGTTTGATCCTATTTTTACCTGAGTGTAGGCGATTAAGGGACAAAATATGAGTAAAAAGATATATTTCATTTGAAATAACATTAAGGATTCTATTTAAAAACGTAAATTTTGTTTTGGACAACACGAAGCGGTAAAAATTCATGCGTGGCATGAATCAAGTCCTGAAATAATGGCATTAAGAAAGTTTTGGTCAGTCATGCCGTGCGTATTCGTGTAGGTAATTTTATCTTGGTACTTACTGATGTTTTATGAATCGTACAAATGCATTCTTTACTTACACATACTGGCTAATGGTACTTTCTTAACAACGATATTACCCGTAACATTGATAAGCTGATTAGCGGTAAAGGTATCCGAATAGTACACAAATAAGGTAGCAGTACTCGGAACGTCTGCTTTCAAAACAACATTTCGTCCTTTGACGAAATTGAAACCGTTTAGATCTTCAAGACTTGAGATGATGATTGGTGCGGCGGTTTGCGTATCTTCAATTGAAAATGTGGTGGACTTCGAGTCACTTAATCCGGAAACGTTGTCTGTTACGGTGAGGGTTGCAGTCACCTTTTTGCGGGTATTGAATACTATTTTAGGGTTTCTGATGGTACTTGAGTTAATATAATTCGGAGGGGATGAAAAAGACCAATTCCAAGAAACATTGCTCTGATTAACTACGGAACGGCTTTCACATCGAACGGTATCACCAATGCAGATTGATGGGTATGCATTGGTTGTTGGTTGGGCGATGACACTGTAGGTATTGCTGTAAAAATCATTTTGCCAAACACCCCAAATGGCTCCTCCGCCAAAACGCAGCTTATTTTGCGCATAAAAAGCGAATGGTTTAATTCGATTTGGGCCGTAATTAACGAGTCCCGTGGAATAATCCGTGATTGGCGTATCGTTGTCCTTGTAGGCAATTTTCATATAACCCGTTGTTGCATCCGCACCAATTACGTAGATAGCATTCTTTTTGCCTTCTTGTTTTACGATTCCTTGAATGTTCGTGAAATTTGATGGCAAAGATTCTTGAAACCAATTCGTCCCGATGTTCGTTGAGTTATACCAATTTTTTCTGTTGGCTAACCATAAAGTGTTTTCGTCGGTTTCGTCTAATTGCACAGAAAGGGGGTCAGTTATTGGTAAATTAACTTTATTCCAGGTTGCAAATTCCCACGCAAAAATGTCATTGGTATAGTACAACGAATTCGCTGTCAGCACAAATACTTTTTTTGGATTACTTCTGGAAACATGGATTTGCCATGTCGTTGAGCCAAAATCTTTTAATGCCGTAAATGTTTTACCATAATCCCAAGAATAATACACGGCATTGTTTTTTGCAACGAAATAAATATTTTCGTAAACGGTGTGGATTCTGGTATCTCCTAATCTGTCCCCATAATAGTAATCATTCGGGGCTAAGCTAACCACATCATTGGTAACATTGACTCCGTTCAAGATGTTGTCACTTGGTACGTAGATAGCACCACCACTACAATCACGGTAGGTCATTCCTTTTTTCCCGTCGATAAAAGTACCTGTGGCCGCTTCACCGCCGCAGATGGCAAATCCTTTGTTCTCTCCCCATTTTCCGTTGTAAATTACGTCACCATTATGGTATCGTCCTCCACCAAATATGTCATAATTCCATGCGTGACCGAAACCCCAAAAATCATTGGCCCAAATCCCATTCATTCTGGTATTGTAATTAGAAAGCGAGGTGTAAAAGTCGGTGCTATAAGTAATGCCACCATCCGTGGCCATAAATGTTTCACCATTCACACAAAAAATATCTTGTGCATCGGGATGAATGTTAAACGGGCCTGTGTAGCCACCCAAAGCACTATAGGTAACACCTTTATCTAGGCTCTTCACCATTGATTGCGTACCTAAAATGACCTGATCAGCATTTAATGGATTTGCCATTAAAATGAAATCATAGAATCCTTGTCCGGAAGTTAGCCCTGTATTGTTGGTCAAGGTAAAAGAATTACCCGCATCATCACTCCGATATAGATGAGTAAATCCACTGAAGAGCGTAGCAAAATACACAACATTTACATTGGCTTGGGAAACGGTCAATAGTGTTCCTGCGCCAGTTCCTGTAAAAAAAGATTTATTCGTAAAAGAGATTCCTCCATCCGTTGATTTGTAGAAAGTGCCGTTGTAGCCTGCTGCATAGACAACACTTGGGTTATTTGGTTGTATTTCTACATCTGTAAATGAACCTGACAATACGTTTACCCACGTATTACCTGTATCTGTGGAGCGGATTATGCTCTCATTGGAAGCAATAAGAATGGTGTTAGGTGAATTGGGGGCAAAAACAATACGTTCTGCCCCTGACGTAAATACTTTGCTTAATACCCAACTAACGCCTCCATCAAGTGTTTTGTAGAGATTATTACCTTTCATGATAAAAGTTATGTTTTGGTTAGTGGGATGGATCGCAATCGGACCCGTACCAGCACCTAACTCATCAAGGCTTGTCCAATTCAATCCTTTATCTGTACTCTTAAACGTCCATCCTGTTTCCGTGTTGGCATACAAAATATTTGTATTGCTGGGGGAAACACCAATGTAATAGATATTTTGGTGCTGTGGGATTAAGGTTTGCGATGCCCCTTTACCCGAATAGGCGCTCATGGGACCTAGCGGTTGCCATGCACGACTTGCTTGAACACGTGACTGTTTATTGGTCGTCTTGATGGTTTTTAAGGGTTGATAATTGGGTACGACAAATTGCTTGTTATTATCGAGGTATTGGTTTATTTTCATCCGCCAGTGGATAAAAAAGCGTTCAAAGGGATCCTCATGTAAGTCATTTACCGCATCTCGGTATAGTTCTTCGGTTTTACCAAAGTTTGTGAAAGCACTATCTACTTTTTCGATATTGAGTGGTATTTCCATCATGTATTGAAAAAATAAGGGTGTTTTTGCCAAATCATCGTAAGGTGGAATGTCAAAAGGATTGACGATATCTAATTGAGGCGGAAGCGGATTCTTCCTTTGTGCAAAGAGTTGAATGATGGCGAAAAAATAGAGGATTATGATTAATAGTGATTTTCTCATGCTTAGTTTATATTTATACATAAAACTGCGTTAACTTAATCCTTTCGATTGTGATAATGTTGCAGCTTGGGCTTTCAATAGTCGTAAGTTAAATAGGTTCTATTTTTTAATATGCTGATTGAGCTTCGCTAATTGTAAACTCATTTTTTGACTTCTTTTTATGATGACTTTATTTTTCTTCGCTAATTCTTTTACCGAATTGACCAACAGGAGTATCACGTCATTGTATTTTAGACTCAGCACCGCTTTGTTTTCACCTGCGACGTACTTTGTGCTTAGTTTGCTCAAATATGGTGCAACTTTTTGTACTTGCTGCGCCAGCAAACCGATGTGCTTTTGAAGGCTGTCTTTTTCAAAAGTATAATGATACCGTACAGGATTTAATTGTTCCACGACATTTAGACCATCGGTAAACAATTCAATGTTTTTTTTCATCCGTTGGTCGGATAAACTAGCAATGTCTCCAGAATAATGAATGTTACCGATGATATCTAATATTTCAGTGGGTTTATCCGTCCCAATACCAACCTTGCCATTGGTGTAAGCGGCATTTGTATTTGCTACTTGCCATGGTATTAAATTACCTTCATTGCCCATATTCGTCAATGTACCCGTTGATAATTTATTCAAAGAACCACAAGCGTTGCTATTTGATATCCAATTCAATACGTTGTTGTTCATCACTAACCGAACAGACATAAAAGAACCAGTCCCCAAGGTAACATCCTTGCTATTATTATTAATTACGGAAGACAAATTATTCACTGTTCCGTTGCTGACAAAGTCAAAAAACTGCTCCACTAAAATCGTTGTTGGTTTTATTACTCCAATAACTCGACCGATTCGATTATAACAACTTGAAGTAAATGTTATGTCAAATTTTGACTCGGAATAGATATTAGTAATAAAAATTTGTTGAGTTGGGTTAGCTGAATAAGAACTTGAAGCGGGAATTTTTAAGGGAGTTGTGTTTGAAAGGGAATATATTTTTTTCCAAACATTGTCTAAAACAGACCATGTATAGTATCCATTATTTGCTAAATACACCATGGATCCGTCTTCAAGGGCATTATTGGGCAGTATGTTAACGGTGGGAATGCTCGTTGGTGGAGGGGCATTTTGCCAAATGGCCAAGCCTTTAGTATCAGAGGTAAGAATTTTACCCGGAGCGAAACCTTTAGAAATGATGAGGCTATCGAATTTCCCTACACCGATCACCTCTAGGGCTTTGCTCGGCGTTGTTGTCCCGATACCGACACGACCGTAAGTACTATCAATAACAACTTTAATGCCATTTACTGCCTCCATATCCAACAAGATTTTTGGGGACTTTATGCGTGGGTTTTTTCCTATTTTTATTTGTCCTGCCAATAAAAATGGAAAAAATAAGGATATAATCAATATATATTTCATCAGAAATGTTTTGTCTATCATTGATTGGCTTGCATTTTGGTATGGCTATTAGGAATTACGCTTTAGCTCCTATCCAATAATTTTTTGAGATTAAATAGTTTCAAGCATTAAAAATCTTGTGAAAAGCAAGCTAAACATGGTTATAAAAGGGTAACAATTTATTGGTAAACGATTATTTACGGTAAGGTACGGATTAGTTCATAATCAGGTTTTGGTGGAATATGTTCACCTAGTTCAATAAAAAGCGAGTCCCCCTAAAGATTGTCTCGCAACAAAAAAACGATCACCACATACACATTTGGTATTGTTCATGTTTTAACCCTAAAACTTAGTTTTTAAAATCCTACAAAAAATCGTAGGCCTTTAAAATCAGACACTTTGACTTCACTTAAAAGGTTTAAAATACCCAATCTACAAGCAAATTGAGTGTCATTTTTATTGCGAAAAAGACTATATATTGGTCGCTAAAGAAATTGATTTGATAATTTTGATAATTGCTCTCAATCAATTTTTTGAAGTGGCGGGGTATTTGGCGGATTATTTAGTTTGGATGACGCTTCAACTGACGATTGCCTCAGAAAGGAAGTGGTAGAAAAAATGGTAGTAATCAGGCTATGGAATAAGCGCATCTACCTCATATTTCTTCTGTTTTCAATGGAGCGCAAGAATACTTGGTAGCAAAAAGTCTCGTATTAAACTAATAAAAATAGCTTAAATACCACAGCGAGACAACACTCAATCCCAACATAACTCGCTGTCTTAAAATTAAAGCGGAATAGTCACAAAGCATGGTTAAACGTAAGATATTTAATTTGCTAAAGCCTTTCATTACGCAACTGTCAGCTTTGGATGGCTAACTTTATTTATTCAAAAAGTTAGCCATCAAAATAGTAATCAGTTTTATAGCCAAAGCTGGTAGGCAGCGGGAGCGTCATCAGCAAATGTTTAGCAATTCATCAATCCTATTTAGGAATTCCAATATTATTCCAATCAGTGCCTGTGTATACTTCAAACTTTTTAGTGTTACGGTTAAAACGAAACGCTCCTTGTCCGATCGATTTTACTGTTTGAGATTGATTGGCAACTTTTTGTAATATTCCTCCACCAGTATTATTAATCGAAATTAAATCGTTGAATTGTACGTAATTCTGACCATTATAAACACCTTTTGATGAAACGGTCAAAGGATATGGCATTTTAGTAAGGCCTTTCCCGTCTGGCCTTAGATCGTTAGGCAGACTAAGGACGGATGCTGTTTTAAAATAAATGCTATCACTCCGATAAGTAGCCGATGTATGCGTCTGGAAGGACAGACTTTGGTTTTTCATTTCAGTAATGTAACCCAAATTAGGGAAATACCTAACATTTACTTTGCCATTGAGACTTCCACTCAATAAAGAAATATTCCAATACTGGCCTGCCACAAAAATGCCTTCCTTTTCATTGATATTTGTGGCATTAAATACTGTTTGGTTACAAGTATTATTGAGCCAAATTTCTGCCGTAAAAGTGTTGGTATTGCCATCTGTGGGTGTGTGATCAATGGCAAAAGGGTATTGATTACCGAGATAACCTGCTGGTCCGTAATAAGTCCAAGATCCTTCTGTTATGAGCTTTACCAGCCGAACGCTTTCACAAATGGCGACTGTTTGAAGCGTTGCTGTCATCCAAGTGGAAGGATTTGAGCCTGTAGAAAAAGATAAATCTTCCAAAGTGGTAAATCCAGCAGTCGTATAATCAGCCAGTGTTAAATGAAAGTGCCATTTTTCATTATCAACGATAGTATTTTTAATTAGGTTAGTGGGCAGCGTAAGGGTTGCCTCAAATCCAATATCGTTATCTATATCATTATCTAAAGTACCTGATAAAGTTGGATTGTACTTGACAGCTTGGTTTACAACATTGACAAAGTTGCCATTCTGATACTTTCTAATGCGATAATTTGTAGGAGTAATTGAACATTCAAGTACGCCGTTTGTCAGTGTGGTATTTTGAATGTCAGAAGGTTGAATATATAACTTGACGGTGTCCTTTCTATTTAACATTTTATCATTCCACTTGACGTTTACCATCAAATTATCATTCCACAACTTACATTTTATGCTTGCCTGCGTGGCAGAATTGGCCCCTAAAAATATTGGTTTTATATCATCCCAGCCATCAGTAGGGTTTTTATATTTAATTTGCATCGGATAATTTATGTACGCCTCTTTATAAATAATTCTTTTAGAGACATCTGGCTCTCCTGTTATTTGCCATGTGGCCAAACTAATGAGTGTGTCTGGCGATTTTAGGGAGACTGAGCCCCACCAGCCACCCTCGGTGTAGGGACGTTGATAGTTTTGAAAATTTTTCCCTGTCGTATCCCCAGTGGTCATCCATATACCCCCAACGTTGTTATGGCTACCGTTATATTGCAATACAATTTCACCATTAGGTAACTTCAGCATGTAGGGAGCATATCCGCTTACTGAGTGTTGAGGGGTGGCAATTGGCCATTTGCGGTTGTTATCCGGAAATGTAACCGTATTTAGGGCTGGCACTGAGTAATCCCAGTTATTCTTCATCGAAGAATAGACGATAAATGGGCCGTTGGTCGGGTTATAATCATTTTCGATACAGAAAATAATTCCTTGCCTATTTTGCAATTCAACTGCCGCAACCATGCCATCACCTGCAAATGAGATGTTGTTATTGGCATCTCTTATTACCGTTTGAGACAAAGCGAGACCTCTTGGATATGGTTGTGTACCGTAAGTAGGCGTCCACGTTTTCCCTAAATCGCTAGAACGAACCATTGCCACGTAGGCATAGTAATTTTCAATGGTTGCAGTCAAATATAACTGAATTTCACCAGTACTTAGCTGAAGCAAATAAGGCTCCCAATTACGCCCAGTGTAAGCAACAGTTGGAGAACTCCACGAATAACCATCGTCATTACTTATCATTACTTCTACGCCACAAACCGAATGGGCTTCTTCAAAGATTGATGAACCATATCCAACATTATTTCTGTATGAATAACAAAGCATCAATCGCCCGTCATTCATCACCAGCAAATCAGGCGTCATAAAACAACGATAATCATTTCGCCATTGATTAGTAAGGTTATAATATGATTTTAAGATAAAAGGTTGACTCCAGCTTTTTCCACCATCTTTACTTCTCATCCCATAAATATCCCAGGCGAGTTGCCCATCCTGAAAAACCATGAATAAATCCCCATTAGGCAATTTTCGAACTCTTGGGTAAGTGAGTTTGTCGATAGTACGGGATGTAGTGTGGTTATCGTTTATATTTTGGTAGGGTCCTAAAGTCTGGCGACTGCTATAAATTGGGGTCACCCTTGCACCTAATCCTAAAGATTGTGCTTGTAAATAGCTTGTAAAAAGTAGTTGCCAACAGCAGATTATCACTAAATATCCAATCACAATTGGATTAAAACGCTCAAGCCTTTGATTAGATTTCATATCGAAAGGTTTTAAAAGTCAATCAGGTTTCCCCAGTTTATGAATGGATTATCATTAAGGTCCTGCGGCTTGGAAGGTATTGAGTTTAGATGTTTTTAAGCGGTTAATTTAACGAAATCCAATTAGTACCATCATAGCCCTCAAATTTGTTAATCGTTGTATTAAAACGAATCATACCTTCAACTGCAATGTTTGGTCTTTGTGCGGTAGTTCCAACGGGAACAATTATCGCTCCTGTACCAGCCACATGTAATTCCGCTTGTGGGGTGCTTGTGCCAATCCCGACATTGGTATTACTGGTAGCACCATTTATTCCATTAATACCACCCAAAACTAAGGTATTGCTGGCACCAGCGTAGGCGTTTGCCCCGATTGCAATGGCATTATTTGCGCTTGGAGCTACCATAGCACTATCGCCAATGGCTGTATTTTTACCACCACTACCGCTATACAAAGCCCGATAACCCAAAGCCGTATTTTTAGAACCAGATGAATAGTTGGTCATTGACTCTACACCAATAGCGGTGTTATAATGATCGGTGTTAAGGGTATTGTAAGATCTAGACCCTACTACGGTGTTATAATTTCCTGAGGTATTGGCTGTCATAGACGAAAAACCTAAAACTGTATTTTCTGACCCAACTTCATTTACAGCCATACTGCTTCTGCCCACGGCTACATTTCCATGACCAGTTGTATTTTGTGGCAGTACGTATCCTCCTATTCCTGTATTATGGTATCCGTTTGTATTAAGCGCCAATGTTTGTTGACCAATAGCAACATTTGTTATTCCTGTATTTTTCTCCAGACTATTAAATCCCAGCGCAATATTACCCCATCCTTCATTTGCATCTGTCATACTATTCCTACCTATGGATATGTTATCGTTTCCATAAATACTATTTTTCTGGGCATTATTTCCTATGGCAATTCTCCCAACACCAATTGTACTAATGCCCATCGCACTATCTCCCAAAGCTACATTCCAAAAAGATAAACGTTGAGCCAATCGACTCGCTCTTCTAATTATCACATCCACATCGTCTTTTGTCCCAATAAAGTTACTGGTTGACGTAGTACCAGAATTACCACGAAGTCCCCATGGTGAAATATTATCCACATTCACCCACGAACTTATCCCACGGTACTGAATACTATCTACCGTAGTATTGTAAATAACCAAACCTTGCACGGGTGAAATAATGGCATTTCGTTGTAGGGTGGATAATCTGGGAAACAAGATTCCTTTATCGGTACTTTCCATTTCTAAAATGGCACTTTTACTCATACTGCTGGGATTATTCCCCAATTTAACTTGTGCATTACCGGAAATCGAAAACGCTATCATCAAGAATAAGAGACCGAGATTTTTTTTAATATTTTTATCCATGATGAATTGATTAAATTGCTATTCCATTTTTAAAAAAATTCTTACTGTATAAAAACCCAAGGAATCTATAAAATGCGCATAAATGCAGTAGCCTTTAATTTAATCGTAGGAAACTGAACGGAGTATTATCTGCACTATTTTGACGACCAGCTATGGTTTGGAGGGATTTAACGTGATGGATCAGGACACCTTTACTTCATTTCAACGATTACACGCTTCCATATTGTAATCAGAAAAAGTCCATCAATTAATAGTTTAAATTGTAAGCGGTTTTGTTTTAATGAAATTTATAAGCTTTTAAATAAGGTTGAGAAAAACCTCCAAACTTTATACTAATTGAGACAAACGCTATTTTGCTTATCAATACCTAGAAATTTTAATTCCTTGATTTTGATACCATGCTGTCATTAAGAAACCTAACATTATATCTACAAGATAAATTTATGCGTCAATAAGGATATACTTCTGAAAACCTGCTTAGCGAATCGATTCTTCAAAATACTTTAGCTGAAAAAGGGCTATTCATTTGATCATACCAAAATAAAAATAAATAATAGGTGAGAACTACTAATACTAACATATTTACCCATATAAATATATTTACATGTTTATCAATTTTAATACCTGTTTGATTGCAAAAAGGACATTCAATTTGTAATATGGGAACCATGGTGATTTATTCAAGTTTGGGTTTGGTCAATTTTATCGAAAGACAGTTTCTAATTGAAATAATAAATTATTTATTCATCACTTATCTCCAAAATGGTGCTTTTTTGTAGATAAAACATTTCTAAAATTATTTTTTCTTTTACAACCAAACCTAAGGAAACAGCGCTATTCTAATGGCGCAAGTTATAGGGTATTGCAACTAGATTTTTAACGTAATGATTTAGAAACAAAAAACCCTGATAACTACTTGGTTATCAGGGTTTTATATTGTGGGCCCACTTGGAATCGAACCAAGCACCTACTGATTATGAGTCAGTTGCTCTAACCGAATGAGCTATAGGCCCTACAAAGCGTTTAAAATCTTTGTGTCACAAAATTAGGACTTTAAAAGCATTTTTACAAAATATGTTTCTAATTTTTGCGCTAAGGTTTTACTTTTTTAGCCTAGCTAATCATCAATTATTCAAAATAAATTATAAAACAACGAACAAGAAATTAGTTTTAGCCGCAGGTGTTTTTGCAGCTGTATGCACCGCAAACATTAATGTTGTAGATGCACAAAGTACTGGTTATCTGTCCGATGTTCAGCAAGGTCAAACACCATTCTAAAGCGCTGCCAATTAGTGGCAATGCTTAACCAAAGCGCTAGCCTTGAACAATGACTAAGCCACTCAAATTAAACTTTTATTGCTCGAATTAAAAAAAAAACGTGATGCAATAAGCGATGTGCCTGATAGACGTACTGCCTGAAAAATGTGCGAAATTTGTGAATGTCTCAGGAATAAAAAATGAAAACAATCCTTTTAACTGATCAATATTGGAAATTTGAAGCCGCTAAAGATGATGCAAATGAGCAAATGAAAGGTAGAAAGGGTGGAAGAGGATAGTTTTGGAGTATTGTCATTACGAGTGCAACGAAGCAAGTTGCTAGCATTATAAAAGAGCACCAAACGCTTTTTTGTAATGATAGCAGCTTGCTTCACTGTGGTCGCAATGACAAATCTCATAATTCTATTTGCCAAATTTCTTAGCCAAACTCAAAATTGCTCCGGCTGGATTTTCATTTGGAACGCCCACAAAAGTCTTTTTCACTTTTCCCGAAGCGTCTAAAAAATATAAAGTTGGATAACCATCCACTGGATACTGTTGAGCTACGGCCGGACCTTCACCATTTTCGTAATCCATTGCTACGCATACATATTTTTCGTTCATGTAATCGCCCAAAGTCTTATCCACAAATACTTTCGATTTCAACATTTTGCAAGGACCGCACCACGTGGTGTAGCAGTCCATCATCACCATTTTATTTTCTTTTTTGGCTTTTGCTAAGGCTTCTTTGAAGCTGCCTTTAAAGAATTGAATTCCCGTTGCTCCATCATTTTTTGAGGGCTTATTGCCTGCAAATACACTGATTGACAAGGCAATAAGTAAAGCAGTAAAGATTTTTGATTTTAACATGGTTGTATTTTTTTTAATTTGAAAACTTATTTTAATCTAATTGCATTTTAGCGATTTTATGCTGGTGCGACATTTCGCTCAACAATAGCGTTATCATGCTAAAATCGAAGCGTCGAACCGATCAAACTTAATGCGCATTTTTGTATAGTTGCCGCACCGATAATTGCTTGTTCACTAGGTCCAGGGATTACTGAAAATTCATCAGAAAGTAAAACATCATCCACGTAGGAATCTAAACTTACACGATGCGTTACTTCAATGTAATGATCTTCAGCAGCAGTTACTATATCATACGAACACGACCTTAGTGAGTAGGGATTTCTAAATCCGCCAAATACTGAGGATTAATGCCTGAAAGATCAGCCACTGAATCTTAAAGCATGTAGAGGTGTTTTTCACCTTATGAACCTGCAAAAAGAAGTGGTTGTTTGATGAGAGACATGATTTTTGTAAATTTTTTATAAAACGGATTAATTGAGTTTTTAGTTTATCAATTTCCCTTATTGATCATTTCCTATCTACTTCCGAATCACGGCACCAATCTCTTTCTCAAACGCTCCCATCAATTTTTCCATCGTTTTATCGATAACTTTATCCGTTAGCGTTTGTTCGTAGTCTTGCAGCATAAAACTTACGGAATAGGACTTTTTGCCTTCACCCAGATTCTCGCCTTGATATACGTCAAAAACATCGATTTGTTTTAAAAGATTTTTTTCATAATTACGGGCTAATTTCAGAATTTGGTCGAAACTTACGGCTTTGTCAATCACCAAAGAAAGGTCACGACGAACTTCCGGAAATTTCGGTAATTCCACGAAAACTGCTTTGTCGTTGTACTGTTTAAATAAATAATCCCAATCAATATCCGCAAAGAAAACATGTTGTTTTACTTCCGCTTTTTTGGCTACATTTGGTTTGACTAAGCCCAATTTTACCACTTCTTTTTTGTTTAATAAATAACTCAAACCGTATTCAAAAGTTGCGGAGTTTTCAAGAGGTCTACTGTCAAAATTCTTAACACCCAGACTTCCCAATACTTTATTTACCACACTTGCAAGCGTATGGAAAGCTACCTTTAGCGACTTCATTTGCCAAGTTTCACTTTCGATATTTCCAGTAATAAAAATGGCTAAATGACGCTTTTCTACGTATTTATCGTTGATTTTATGGTACGTTTTTCCGAAATCAAACATTCGTAAATCTTTCTGACGGCGGTTGATATTGTACGCCAAAACTTCCAAAGCTGAAAATAACATCGTCTGACGCATTACGCCCAAGTCTTCCGAAAGTTTATTCAAAATTTCAACGTTTTCGTTCGGTAAATCACCTTTGATTAATTCCGCATAAGCAGGTTTTGTCAATGAATTAGTAATGATTTCGTTAAACCCATTCGCCGCCAAAATTTGGGTTAATTTCAACTGCAACTTTTCACGGTCTTTTGCTGGGAAACTTGAAAGGAAATCAGTTCCAAGCGTTTCCGATAATTCTATATTATTAAAACCATAAATCCGCAAAATCTCTTCAATGACATCCGCCTCACGAGTTACATCCACCCGATAAGCTGGCACTAAAAAAGTAGCCCCTTCCGCCTCCGAAGGGGGAACTTCCGAGTCGAAATTATCGCCGTCCCAAATTCCCCCTTCGGGGCTTAGGGGGCTTATGTCGAGTCTTTTTAAAATATCGTGTATTAACCCTTTCGCTAGTTTTTTACCAATCAGACGGTCAATGTTTTTGTAAGAAACCGGCACTTTGAAATCTTCAATCGGGCTTGGATAAAAATCTGTTATTTCCGAAGAAACTACACCACCTGCCAATTCTTGAATCAATAAGGTGGCATATTTCAAGGCAAATAATTTTGCATTTGGGTCAGTTCCACGTTCAAAACGGAACGAAGCATCCGTTTTTAAGCCATGCCGTTGAGCCGTTTTACGCACCGAAGCAGGGTCGAAATAAGCAACTTCTAAATAGACACGATTGCTTTCTGGTTTTATTCCCGATTTCATTCCGCCAAAAATGCCCGCAATTCCAAGCGCTTCTTCAGCATCACAAATCATTAAATCTTTTTCGCTCAACGTGCGTTCTACTTCATCCAAAGTCGTAAATTTTGTTCCTGCGGGAAGCGTTTTTACGACAATTTTTTGCCCTTTAATGGCGTGCCAATCATAAGCGTGCATCGGTTGACCAAGTCCGTGACAAATGTAATTAGTAATATCGACGATGTTATTAATAGAACGTAATCCAATGGTTTCCAATGATTTACGAAGCCAATCCGGAGATTCTTTTACTTGAACGCCATCAATCGTAACCCCACAAAATCGTGGACAATCTCTTGGATTTTCAACGACTACTGCTATTGGAAAATGGTTGTTTTCTACTTTGAAATTCTCAATCGAAGGCAAGGTAATTTCACGCCCAGTTTTGGCTTTTACATCACGAGCCACGCCCCAATGAGAAGCCGCATCGGCACGGTTGGGAGTAAGTCCGATTTCGATCAATAAATCTGCTTCTAAATTGAAATATTGAGCCGCTGGCGTTCCGCTGGGCAACTGAGTATCCAAAACCAAAATACCCTCATGGGATGTTCCAAGACCCAATTCATCCTCCGCACAAATCATCCCTTCCGATAAATGTCCGTAGGTTTTTTTTCTCGTAATCTGAAAAATTGGTTCGCCTTTGGCGTGGTCGTAAAGAGTCGTTCCAACGGTTGCTACAATAACTTTTTGTCCCGCTGCCACGTTTGATGCACCGCAAATTATTTGCGATGGCGTA
>Ga0114959_10002327_pt1 | contig 15789 bp, 15 predicted proteins | sample C_130625_EF_Meta_FD_87317 | JGI IMG/M metagenome (GOLD analysis project Ga0114959, IMG submission 87317) | Freshwater microbial communities from Lake Croche, Canada to study carbon cycling - C_130625_EF_MetaG | ecosystem: Environmental > Aquatic > Freshwater > Lake | place: Lake Croche, Canada...
ATTCCAAAAAAACGATTTACTCATGCAAGCACTCACCCATCGGAGTCATGGTAAAAAGAATAATGAGCGACTAGAGTTTTTAGGCGACTCAGTTTTAAATTGCATTGTTGCAGAGATTCTCTATGAAAAATTTAACACTTTAGATGAAGGTGATTTATCAAGAGTACGAGCCAATTTAGTAAAGCAGCAGGCTTTATATGAAATTGCCCAGAGCCTATCACTGTCGGACTATTTACGATTAGGAGAAGGGGAGTTAAAAAGTGGCGGTTTTAAACGCCCCTCTATTTTGGCGGACACCTTAGAGGCGATCATTGCAGCAATATTTGTTGAAGCTGGCTTTGAAAAAGTCAGAGAAGTATTACGTCGCTTATATGCGCAAATCTTAGAAAACGTCGATCCTAAAACATTAGGTAAAGATGATAAGACCTTATTGCAGGAGTATTTACAAGGACATCAATTACCACTCCCCGTCTATTTAGTTACTGCTACAACAGGGGTTGCGCATAATCAGCAATTTGAAGTGGAATGCCAAGTAGATGACCTCAACATCAAAGTATCAGGAGCCGGAGCGAGTAGAAGGTCTGCTGAACAATCAGCGGCGAAATTAGCCTTAATTGCCGCACAAAAAGCCCTGCCACAAACCACGCAAGTCAGTAAGAAAACTTCCTCGCGCAAGAAAAAAAGTCTTTTAGAGCCAAGCTCAGGCGATGAACAATTAAATTTAACATTGAGAGGCTAGAGATGAGCTTTCGATGCGGATCAATAGCACTCGTTGGTAGACCCAACGTCGGAAAATCCACCTTGCTCAATGCCTTGGTGGGGCAAAAAATAAGTATTACCTCACGCAAAGCGCAGACCACAAGGCACCGGATTGCTGGGATTAACACCACGCCCACAGCGCAATTTATTTTTTTAGATACACCAGGATTTCAGACACACTTTGTCAGTACCTTAAATAAATCACTGAACCGAACAGTCACCAATACTTTAGGAGACGTAGACGTCATTTGCTTGGTTATTGAAGCGGGCAATTTTTCGAAAGATGACGCGCAGGTTTTAGAGATGTTAAAAGGGGAAATTCCCGTTATTTTGATAGCAAATAAGTTAGATGTATTTGCCAGTCACTCGCAGTCCCCTGCAGATCGCGATTATTTTTTATTAGAATTTATCAAAGACATGGCGCAGAAGTTTGAGTTTGCTGAAATCATACCAATGACAGCCAAACACCCAGATGACATCGCGCGCTTAATGCATACGATTGAAGGCTACTTGCCGGAGCGTGACGCGATTTATGATGCAGATACATTAACGGATCGTAGTGAGCGTTTTTTAGCCGCAGAAATCTTACGCGAAAAAGTCTTTCGACACACCGGAGCCGAGTTGCCATATGCCAGCTCTGTAGTGATTGACCAGTTTCAGATGGACGGTAAGATGCGCCGTATTGCCGCGACGATTCTAGTGGATCGTGACAGTCACAAGCCCATGGTGATTGGAGAAAAAGGTGAGCGATTAAAGCGCATTTCCACAGAGGCGCGCATTGATATGGAAAAGTTATTTGATGGTAAAGTTTTTTTAGAAACTTGGGTCAAAGTCAAACGAGGTTGGGCTGATGATCAAGTTGCACTGCGAGAACAAGGCTTAGAGTAAGACATGAGGGTCTTTCACGAACCTGCATATGTCTTACACTCGATTCCTTATAAAGAAACGAGTTTAATCCTAGATGTGTTCACACGCGAATATGGACGTGTGGCATTAATTGCTAAAGGGGCCAAACGACCCCATTCGAGTTTACGCCCAGTCCTGCAGCAATTTCAGCCATTACAGGTTCACTGGACAGGAAAAAACGAACTCAAGACACTCACTAAATCAGAATGGATGGGAGGCGTCGTGCCCCTCGTTGGTGATGCCTTGTTGTGCGGCTTTTACATGAATGAACTTATTGTCAAATTCTTGGCAAGAGAAGATGCGCATGAAGATTTATACGATCAGTACCATGCCACTATTTCACAACTGTCAATATCGAGTGATTCCTTTGAAAAAATCTTACGACCTTTTGAGATATTTTTACTCCAAGAAACAGGGTTTTGTGCCTCACTCGAGCACTGTCAAGAAACTGGAAAAATGCTTGATCCCGATATCGATTATGTCTATCAACCAGAGCGAGGTTTACGACCAGCAACGGGACATGATCCAGCGCATTGGCCCATCCTGCAGGGTAAACATTTACTCAAGTTAGCGCAATTAGAGCTAGATGATCAACAGACGATAACGCTGAGCAAATCGCTGATGCGATTTTTGTTAAGCTTACACTTACAAGACCAAGTTTTAACGACCCGGCAAATATTAATCGACTTAAAAAAACTATGAAGCCAGACACTACTATCGCACTCGGAATCAATATTGACCATGTGGCAACACTGCGCAATGCCCGAGGTACCTTTTATCCTGATCCGATACGAGCAGCCCTTGAAGCGGAGCAGGCAGGTGCAGATTTAATTACTTTGCACTTACGAGAAGATCGGCGCCACATTAAAGATGCGGATGTATTTAGATTACGACCACTCCTGTCCACTCGCATGAATTTAGAATGTGCTGTCACAGCCGAAATGATAGAGATTGCGTGTAAATTACTTCCCCAAGACGTCTGCCTGGTTCCAGAAAAGCGACAAGAAGTGACTACAGAAGGCGGCTTAGATGTACTTGGTCAAAAGAGTGTGGTTGAAGCCGCTGTAAATACATTACAAGCAAAAGGGATTGTGGTTTCCTTATTTATTGATCCAGAAACCACAGTCATCGACGCTGCCCATGCCATGGGTGTTAGAGTAGTCGAGCTCCACACAGGAAGATATGCAGATGCCAACCCACAGCAGATGCCAGAGGAACTCGAGCGCATCGCCAAGGCCGCAGATTATGCACACAAGCGAGGGTTTAGGGTCAACGCTGGACATGGACTCAATGAATCCAATGTCACCCTAGTTGCGCAGATCCCAAGTATTGCTGAGCTCAATATTGGGCATGCGATAGTTGCGCAAGCCGTATTTAAAGGCTGGAAAAACGCCATCGCCGATATGAAGGCCCTGATGATCACTGCGCGAGCAGGGGGGGCATCGTGGTCGTAGGCATAGGTAATGATCTGTTGCACATCGAGCGCATGGCAAAAACCTATGAGCGGACACAAGGGCGCATCGCCCAGCGCATACTAGGACAAGAAGAATATCAAGTATTTTTAGCCAGAAAAACCCGCAACGCTAAACGCGGGATGGCTTATTTATGTACCCGCTTTGCAGCCAAAGAAGCGTTTTCCAAAGGGATTGGACTAGGCATGCACTATCCCATGACATGGCAATCCGTGCAGACCTTAAATGAGACCAGTGGTAAGCCCTATTTAAAATATAGTGGGGCTTTAGCGCAGTTTATGCAAGAGCGCGGGTGGTCCGCGCAGGTCACGATCACCGACGAAATCGAGATGGTCAGCGCGGTGGTGATTGTGACAAAAGATGCATAAAAGTTCACATGCAAGCACCGGATGCTTGTTAATATATTTTCACATCCATTCATCACAATCTAGGTATTTATGAAGAAAAAGAATTATTCACCAGGACCAGTCGTACTCGACGTTGAAGGTTTAGTTCTGAATGAGCGCGATAAAGCTCGCATCATTCACCCGTTAACAGGTGGAGTGATTTTATTTGGTAGAAACTTTGAATCCAGAGCGCAGCTCACCGAACTGACAAAATCAATCAAAGCGATACGTGAGGATGTATTGATTGCCATTGATCACGAAGGTGGACGCGTACAGCGATGTAAAACAGATGGCTTTACCCATTTGCCAGCAATGGCGCGACTAGGCTATTTGTGGAGTGGCAGACAGCTACCCAAAGGTGTCAACACCCCCTCTGAAACCGCTCTATCGGCCATGAAAGCGGCCACTGCAGTTGGCTATGTATTGGCTTCTGAACTACTCGCCTGTGGCGTAGATTTTAGTTTTACACCCGTTTTAGATTTGGGATATGGCAATAGCGAAGTCATTGGCGATCGGGCATTTCATGTGGAACCAAGTGTCGTATCGATCCTTGCACGAAGTTTAAATCACGGCTTATTGCTTGCCGGCATGAAAAATTGCGGTAAACATTTTCCAGGACATGGTTTTGCCGAGGCAGATTCGCACGTGGACATACCGGTTGATGATCGATCCTTAGAAACCATTCTTAGAAACGATGCACGCCCATATTTAGACCTTGGTGTTGCCCTAGATGCAGTGATGCCCGCCCACGTCATCTATCCTAGGGTTGATGAGTTGCCAGCAGGCTTTTCTAAAAAATGGTTACAAGATATTTTGCGTCGGCAAATGGAGTTTACGGGCGTTATTTTCAGTGATGATTTATCTATGGAAGGGGCTTCAGTCATGGGTAATGTTGTGCAGGGGGCACAGTCAGCGCTAGAGGCAGGATGCGATGCAGTCTTGATTTGTAACCGCCCCGACTTGGCAGATCAATTACTGGCGCATTTACGTATCAATGAAAAATTATTTTCTATCTCTAAAAAACGATTAATACGTTTATTTCCGTCTAATCCAGGCTATGACTGGAAAACATTGCAGCTTGAGATACAGTATTCTGAAGCCAAGATGTTGTTACAAAGTTATGGATTAATTTCCATATAAAAAAGGGGAGCCAAAGCTCCCCATCTTTTTACAGTCAGTACAACTTAATTCGCGCGACTACGATACTCACCAGTGCGTGTATCGATTTCAATTAAGTCATCCGTGCTACAAAACAGTGGCACATGGAGTTCATAACCAGTTTCGATCTTAGCCATTTTCATCACTTTGCCAGAAGAAGTATCACCTTTAACCGCAGGTTCTGTGTAAATGATCTTACGAATAATCATCGTAGGTAAATCTACTGACAAGGCTTTACCTTCGTAAAATACCACCTCAACAGTCATACCATCTTGTAGATAATGAAGGGCATCACCCATGTTTTCTGCTTCAACTTCGTATTGGTTGTAATCACTATCCATAAACACATACATCGGATCAGCAAAATAAGAGTAGGTACATTCTTTCTTTTCTAAAATGACCACATCAAATTTATCATCAGCCTTGTAAATGCCCTCATTAGGAGCCTCAGTCATTAAGTTTTTAAACTTCATCTTGACAACAGAAGAGTTTCGGCCTGAGCGTTGGTATTCAGCACGTTGAACAACCATGGGTTCGTTGTTAATCATGACAACGTTTCCTACACGAATTTCTTGAGCGATTTTCATCGTCTATTTCCTTTGAATATCAAACCTGTAATTTTAACCTTTTTTTAATTTCGCCTGAACGAAATCCCGTAAACGGATGGCTAAATCACCATTGACTTGAGCCTTCATAAGCTCGTGACGCCACATGACCGCATGTTGAGACATCTGATGAAGATGAGGCCACCACAAGCTTAAGTCTTGCCAGTGCATGGCTTCGATAATCGCTTTTTTGGTAATTTGGGTCGCATCACAAAGATAGACATCTAAAAATGCATCGAGTTTGACTAAATGGGCATCAATATCTTGAGGGTAAATATCCCAGATTAATGGCTTACCCATCAATTGGGCTCGGACAAACGAGTCCTCCCCCCGCACAAAGTTCAGATCACAAGCACTTAACAGCCAGTCAAAATCATCCTGAGGAACAAAAGGCATCGCAATACATTGTAAGAAGCTACGGCTTACCGGTTGCGAGAGTGACTCTCCAAGCCAGTTTTCGGCTGTTTTGATAGCCGGTTCATCACACAGCAGAACATCGAGTGGTATTAGGCTCTTTTGCATTTGCTCTAATAATCGCACTAGTTTTTCGCCACCATAGGTAAAAACGCAGACCTTTTTTGCCTCACTGACAGGGCGCAATTGACGCCAAACTTGTTCTAAAGAGCGGGGGATATAGTCAGGATTAGCTTCTAAAGAAGGCAATTTTCCTTGTAAAAGGCCACCCGAGTTTGAAGAAAAGCCAGGGTAATAAAAAAAGCGCAGAACATCATTAGGACGACTTGGTTGGGAAGCCAGGCCATGAGCCTCAATCGTCCAAGATTCCGCACTGAGGTATTCCACATTGATCACAAGGGGGGTATGGATCTGGCGTAATTTATCCAAGTAATCCAGGGGGGCAGAGTGCGAGAAGGTTTCGATGACCACCTCAGGAAAAACCTCTGCGTTGATAGATTGGACCGCAAAGCTCCAAGGTAAGATCTCTACACCGTGAGCGATTAACTCCCGCAAAGTCTCTTCGCCAGCAATTTTTTCAATTAATTGGGGCTGATCACAAAAGAGTCTGATCAAGTCTTTATCAGAAGACGTAAAATGATCGGAAGAGCTAAAAAGAGTTTGTGAAAGACGTCTAACCAGACGCAGAGCAACTCCAGCATCTCCAAAATGATCAACAATGTGACAGAAAATATCAAAACGCATGACTCTAAATACTCTAGAAATATTACAGGAAAACGTCAAAGAATTGACGGAGTTACCTGGAGTATATCGATTTTTTGATAGCAATAAAAACATTCTGTACGTAGGAAAAGCTAAAAATCTTAAAAAACGCGTATCCAGTTATTTTCAGCGGACACAGTTGTCACCTAGAATTGCGCGAATGGTTTCCAAAATTGATCATTTTGAGACAACGATAACCAGAACCGAAACAGAAGCGCTGATTTTAGAGAACAATCTGATCAAAGCCCTAGCGCCACCATTTAATATCTTATTTCGAGATGACAAGTCCTATCCCTATTTGATGATGACAGGACATGCCTTTCCGAGGATCACCTCCTACCGAGGAAAGACCGATAAAAAGAACACCTATTTTGGACCGTTTCCGAACACATGGGCGGTGCGCAATAGCGTACAAATTTTACAAAAAGTTTTTTTACTCAGAACCTGTGAAGACACTGTTTACAAAAATCGCAGTCGGCCATGTCTGCTGCATCAAATCCATCGATGCAGTGCACCTTGTGTTGGACTGATTGCCACCTCAGAATACGCAAAAGATGTGGCAAAAGCAATTGCCTTTCTAGAAGGTAATCATGCAAGCGTGATGCATGACCTAGAAAATAAGATGTTAGCTTTGAGTGATGAGCTTGAGTTTGAAAAAGCAGCTGATGTTAGGGACCGGATTGCAGACTTATCAGGCGTCTTACAACAGCAATCGATGGACGCGGCGGCGGACGGCCAAACAAATATTGATATCCTTGCGGTTGTCGAGAAGATGGGGCAAGTTTGTGTGAACTTGGCGATGGTCAGAGGAGGCAGACACTTAGGAGACCATGCGTATTTCCCAAGCGTTGTTAAAGTCCAAGGCGATTTGCAGTCTGAACTCAAAGATTATTTGCTCTTTTTCATGGCACAACGTTACTTGGATGATAGTACACAAGAGCCGGGAGTCGCCATGCACCAAATACCCCAAATCTATGTCATGAATATGGACCTTGGAGAAGAAGGTGTTTTACTCGCACAATCCCTCATGGAGCGCACCCACAAAAAAGTACAATTCATTACCCAGCCACAAGAACAAAGAAGGCATTGGCTCAAACTAGCTCAGGACAATGCTGAGTTATCACTCTTAAAGCGGATTAGTGAAAACAGTGGACAAAATCGAAGAACACTTGCAATCATAGAAACCTTGCATCTCGAAATTGAAGACACCGAGCAACTGAGAATAGAGTGTTTTGATATTAGTCATACCTCAGGGGAAGCAACTCAAGCATCATGTGTTGTTTATCAAAAACATGCGATGCAAAATAAAGAGTATCGACGATTTAACATTGAGGGAATAACCCCGGGTGATGATTACGCCGCGATGGCACAAGTAATTGGACGCAGATATGCAGCCTTTCAAGAACTACCCCCAGAAAAAGTGCCACACATTATCTTAGTTGATGGCGGAAAAGGGCAGGTTGAAGTGGCGCGGCAAATATTGTCTGAACTTGGGGTAGACATCCGATTGATCGTCGGGGTTGCAAAAGGGGAAGGGCGAAGGGTCGGATTAGAAACCCTTATCTTTGCCGATGAAAGGCCACCCCTGGAGTTAGGAGTCGAAAACGCTGGATTAATGCTGATTGCACAAATTAGAGATGAAGCACATCGATTTGCGATTACGGGCATGCGCGCAAAACGCCAAAAAACCCGCAATGTCTCAAGACTAGAAGAAATTGAAGGAATTGGCGCTAAGCGACGCCAAAAGTTACTAGCCCGTTTTGGTGGAATAAAAGGTGTTGCTGGAGCCACTATTGAAGAACTCGCACAAGTTGAAGGGATTTCGAGCAGCTTAGCCCAGCAAATCTATAAACAATTACACTAGTGGTATTCTTTGAACACCAAAACATAATTTCAGACCAGCATGCCATTTAATTTTCCTATCTTTCTGACATGGTTACGCATCGCTGTAATACCCTTACTAGTAGGTATTTATTACATTCCAGACAATATGATTGGACTGACAGATAAAAACCTCATTGCAACACTATTATTTGTTGCAGCAGCATTTACTGACTGGTTAGATGGATATTTAGCCCGAAAATGGGCCCAATCCTCTAATTTTGGGGCTTTTTTAGACCCTGTAGCCGATAAACTCATCGTTGCCGCAGCCTTACTCGTATTACTGAACTTTGACCGAGTGCAGGTGTGGGTAGCTATTATCATTATCGGACGAGAAATTACGATATCAGCACTGCGGGAATGGATGGCCTTAATGGGTGCATCAGCAAGTGTAGCGGTCCATTTTTTAGGTAAGATTAAAACCACGATGCAGCTGATTGCTATTAGTTTTTTGCTCTATGATGGACCCTTTTTAGGGATTAACTGTGGGCAGGTAGGTAAGTGGTTGATTATGATTGCGGCGATGCTGACATTATGGTCAATGTTTTATTATTTACAAAAAGCCAAGCAAGTCATTATTGAAAAAGGTTAGACACTAGATTTTCGCCATAAAGTTTGGTAGAATATGAGACTTATTTGATTTCTGAATAAAATCAGACGTTAATTAAAAATGCGGGAATAGCTCAGTTGGTAGAGCGCAACCTTGCCAAGGTTGAGGTCGCGAGTTCGAGTCTCGTTTCCCGCTCCAGAATTCTTGGGGAAGCCAAAAGCTTCCCTTTTTATTCCGCACAAATGGCGCGATGGCCGAGTGGTTAGGCAGAAGCCTGCAAAGCTTTGAACGGGGGTTCGATTCCCTCTCGCGCCTCCAGGATGACACCAACCAACACCCACAAACACCCATTAAAGTATAATAAATACAAGGCTTGGACGGCTATTTGGGCAACACTTGGCAATCCTAGAAATTATGAGTATGATGATAAAAATGTGAGTACAAGAGTGAGTAGAAATCGATTCTCTCAAAACCCTACTCACAAAATGAGGTCATCATGAAGCCAAATAATTCATTAAAAAAGAAAAGTACTTCAAATTTCACTAAATTTAATTGAGTGTCGATGAGTAACAAAATTTTAATTAAATTTTACTACTACGTAATAACTTTATTGATTTTACTTTCTCCCCCCAATTTAGCTTATGCTGCAGATAATCTAAATTTACAAAGGAAGGTAACTATTGGAGTTTTTCTTACTTCACTTTATGAATTGAATATGAACACTGGAAGTTACAGTGCTGATTTTTGGATTTGGTCCGAATCGCAAATAGGTCATAAATTTGAGCTTGATAGAGTTGAATTAGGGTGTAAGGGAAGTGGTGGAGACTGGTTTTATGCCCAAACAGCTCTATAATCCGCCCACCGTGGTGCATTGATAATATACTCTTTAACAGTGATACTAAAATCACGTTAGTTCAAATAAAAAAATTAGAGACAAGAGGGCGATATGCTAAATAGACGGCAATTCTTAAATACGGGAGTCAAGGCACTTGGGGGCTTGACATTTTGTTCTTGCGGCATCTTAGGTAGTGCACAGGCACAAAATCTGCCAACCCAAAGACCACCCCTCATGATTCAAGGAAAAAGAATCAAGGCAATCGATGTGCATGCGCACTGTTATTTTCAGGAGGCAATTGATTTAATGGGTGCAGATGCCAAGTCCGTATTAGCGCCAACTCGGGGACAAACCAAAAATTTCATTCAAGTTGATGAGCGCATTGCTGCAATGCAGGCGCAGGGCGTTGATATGCAAGTATTGAGCATTAATCCGTATTGGTACAAAAAGGACCGAGAAACGACCAAAGCCATATGTGACATCAACAATAAAAATTTAGCAGAGCTCTGCGCTAAAAATTCGCAGCACTTTGCAGGCTTTGCATCCTTGGCGATGCAATTTCCGGACTTGGCGGTTGAACAACTTGAAGAAGCTATCAAGAAACATGGGCTAGTTGGAGCGGCTATTGGCGGTAGTGTGAATGGCGATGATTTTTCAAACCCAAGATACCACCCCGTATTTGCAAAGGCGCAAGAATTAGATGTGGCGTTATTTATACATCCACAAAGCACACCACAATTAGCCTCGCGGTTTAAGGGGAATGGTTGGCTATCAAACTTAATTGGTAATCCTTTAGACACAACGATTGCATTACAGCATTTAATTTTTGACGGTACATTAGATAAGTTTCCTAAAATAAAAATTATCGCAGCACATGGTGGAGGATATCTGCCATCGTATGCGCCAAGATCAGATCATAGTTGCACAGTATCACCCACGATGTGTGACCCTAATATTGTCCTGAAGAAAAAACCCACAGAATATCTTAATCAAATGTACTTTGATTCCTTAGTCTTTACCTCAGAGGCATTAAGACATTTAGCGGCACAGGTTGGCACAAGTCAAATCATGATTGGATCTGATCATCCAATACCATGGTCAGAGCAGCCTGTTGATCACATTATGCAAACCCCAAGCTTGTCAGATCAAGAACGCATTGCTATCTTAAGTGGCAATGCAGCACGCGTTTTAGGTCTAAAAATCTAAGCAAGAGTTTATTACTGTTGGACGTAAACATGAATTGGCATTTTAAGAAGTGGATAAACTTAATCTGATTTTTAAATCGTTTAAAAAATCCAGTAAATGATTTAGTGTTGTTTTATTGCAATCTCAAAAAGAGATATGTAATGAAAAGGTATTCTTAAATACTACTAATTAACTGTCTGCAATTCATTAAGATTACCCAATAAATAAGATTAACCCCTAATTGAACTTCTATTTTTACACTCAAATCATTCTGTAATTCTTACAATGCAATGAAGTTTCTTTTACACAGCTAACTATTTTCTGGCTTATTCTGTATCTGTATTCAACAGCATGATTGAAAAATGCAGTTAGATATTTTAATAAGAAAATTTTATGACAAGAAAATCTATGTATAAAGAAAAAATCATATTAAATAAATAAATAAATCTGTAACACTTTTGTAACTTGTGAACATTAAAGTCACGGCATGAGTAGATTTATGAACCATCCTTCAAAAAAATTGCAGATAGAACTCATCCCAATGGTGGATGTAATGATGTTTCTTTTAGTTTTTTTTGTTTTGATAAGTATTAATGTGATTTCTGCAATGGGGCTTAAAACGCAGTTACCTGTTTCTTCAGTTGCAAAAGATAATAAAAATCTAAAAAGAGTTGTTGTCACCGTTCCTGCCAACGGCAATTTTGAAGTTGATGGTAAAGATGTTAATTCATTGGATGGCTTAATGACATCCTTGCAGGAGTTGCAGTCATCAACCCCCGACAAACTTTCAGTCGTTATTAATGGCGACCAATCAGCCTCTCTTCAGAGGTTAGTTGATGTCATGGGTGTACTTAAGAAGCTTGGCATTGATGCTATGACCATTTCGGCAAAAAAATCCAATGGATAATTTTTCAAATTTTGCCTATAAGCAGAGGGATCCAATTTCTATTGGAGCCTCAGCCTTAATGGCGGCAGGTCTAATCATGACTTTTTATTTTCATATAAGTCCTAAGCTTACACCCGTAACAGATACCGACTTTATTGCAATGCTAGACGCTCCTACACTAGCACCCATGCAGACAGTAAAAGAACCAGTTAAAAAAGAAGTTACTCCCCCAAATAAGGCTGAAAAAAAAGAGGTGACTGTTGCAAATATAACGCCAGTAACGCCTAAAAAAATTCAAGCTGAAAAGATTCAAGAACAGCCATCTGAGAATATTGCTTCCCCTATATCCACTCAAAGTAATACAGTAAAAAGTGAATCTTCTAATAATTCTTCATCAAAATCCACAGATTCTTCTAAGTCGGTAGATGCATCATCACAACCTCAAAAAACTGTTTCAGAAAATCGTACAGCCGCAATTAAATATGAAACTTATGTACTTGCCTATTTAGAGAAAAATAAAAAATATCCAACAGATCGCCAAGCTCGAGAGTCTAGGCCAGAGGGTACTGTAAAAGTTTATTTAGAACTGAACCGACTTGGACAAGTTCATGGATTTGGTATTTTGCAATCTTCCGGCTCAAATCTTCTCGATGCTGAAGCAATCAAAGTCATTAAATTTGCTTCCCTTCCACCGTTTCCAGAAGACTCATTTGTTGGTGAGTCAACGCACCGTTTTGTTGCAAATCTCAAGTATTCCATTGTTAACAATGGATATCTCGCAAGTAATAGTGAATCAAATTAATCTTTAAAAAGGAAGCCGCATATGAATCAGACTAAACATCATTTTAAAATTAAGACCTTATCAAGTGCGTTAATACTGATAGGAGTTATTAGTTTTCCCGCGTTTGCTCAGAATACGACTGACGTTGGTACTGTTAATATCTCAGGTGAAGGAGATAAACTCGGTACTGGTTTGATGATTGAGGAAGATGGTGTTAAGCAAAAAAGCACGATTACTAAAGCAGCTATTGAAAGAGCGAATCCCTCACAGAATGTCACTGAATTTTTAAAGTTATTGCCAGGCATCAACTCTAATTCATATGATGGAACTGGATTATGGGGTGGAACACTGAGTTATCGTGGATTTGCTATGAATCAATTGGGCTTCACAGTCAATGGCGTTCCTGTAAATGATGCGGCTAATTATGCAGCTTATCCAATGGAATATGCTGACTCAAACAATTTATGCGAAGTATATGTAACTGGTTCCGCTGATAACGAAGCTCCGCACGTAGCGGCTTCTGGAGGAAATATTGGACTTGTTTATTGTCGTCCTGATGATAAGCGTAAAGGTAAAATAATCCAGTCATTCGGATCCAATAACTATTATCAAACCTATGCACGCGTTGACTCAGGCTTATTTAGTGAGAATTTTCCGGCAAAATTCTTTTTATCTTACTCACATACCCAAGCTGATAAGCCTTTCGGTTATGGTGGTGCAAAAGCCGATCACATTGACGCAGGTTTTGATTGGAAAATTTCGTCTTCAACTAAATTGGAAACGACCATTAGCTCGCATCAAATGTTTGTAAACTCACTTTTTACACCGACCTTATCTCAATGGTTAACTAATCCTTCTATAGAGTATGGTAATAAAATTCCAACAGCAATAGCTTCAGGAGCTAGTTCCTCTGATTTTGGAACTGGTAGTACAGCTTATTATGGGTATCAAAACAATCCATTTAGAACCTTGATTGCTAGTGCCAAGTTAGAGAGTCAAATCAATGACCGCCTGACCTTAAGCGCTTCACCTTACTTTTGGTATGGGTATGGAGCAGGACCAGGGGCAAGTACTTTGACACTCCCTGCATCAAGCTCACTTAGCTCAACTGGTATTACTCCAGGTGGAAATGCTTATGCAGTTGTTAACCCATACACAGGTACCGTTCCAACATCTTCAACTGTAATCGGTGGTATTGTGCCGAATATTCAGCACACAGATCGTGGGGGAATAACACTTTTTTCACAATATGTTTTGGATGATCACAAGATTTCAGGTGGATATTGGTTAGAGCGGGCTGTTAAAACACAAACTCAACCATTTGTACCAGTGGATGCTCAAGGAAATATTTCTGATGCATGGTATAGAAATTCTTCTGGTTATGCCTTAACCACTAGCGGATATCCCTACGAAAAAAGAAATTACCAAACTCAAACACTGTCACAATCAGTATTTGTTAGTGACACATATGCCGTCAATAAAAATCTAGATATTATTCCAGGTTTAAAGTATTTATCCGTCAATAGGGCTTTTCAAAATTACGGATCTGCGGGTACAGGTATCGGCTTGGACTATAGTACAAACCAACTCTATAACAGTTTTTTACCATCCCTTGGTGCAAGACTTAAATTGGACAGTCAAAATCAATTATTTGCAAACGTTACTACAGGATCAAAAGCTCCTGCTTCCAATGGTCCTTTAATTGGATGGGTATTCGGTTCAAGCTGTAGTACTACTACTTCTGCTTCTGTAGATAAAACAACTGGAAAGGTTTCTGGATGTATCGTTCCTAATACCGCTACGGATATGGAAAAATCTACAACGACTGAGATAGGGCATCGTTATTTTGGCGAAAGTTTTAATTCAACTGTAACCATATTCAATGTTGCTTACAACAATCGAATTATTTCTGCATACAATCCTGCTACTGCGATTACTCAGGAGACGAATATTGGAAATTCATCGATTTGGGGATTAGAGGCACAAGCTGGAACTAAACCCATCAATGGTTGGAGTGCTTACGTTTCTGGATCATATATCAATAGTAAGATGAATGACAATTTTAATACGACGACTACCTCAAATGTGGCAACAACATTAAACACGAGTGGTAATCAGGCACCTGATACGCCAACGTGGATGGCTGGTGCATCCTTACAGTATGCAAGCGGACCGGTGATTGCGAATCTTTCGGCTAAATATACTGGTACAAGATATTCCACATTAATGAATGATGAGAGTCTCGATCCATTTACGATTGTAAATTTTTCAGCAGGTTACAAATTTCCAACAACAAGTTTCTTTCAAAATCCAACCATCAGATTAAATGTGGCCAACTTATTTGATAAGCAATACTTGATGCTTGGAGCAAACTATAGTGGATCAGATATTAAACCCACAACTAACACTGCTATTTCTAACGGTGGATCTCCAACATATTATGTTGGCGCACCGCGCTTTATGAGCATCTCCTTAAGTTCTGAATTCTAATCATGACAGAAATACTGCACCAAATTTCCTTTGCCATTTTAATTTTTGGTGCAGTTCTTGTTTTAGTTGTAGGTATAGAGAGGTTTATATTTGCATCTATCAATCTTGGAACCGCTAAGCAATGTATTCTTCGCTTAGAAAACAATCCAAATGATTCACTCGATTTTGATAAAGATAATGTTGTTATTAGAATGCTTAAAGAACTTCAGGCTTCTCACTCTTCAAGTTTAAGCGAGGCCGCAAAGATTGCTAGGGGAGATGCCGCTTACCTATTTGCAAGAGATGCATTATTTAAGCGCTTGTGGATTTTAGAGACTATTGTGACAGCTGCACCATTACTTGGTTTACTGGGGACTATTTTTGGTATTGTTGAAACATTTTTAGCCCTCTCTAAATCAGGAATGTCTGATCCTTCAGGAGTGAGTGCTGGAATTGGGACAGCTTTATACGCTACGGCTCTTGGTATTTCAGTAGCATTAATAGGGATTTTAGCTTTCAATTACCTTAAGGATCGTAATGAAAGAATTTGCGAGTATCTCAAAATATTAATACTCAGAAAATCTTAATCTGAGTATTAATATCAAGAAATCGGAAAAATCAAACTAACTAATCAAACTGAACTGCTGTCAATTTAGGTCCACTACCAAAGAGAGTTTTTCTATAGTAAATCATTGCAGCAACATTGGTTGATTTTGTATTATTTGGGGTACTTGGGTTTG
>Ga0114959_10002329_pt1 | contig 15778 bp, 14 predicted proteins | sample C_130625_EF_Meta_FD_87317 | JGI IMG/M metagenome (GOLD analysis project Ga0114959, IMG submission 87317) | Freshwater microbial communities from Lake Croche, Canada to study carbon cycling - C_130625_EF_MetaG | ecosystem: Environmental > Aquatic > Freshwater > Lake | place: Lake Croche, Canada...
CCCGCTCCGCCACCGACCTCGCTTTGCTGCTGCGCGCCGGCGCACTGCCCGCGCCGCTCACGGTGGTGGAAGAGCGCAGCGTCGGCCCCGAGTTGGGGGCAGACGCCATCCGCGCCGGCGCCATCGCGCTGGCCGTCGGGTTCGTGCTGGTGATCGCCTATATGGGCGTGTTTTATGGCCTGTTCGGCTGGTTCGCCAACGTGGCGCTGCTGGTCAATCTGGTGCTGATGCTGGCGATCCTGTCGCTGTTCGAAGCGACACTGACCCTGCCTGGCATGGCCGGCATCCTGCTCACCTTGGGCATGGCGGTGGACGCCAACATCCTGATCAACGAGCGCATCCGCGAGGAGGTCGGCCGCGGCCGCACGCCGTTGAACGCCATGGAGGTTGGCTTCACCCGGGCGTTCGCCACCATCATCGACAGTAACATGACGGCCTTCCTCGCCCACGTCATGCTGTTCTTCTTCGGCGCCGGCCCGGTGCGCGGCTTTGCCGTCACCATCACCGTCGGCATCGCCACCTCGATGTTCACCGCCACCATGCTCGCCCGTCTGCTGATGGTGCGCTGGTATGCCCGCACCCGACCCGCCGTCCTGCCGGTCTGAGAGAGAGATATGTTCTTCAAACCCGCCTTCCGCCTGGTTCGCGACGACACCAGCTTCAAGTTCATGAAGGGCCGTTTCGCCGGCCTCATCGCATCCGCCATCCTTTCCATCGCCTCCGTGGCGCTGTTCTTCTATCCCGGCCTCAATCTCGGGATCGATTTCAAGGGTGGCATCGTCATGGAGCTGCGCACGCCGGCCCCGGCCGACTACCCGGGCCTGCGTGCCGCCCTTGTTGCAGCCGGGCTGCATGAGCCCGGCGTGCAGCGTTTTGGCGCGGAGAACCAGGTGCTGGTGCGCCTCGAGGCCCAGCCCACCGAGGCCGCGACCCAGCAGGTTGTCACCAAGGTCCGCGACGCCGCCGAGAAGGCCCAGCCGGGCACCAAGGTGCAGCGCACCGATGCGGTCGGCGCCTCGGTCTCGGCCGAGTTGTTTCGCGACGGTCTTCTGGCGCTGGGGCTCAGCCTGCTGATGATTTTGGCCTATATCTGGTTCCGTTTCGAATGGCAGTTCGCCGTCGGCGCGGTTGTCACCCTGCTGCTCGACGTCACCAAGGCGATCGGCTTTCTGGTCGTCACCCGGTTTGATTTCGATCTGGTGATGGTCGGCGCGATTCTGACCATCATCGGCTACTCCACCAACGACAAGGTGGTGGTGTATGACCGAATGCGCGAGAATCTGCGCCGTTACAAAACCATGCCGCTGCGCGAGCTGATTGACCTGTCGATCAACGAGACGCTGAACCGCACCTTGGGCACCTCCATGACGGTGTTCCTCGCCAGCCTGCCGCTCGCCTTGTTCGGCGGCGCCGGCCTCTCCGGTTTTGCCTGGGTGATGTTGTTCGGCATCATGATCGGCACCTCCTCCTCCATTTTCATCGCCGCCCCGATTCTGCTGTTCCTCGGCGAGAACCGCCTGCGCCGAGGCGCCCAGGAGACGACGGAGGCTCCGGCAACCACAGCCAGACCCAAGGCTCGCTGATCAAGGCAGCATCACGCAATTGCGATTGATCGGCGTTAATTATTGCTTTTTTAACGTATCGCTCCGTGATACCTGTGCCATCGAATGATATTTGGGGTGCTTTTGGTCGCAAGGTCGTGACAACCTCACAAATTGTTCAGTTACGCCAAAGACATGACTGGTGCTCTCCCTAGCATTGCGGCATCGTCTGTCAATCGCATTTAGTCATGCGGCCATACCGTTATGACGTGGCCATTAGGTCCATTTTGGGAAACAAACGCCGCTGTGGCACAGCCAAACGTCAATGCCGGGCCAGCCAACATCCTGCTCTTGGGATTGACCCCAGGCTGGGTCAACGCCGTGTCACGCGAGGCGCAGAGCCTGGGTGGTATCCGAATCGATGCGGCCACCACTGCTGAGCAGGCGCTGCTGCGTCTTGCCAACGGTGCCCCTGCCATTTCGCATCTGCTGATCGAGAACGGCTTCACCGACGCGCTGCTCGATGAGTTGGTCGATCTCACCGCAGGCGAGGCACCCACCGGGGCGCATCTGGTCGTGCTCGGCCCCGGCGAGCGCCTGACCCATACCGGCTCCGCCGTCGCGGCCCTGTTCGTCCGCGAGCAAAGCAAAGGCTGGCTCCCGCGCGTCCTCGCCCCAATAACGCCCAGCCCAGCCCGTTCCGACCGGCTCAGCCTCGCCGAACTGCACGACGCCCTCTCCGGCGCCCGTATCCAAACGCGCTACCAGCCCATCGTGCGGATCGACAACCGCGCCCCGGTCGGCCTTGAGGTGCTGGCGCGCCTGGAACACCCCGAGCGCGGCATCCTGCCACCGGACCTGTTCGTACCCCAAATCGAGGAAGCCGGCCTCGCCTGGCCGCTCACCGAAGCCGTGCTGCGCCGTGCCTTTGAAGACTGGGGCGAACGCCGCCTCGACGCCCTTGGCCTGACGATGGCCATCAACTTCCCGCTGGATGTGCTGCTGATCCCGGACGCCCTGACCTGGCTTGAAGACCAGCGCAAAGCCGCCGGCATCCAGGCTGAGGCACTGGTCATCGAGTTGACCGAAAGCCGCCCGGTCACCCAGATCAACCGCCTGCGCAAAGCCATCGCCAAGCTGCGCAGCATCGGCTACGGCTTGGCCATCGACGATGTCGGCCCCGAACTGCGCGACCACCAGGCGCTGCTCGACCTGAAATTCACCGCGTTGAAACTGGACAAAGACCTCGTCCGCGAAAGCCCCGACAGCCCGGTCGCCTCCCGCTTCCTGACCCAAACCATCGCCGCCGCCCGCGCCGCAAACCTCACCATCGTCGCCGAAGGCGTCGAAGACAGCGATATCTGGCACCGAATGGCCTCCCTCGGCGTCGACCAGGCCCAAGGCTTCCTCGTCGCTCGCCCCCTCCCCGCCAACGCCGTGCCGCTGTGGCATCGCGATTGGTGTCGGAGGGTGGGGGTTTTGTAGGAAAGCAAGGCCCAGCGGGCGCGCGCGGCCCTGGCCTTGTTGTCCTACAAAACCGCGAGCCTCACCCCCAACCGCGATGCGTCGCGACGCTGGGCCTGCACGGCCATGCGCACTGAGGCGTTGCTGGCGCCGAAGCCCTGATATCCATTGCGCTGCACGATCTCGAAGAAAAACCGGTCATCGAACGTCTCGGTGAAGCCGTGCAGAAAGTCGCCGTGCTCATCACGGTCGAACAGCAGATTGTTCTCGCGCAGCCGGTAGAGCGTGTCGTCATCCAGCCCGTGCCGTGCTTCGAGGTCGTCATAATAGTTGGGCGGAATCGGCAACAGATCGAGACCGGCGAGGCGCAGGTGATCAACGGTTGAGAAGATATCCTCCGTGGTGAAGGCGATATGCTGTACGCCAGCGCCGGCGAAGGCGGAGACGAAGCGGCCGATGCCGGTTTCCCGGCTTTCGGAGATGCTGAGCGGCAGCCGCAGCGTGCCATCCGCACTGATCATGGCCCGGCTGCGGATCAATCCGAGTGGATCGGGCAGCTCCAGCGTTGCCTGAGCGGTGAAGCCGAACACGGTCGAGTAGAACAGCGCATAGCTGTCCAGCCGCCCGGCCGGCAGCACCTGGGCGATATGATCGGTCTCGCCGAGCAGCGTGGGTTCGTCCTCCGGAATATCGAGAATGAAATCATCCTCAAAGATACTGCGCCCGGTGGCCGACGGCTCGACGAGGTAGATCAGCGTGCCGTCTGGCGCGCGCAGCGCAGGGATCTGCCGCTCGCCGCGGCCAGTGCGCTCCTGCCATTCCGGGCACAGCAAGGCGCGCGCTCGGGCCAGGGCGCGGGCGGCGTCATCCACCCGCAGCGCCAGCGCGCAGACCGACGGCCCGTGCAGCAGGAAATGCTCGGCCGCCGCAGTGTCCTGCTCGGCATTGAGCACCAGATGAATGCGTCCCTGCCGCCACAGCTCGACATCCTTGGACCGATGCACGCCGATGCGCCGAAACCCCAGCCCGGCGACGAATTCCGCAAGGTTCTCCCGCGCCACCGCGTCGAGCGCGAACTCGATGAACTCCACCCCGTCGAACACCGCAACCGCCGGCAGTTCGCTCTCCCCCACCGCCGAACCCAGCGCCACCAGGCTGCGCAGCGCATCCCGCGCCGTGATCCGGCTGGGCATGGCGCGGAAGTCGTCGTTGAAGATTTCCAACGACACCGGCCCCGTGTAGCCGCAATCCAGCACCTTGCGCAGAAACGGCGTGACGGCGAGTTGCCCCTGCCCCGGAAAGTTGCGGTAATGCCGGCTCCAGGACAGCACATCCATGCTCAGCAGTGGCGCATCGGCAAGCTGGAGGAACATCAGCTTGTCCGCCGGCACCTCCTCCAGGCCGTCAAGCGTGTCGCCCAGGCAGAGCGTGTGGAAACTATCCAGAATGAGCCCCAACGCCGGATGATCGACCGCCTTGACGATATCCCACGCCTGCCGCCAGCGATTGGTATGCCGCCCCCAGGCCAGCGCCTCGAACCCCACGCGCAGCCCCCGCCGCGCCGCGCGCTCGGCCATCTCCGCCAGATCGGCGGCCGCGCGCGCCGGATCGCCGATGGTGGCGGGCTGGGTGTTGCTGCACACCAGCACCAGATCGGTGCCCAGTGCCTGCATCAGGTCGAATTTGCGCTCGGCACGGTCCATGTTGCGGCCGCGCATCGGCTCCGGCAGCGCCTCAAAATCGCGGAACGGCTGAAAGATGCAGATTTCCAGCCCCAGATTGCTCGCCAGTTCCCGAATTTCGCGCGGCGTCCCGTCAAACGTCAGCAGATCATTCTCGAAAATCTCGACCGCCTCAAAGCCGATCTGCGCCGCCGCCTCCAGCTTCTCCGGCAGACTGCCGCTGATCGAGACGGTGGCGATGCTGGTCAGATTGGGAAACGGACGGCGAGGTGTCATGCGCGAAACTCCAAACACAACCTTTGATAACATGATTTTGCCAGCCTGCGTCTGCCCCGGCCTGCGTCTTCCGTGTTCGTGATCAGCCAAGCCGCACGCCCGGCCGCGCCGCCAGTAACATCTGCTCCAACCCGCGCGACTGATGCTGTGCATCAAACCCGCGCTCCACTGTCACACGCGCTGCTCGCCCCATCGCCAACGCCGCCGCCGGATCGGCCAGCATGCCCTCAATGACCGACGCCAACGCTCGAGCATCGCGTGTGGCAAAAATGCGCCCGTTCACCCCATCCTCGATCAGCCCCGCCACCCCGGCATCGCTCGACGCCACCACCGGCACGCTCTGGCTCATCGCCTCCACCGCCACGCTCGGCAACCCTTCCTGCTCGCCGGACCGCGCCACCACACTCGGCACACACACCAGCCGCGCCTGGGCCAAAGCCGCCTTGATCTGCGCCTGACTCTGCCACCCCGGCAGGCTCACATCCGGCAGCGCCTGCGCAACACGCTCACGGTCCGGACCGTCGCCGATCAGCACCACCGGCGCCGTCACCCCGCGCGCCCGCAACACCCGCACCGCCTCGGCCAGCACCGAAACGCCCTTCATTTCCACGAAACGCCCGATGAACAGGACGCTCTCGCCGGCGGACATGCGCGGCGCCGCATCGTCCAGTTCCACCCCGATCGGATGCACATGCAATAAATCCCGCGGCACGCCCCGCGCGATCAGCCGATCCCGCACCCCATCCGACACGCAGAGAAATGCGCTGGCATACGTCATCATCCCTGCCATCCGCACCCGCTGCAACGCCGGCGCCGGAACCCACCGCCAATGCGCCTGCTTATGCGCATCCCCGCCATGAAACGTCACCACCAGCGGCACGCCAAGCGCCCGCGCCAACGGCAAACCAAACGCCCCGCCGCGCCCGAACTGGCCATGCACCGCCGCCGGCGCCAAGTCCCGCAACGCCGTCAGCCCCGGTACCACCCCAAGATGCTTGAACCCCAGCCCAGCGGCCCCGCCAAACGCCGCCGCCACCGGAAACGCCGCCGGGTCGAGCCCAGCCTCCAACCGCCGCCCCACCCAAAGCGGCCGCAGCGCATCGAACCCGACATATTGCCGGCGCATGAAGGCCTGCTCCGACTTCGGCAGCAGATGATCACGGTAGACGAGAAGATTTCTGCTCATGGCGCAGGGTTTGCATATTTCGGCGCACGATCCAATCCCGCATCACAGGAGCAGCCATGTCCGCCCCACCTTTCCATCTCGGCTGGTTCCTTCAAGGCTCCAGCATCCAGGCGTGGAACGCACCCTGGACCGGCAATATCAGCGAAGAATGGATGCGTGCCGACCTGTTCGTCGATCTTGGCCGTCAGCTCGAACGCGCCGGTTTTGACTATCTTCTGCTCGAAGACTCGATCTATGTCGGTGAGAACTGGCAGGCCTCGCGTGACATCTTCCTCAAGAACGGCATGTCCATCCCCCGCCAGGAACCCTCGGTTATCGCCACGCTGATTGCCCAGGCGACGCAACGCCTCGGCGTGGTGGCCACGCTCTCCACCTTCGCCTATCACCCCTATCTCACCGCCCGCATCATCGGCACACTCGACCAGGTGTCTACCGGGCGCGCCGGCTGGAACATGGTCACCGGCAGCTCTGATCTCTCCGCCCAGAATTTCGGCATGGACGCCTTGCCGCCGCACGACAAGCGGTACGAGATGGCGCATGACTATATCGATGTCGTTACCAAACTCTGGGGCTCCTGGGACGCCGACGCCATCATCGCCGACCGCAAGACGGGCGTGCTGATCGACCCGTCCAAGGTCCGCACCATCGATCATCGCGGCCCCTATTACGCCAGCCGCGGCCCGCTGAACTCCGGCCCCGCCCCGCAAGGTCGCCCGGTGATCGCCCAGGCCGGCGGCTCCGGCCCCGGCCGCGCCATCGCCGCAAAATACGCGGACACCATCGTCGCCAGCACCAAGGGCGTCGCCGCCATGAAGGAATACCGCGACGATGTCCGCGCCCAGATGCGCGCCCTTGGCCGCGATCCGGACAGCTGCAAGGTACTGTTCCTGATCTTCCCCACCATCGCCCAATCCAAGGAAGAAGCCGATATCCGCGTCGCCCGGCGACTGGCCGACGCGCAGGACAATATCGACATCCGCCTCGCCCAGCTCGGCTGGATCACCAATCTCGATCTCTCCGGCGCCGATCTCGATGCCCCGGTCGGCGAACTCACCACCAACGGCCACCAATCCAGCCTCGCCACCTTCATCAAACGCGCCGCGGGCAAAACCCTGCGTGAGGCGATCGTCAACTACTCCACCACCGGCGGCTCCTACGACTTCGCAGGCACCCCAGACAGCATCGCCGCCGAAATGGACGAGGTGATGCAGGAGGTTGGCGGCGACGGCTTCCTGATCTCACTCGGTGATATGAGCCGGCGCAGCATCGCCGATGTCACCGACGGGCTGGTGCCGGCACTTCAGCAGCGGGGGCTGGTGCGGCGTGGGTATGAACATGCGCAGTTCCGGGAGAATCTGTTGGCGTTTTGAAGGTGGGACGTAAGGCCAGGGGCTCTGCTCCCGGCCTTACTTCCCGCCCCCATAACTCCCCACCAGATACGCCACGATCTTGCCCGCATCCTCATCATCGATCGGCGCCCCAAACACCGCCCGCATCTTCGTCACTTCGGCCTTCCAGCCATCAGCGCTGAGAAACGGCGCGTTTGTGCGGATGTAGTCAGCGCTGTGGCACGCTGCGCAATGCTGGGCGAGCAAGTCGGCATTGGCGCCGGGTTTCAGCGGCAGGATCGGCTCAGCGGCCAGCGCGGGGGCCAGCGCGGGGGCCAGCGCCGGCGCGGCGGCGAGCATGGCCGTGATGATCAGCTTGCGCATCTTGCGTCTCCTCAGGCAGCAATCAGGGGAAGGGACTGGATGGCGTTGTTGTGATAACCGGCGCCGTTGAAAACCGGTTTCTCAGGCTGCGTTGCACCGGCCATGGAGGTGGCGCGGATCAGCGCCGTCACCTTGCCGGCCACGGCTGAGGCCGTCACGCTCCACGACCGGAACCCGAATCGCCCGCCATCCGGCCCCAGCGCGGCCGGCTTCCAACTCGCTCCGCCATCCAGCGACAGTTCAACGCGCGCAATGCCGCTGCCATTGTCCCAGGCGATACCCGAGAGGGTGAACCCTGCGGCCGCCACGCTGTCTCCATCCTGATGGCTGGACACAAGTGAATTCACCAAAATATCGGTGATTGGCCGATTGGTGGCGTTGTCCTGCGTTGGGAACGGGCTACCGGGGAACATGCCGGTCGGCAGGCGATAGGCGGCCTTCATCCAGAAGCTGGCAAGCGGTGTGCTTCGGATTTCGATCCGCGTCACGTGCTTCATCCAATACGTCGCCGTCCAGCCAGGGATGACGATGCGCGCCGGATAGCCGTTGTAATGCGGCAGATCGGTGCCGTTCATCTGGGTCGCGATGATGGCGTTCTCATCCATCGCGCGATCCACCGGAATGGATTTGGCAAACACCGGCGTCGCATCGAGCACACCAACATCCGGCCCCTGATAGGCGATCTCGACCGCCCCCGGCTTCACCCCGGCCAGTGCCAGCACGTCGCGCAGACGCGGGCCGCGCCAGACGGCATTGCCCATCGCCCCCACGCCCCATTGCACGCCCGGCACATGCGGCGCACTCAACCCACGGCGATTGCCGGAGCACTGGCACACGGCGGCGATCTCCACCTGCTCCAGCCGGTCCAGCGCCGCGCGATCGATCTCGATCTCCCGCCCCGCCGCATCGCCGCCAATGCGCAGGCGCCAATTGGCGAGTGCTGCGATGTCCGGGATCTCCGACAGATGATAGCGGACAAAAAACCGGTCATTTGGCGTGATCGCAGTGCGGAACGCCTCCAACGTCGACTCATAATTGGGCGGCCGATAGGAGAGCTTGATCATCGGCTGCTTGCCCGGAAGCGCGTCCAGCACTGCCGTGTCCCGCACGCCGTCTGCCAATGCTGGATGCAAACGCAGGGCCTGCGCATGTGCGGCAGTTGAAGCAGCGGCTGCAGCGGTGCCGAGCAACATGGAGCGGCGTTTCATCCTTGCCTCCAGACGATGATGTGCCACCAACTTGCGTCAGGACCGCATCAACGTCCAGCGCAACCGATCAGCCCTGCTGAGTCGTCTGTGTTTTCGGCTTGGTCTTCGCGACCTTGCTCGGCTTGGCCGATTTCGGCTTCGCCTTGGCGATCGTCGTGGCCTTGGCGGGCTTGGGCGCGTGTGCGGCATGGACAATGTGAGGGCGTGCGGCAGTCGCGCCGCTGGTCGGCACGTCCGCCTGGCCAGGCTGGGAACGACCGAGGAGCGAGGGGGGAGCAGCCGAAGCCGAAGCCGACGCCGACGGAGAAGGCGCGGCAACCGGGGTCGCAACCGGAGCAGCCGGGGCGCTCGCGCGTGCCGCCGACGCCTGATCCGTCTTTGGCACCGGCGGCAGGCTCGGTGCTGCCGACCCGGCCGGAACCATCAACCCGCTGGAGACCCGCGGCGCTTGAGATTTCGGCGGCGCCAGCGATTCCTGAGCGATCCCGCCCGAGGATGAACTCTGCGCCAAAGCCGTCCCGGACAGAGCGAGGCAGGAGGCAGCCAGCCAGACAAATGATCGAAATGAGGAGCGCATGGGGTCCAATCCTTCCCTGAGGCCCCGCCGGGTCAGGCCAGCGCCAGAAGCACCACCCCCGCGGCAATCAGGCCGATCGCGGCACCATGAACCAGGGTCAGCGATTCGCCGAAGACATAATGGCCGATAAACGCAGCGGCCACATACGAAATCGCCGTCGCCGGCAACGCGACGGACATCGGAATGCGCCGCAACGCCACGATGTAGAGCATCGCCGCCCCACCATACAGCACCAGCCCCACCATGGTGTGCCAGTCAAACAATTGCGCGACAAAGCTGTCCCGCCCGGCTCCCGCCTTCAGCAGGGTCTGCCCGCCCATGCTGACTGTGATGGCACAGAGCAACACCACCCAGAAGATGTTCACGCCCCGGGCCCCCGCTCGATCATCCGCACCGCGCCCTGCGGCTTGCCATTGGCCGACAGGAAGGTTCGCCCGACATACTCGCCCAGCACCCCCAGGATCATCGACTGCACCCCGCCCACCAGCAGAATCACCGTCATCGTTGATGCCCAGCCAGACGGCACCCGATCGCTCGCCAACGCCTCGACAATCGTTGCCGCCGCTCCGATCGCTCCAAGAAACGCCATCACCAGTCCCAGCAAAACCGCAATCCTAAGCGGCGCCAGCGAAAACGATGTTGCCAAATTCAGCCACAACAACACCAGGCGCCGCAGATTATAGTTCGAACGCCCCTCAGCGCGAGGCAAATGAAGCACCTCAATGCTGTCAATGCGCTGCGTCACCTGCATCAGAAGCCCATCCACATACGGGTACGGCCCCTGATACTTCGTCACCTCCCGCACCGAGGCCGCCGCCATGCAGCGGAACGAGGACAGATACAGCCCTTTGGGCTTGTCCAGCAGCCAATCCGCCACCTGGTTGGCGAACCGGCTGCCCAGATTGCGCCAACCGGCATGCTCCTTGCGCGCGTAACGGGTGTAGACCACGTCCCATCCGCCAAGCCGGGCATGGTCATAAAGCTTCAACACCTCCTCTGGCGGGTTCTGCAGATCATCATCCATGGTGATCACGTAATCGCCCGACACCTGGCGCAGCCCGGTCATCACCGCGTTGTGCTCGCCGAAATTGCGCGCATGCTCGACATAGATGATCGGCACCGACGCGGTCGTTACCAACTCCCGGCACACATCGCCCGAATTGTCCGGGCTGCCGTCATTCACCAGCACAACCTCCAGCCCGCCCGCCGGCGACAGTCGCGACAACGCCTCCACCAGCAGCCCCACGGTGGCCGCCCCGCGATACACCGGCACGACGATGGACAGACCAGGCATCAACGAGCCTCCAGCAAGGGACGACGGGCAACGGCCAGCACCGAGCCGCCAAACGGAAACGAGGGAAGGCGCCGCTCCAGCACGGTCGCCGCATGAAACATCGCATCCAGCCATGGCGGGAATGCGGCCACATCACTCGTCCGCCCCCGCCCCTGCAACGGCAGCTTGCGGCTCACAATCATCAGCGGCAGCAGCAGAGCGTTCCAATGCGACACTGACACGACCTCAAAACCCGCCCGCTTGAGCCAGGACCGCAGCTCGCGCCGGTTCGTCCGCCGCGCGTTATGCACCATCTCATCATGCGCCGACGCAAGCCAAGCATAAGCCGGCATGTTCAGCACCAAAAGCCCGCCAGGCGCCAGCACCCGGCGAAACTCCCTCAGCGCCACCGCCGGATCAACCGCTGCATGGCACAGCACATCCGCCGAGATCACCGCCTGAAACGACGCATCGGCAAACGGCAACCCATTGACACTCCCCCGCGCGACGGCGCGGGCCGATTTACGCGCCGCCCGCGTTGCCGCCTCGGCGGCCCACTCCACACCGAACAGACGCAACTGCGGCCGCACCCGCCCCATCGCCGCCAGCAGCCCGCCGGTGCCGCAGCCCGCGTCCAGCACCGCGCCGTCTACGGACGCCACAGCATCCATCAGCCGGGCATGCAGGGCGCGATACCACCACATGCCGTCTTCGGCCGCGTCCATCTTGAGGTATTCGGCTGGCTCCATGCTGGGCGTTTGGCGGCATGTGCCCTGAAGGTCAAGGTGCCTGAAGGTCACGGTGAAGGTGAAGGGCAAGCCCGGGGGAAGCCGCCCGATAACTCCATCGCCTCCGCGCCGTCCGGCGAGTGACAAGTCGCGTCAGAACCCCCAAGAAGGCCCATATGACACATACGCGAGGCATAGCCTCCCCACCCGGCATCCCTGCCACACAGCGTCTCTCCTTCCTCGCCCGCCGCAACGGCACAAGGTTGGGCACCCATAACGTAACGTTCCGCCGCGACGGTGATCGGCTCGGCGTCGACATCGCGGTTGACTACACCGTCAAGCTCACCTTCATCACCGCCTACCGCTACCGCCTGCGCGCCACCGAGCAATGGGAACAGGGCGTTCTGACCTCGATGCGCGCCCGCACTGACAACAACGGCAAGGCCGAATTCATGCGTGCCGACCGGATCGACGGTGCCCTGATCGTCGAAGGCTCCGGCACCACGCGCTACCATGCCCCGCCCGGCGCCATGCTGTGCTCGCACTGGAACCCCGCCCAGCTCGACGGGCCAATGATCAACCCGCAGGACGGCACGCTGCTGAATTTCACCATCTCCGCCAAAGGCCCCGCCCGCGTGGCAGACACCGCCGGGCGCACCCGGGAGGCCCAGCGCTTCAGCCTCGAAGGGGCACATTCGCTCGATCTATGGTACGACACGCAAGGCATCTGGACCGCACTGCAAGGTGCCGCCGAGGATGGCTCGGTGATCATCTACCAACCTGTCTTCTAGCGTCATCCCGTCATCCCAAGACGGGTTGCGGGCAACCCTGGGATCGATCACATTGGAGGGGATAAACAATCGGGTCGTCACACGACCCAGCCAATCCGGGGGGATTGCCACATGATCCGCAAAGCCAGCCTTGCCGCCTGCGTGGCCACACTCTGCGCGATGAGCGCCGGGGCCCAGGCGCAGAATCGCGCCGAAGTCATCCATTGGTGGACCTCGGCCGGCGAATCAGCCGCCCTCAAGGTCTATGCCGACGCCTTCAACGCCGCCGGCGGCATGTGGGTCGACACCGCCATCGCCGGGGGCGCCAATGCCCGCGCCGCGGCCATCAACCGCACCGTGGGCGGCGATCCGCCGACCGCGATGCAGTTCAACACCGGCAAGCAGTTCGACGATCTGGTGGAGAACGACCTGCTCTCCAACGTTGATGCCACCGCCAAGGCCGAGAACTGGCCCGCCGTGTTCCCGCCCGCCATCGTCAACGCCGTCACGCGCCAGGGCCATGCCTATGCGGTGCCGGTGAACATCCATGGCCAGAACTGGTTCTTCTTCTCCACCGCCGCTCTCGCCAAGGCCGGCGCCGAGCAGCCCACCAACTGGACCGAATTGTTCGTGGCGCTCGACAAGTTGAAGGCCGCGGGCCTCGTGCCGCTCGCCTTCTCCAGCCAGAAGACCTGGGAGCGTGGCCTGTTCAGCGCCACGCTGGCCGGGGCGGGCGGCGGGGACATGTTCATCCGCTTCTGGGGCAAGCGCGATGTGGCGCTGGTGAAATCCCCCGAGTTCCGCCACGTTGTCGATACGTTCCGCCGCCTGCGCCCCTACACCGATGCCGGTGCCACCACCCGCAACTGGAACGACGCGACTGCCATGGTGATCCAGGGCAAGGCGGGCATGCAGGTGATGGGCGACTGGGCGAAGGGCGAGTTCACCGCCGCCGGCCAGGTGCCCGGCCGCGACTATGGCTGCGCCGTGCTGTCTGACCGTGGCGTCGGTTATGTGCTCGGCGGTGACGTGATCGCCTTCCCCAAGACCAAGAATGCTGACGCCGCCAAGGCTCAGCTTCTGCTCCAGAAGGTGCTGACCGACCCCGCGACCCAGGTGGCGTTCTCCATCAAGAAGGGCTCCATCCCGGCCCGCCTGGACGCTGACGGTTCGACGCTCGATCTCTGCGGTCGCAAGGCTCAGGCCTGGGTGCGCGATCCGGCCGCCCAGGTGCCGGCCACCGAGCTGCTCTCCCCGCCCGCCGTCACCGGCGCCATCGAGGACCTGGTCAGCCAGTTCTGGAACGATGCCAACATGACCCCGGAGATGTTCGTCTCCAAGGTCGCCGCCGTGTTCCAACAGTCCTTCTAAGGACCGGCGCATGCCCGCAAGGCGCCGCATCGGCTCCAGGGTGTCAGCGCAGATCGCGCTGGCACCCGCCTTGCTGATCGCGCTCGTGATGTATTGCGGCACCACGGGCTGGACCTTATGGATCTCGCTCACCAGCTCGCGCATGCTGCCCAACAGCGTCTTTGTCGGCACACGGCAATATGACGTGCTGGCGGTGAATGATCGCTGGCTCGCCTCCATCACCAATATCGCCACCTTCGGCGTGCTGTTCATGATCGCGGCGCTTGCGATCGGGTTTCTGTTGGCAGCGCTCATCGACCAGAAGATCCGCGCCGAGAGCCTGCTGCGCTCGGTGTTTCTCTACCCGTTCTCGATGTCCTTCATCGTCACCGGCCTCGCCTGGCGCTGGATGCTCGACCCGACCCTCGGCATTGAGAAACTCCTGCACGACATGGGCTTCGCCTCCGCCCATTTCGACTGGATCATTCGCCCCGAGCGCGTGATCTATACCCTGGTGATCGCCGCCGTGTGGCATGCCGCAGGGCTCGTGATGGCCATCATGCTCGCCGGGTTGCGGGGTGTGGACCGGGAAATCTGGAGTGCGGCCCGCATCGACGGACTGCCGACATGGCGTGTGCTGGTCTTTATCGTCATCCCCATGATGCGCGGCAGCTTTGCCACCGCCTTCGTGCTGCTCGCCACATCGGTGGTGCGCCTCTATGATCTCTCCGTTTCCATGACCAATGGCGGACCCGGCATCTCCTCCGAAGTGCCCGCCAAATTCGTGATGGATTTCCTCTTCGAGCGCGGCAATCTCGGCCTCGCCACTGCGGCTGCCACCACCATGCTGGTGGCCATCATCGCCGTCGTTGCCCCCTGGTATTACTGGCAGACCCGCCAGACCCGCGGAGCCGCGGCATGATCAACCCCTCCGGGCGCCGCCCGAGCCGCCTCAGCCCCGGCCGCATCGGCCTCTACGCCTTCCTCGTCATCTCCGCCCTGTTCTTCCTTGCCCCGCTTTACGTGATGCTCACCACCTCGCTGAAGCCGATGAGCGAAATCCGGCTCGGCAATATTCTCGCTTTGCCCGAATCCCCAAGCCTCGCCGCGTGGCAGACCGCCTGGTCCTCCGCCTGCACCGGGCTGCGCTGCCAGGGCATCAGCGTCGGCTTCTGGAACTCGGTGCGCATCCTCATCCCCAGCGTCATCGTCTCCATCACCGTCGGCGCCGTCACCGGTTACGCCATGTCCTTCTGGCGGCCGCGCGGCGCCAAGCTCCTCTTCGCCGCCCTGATGGTCGTGGCCTTCATCCCCTATCAGGTGTTCATCTACCCGCTCGTCCGCATCTTCTCCCAGGCCGGCATCGCCAACTCGCTGGCGGGCATTGTCCTCGTGCACACCATCTTCGGTCTGCCGACGATGACGCTGCTGTTCCGCAACCACTTCGCGGGCCTGCCCGTCGAGCTCTTCCGCGCCGCCCGCGTCGATGGCGCCGGGTTCTGGCGCATCTTCTGGCGCATCATGCTGCCCATGGCCGTGCCCATCATCGTCGTCGCCATGATCCTGCAAGTCACCGGCATCTGGAACGACTTCATCCTCGGCCTCGTCTTCGCCGGCCGCGAAAACCTGCCCATGACCGTGCAGCTCAACAACATCGTCAACACCACACAAGGCGAACGCACCTACAACGTGGATATGGCAGCAACCCTGCTGACCGCCATCGTGCCACTCGCCGTCTACTTCATCTCCGGCCGCTGGTTCGTCCGCGGTATTGCAGCAGGAGCGGTTAAGGGATGAGGGGCGTTTATCAAGGAAGGCCAGGGGCGCTGCCCCTGGACCCCGCCAGGAGCAGAGCCCCTGGACCCATTGAGTTTAGGCATTTCTGGATTTGGAGAGGGGGGCATGACGGCCCGGACCTCGGCAACGTCCCGGCATGCCCCCCTCTCCAAATCCAGACACCCCCTAGACTCATTGGGTCCAGCGGGTCTCCCCCTGGCGGGGGCCAGGGGCA
>Ga0114959_10002330_pt1 | contig 15776 bp, 16 predicted proteins | sample C_130625_EF_Meta_FD_87317 | JGI IMG/M metagenome (GOLD analysis project Ga0114959, IMG submission 87317) | Freshwater microbial communities from Lake Croche, Canada to study carbon cycling - C_130625_EF_MetaG | ecosystem: Environmental > Aquatic > Freshwater > Lake | place: Lake Croche, Canada...
ATGTCCCTTATAAAAATATATATCAATTAACACCTGCTAATTAAGGTCTAGTCGTATGGTTTGTTGCCTTAGCGAAGCAAAAGGGCAACAAAAATACGACTTACCCTATACGCTGGTCATATGGATTAATAATCCATATGACCAGACGTTAATATAAACTATCTTTTTTTCGATTGTAACCATTTCACCCCCGATCTCGCATCACTTTAAATTTCTTCATCAAACTTCCCTGTAAATCGGTATCTTCTATATCATATGGTGCGTATTCCTTTACAGATTCGCAGATTCGTACATATCTGTTACCAACTTCATAAATCTCGCCGACTTTTGATTTCCCTAAACTCTTATCCACTTTTTCCTCTCGTAGTATTTGCATAAGTTTCGCTTCTGCCTTATCATATTTATTTTTAGGAACTTCGTCTTCGATTATAGGTATTCTTACTATCCAGTACATTTTCTCTTCTGATTGTTCTGTAGATGTTGTCTGTTCAGTTGCATGCGGTTCTTCACTTGAACCATCTCCTTCTATTTTAGTTAATGGTTCTACAGAAGTGCTAATATTAGATCCAACTCCAGTAGTTTCTTTTGAATCTTGTATTTCGGATCCTTTTGTTTGTTCTACATTCGGACTGCGTTTAAATCTAGAACCAATATTATCAAAAGAGTCTTTTAAATATTTAAAAACCTGATTATTATATCCACTTAATATTTCAATGAACCCAGAACCAGAAGAGGGTTCAGTAGTAACACTTTTATCAACTTGTTGTTCAGTGTAAGTTATTCGTGAACCAGGACCCTGCACAAATTCAACAAACTTTCTAAACGGTTGTGTCAACTTCTCTGTATTATCGTAGTACCCACCCTTCATCATTCCATCCGGTGACAATTTTCGCTCCTCAACTTCAGCATCTGGAAATCCAATTTTCGCAAAATATTGCTTATCATAAAAAAGTTTTTCATCCAGACTTTCCTGTATCTTTTTGAAAACACGTTTACCGTCTTCTATAGTATCCACGACTTTCGACATTATATATTACCATTTTTAATTTTTGCATGTAAATAAACAATCGCTGCAATATCGTATAGTAATTGATTGATCTGGATGAATATCAATTAAATCTTCCACGAAAACATGATTGCAGCACAATTGATGTTCTTTCAACTGAAAAAGGTTATTATATCTCTTGTTTTCTTGTTCCAATTGAATTTCAATCTCGTGTATCTGACTATCGAATATTAATAAATCGTCTTCCGAACACCCAGACTCAATTGCCTTCTTTTTTTCATTCTCCAGATTACAGATCTCCAAATGCAATCGCTGCATCTGAAACTCAATGTCTTTTATCTCTTCTGTTATATTTTGCATTTTATAGTATTAAATCTAATATAGAATGCAAATCGTATTTATGTTATTTTATTATTACTTTTTCGATGCCTGTTTTATCTGGTGACGAGATATAGACAAATTGTCAAGTATCTCCAATTGAGAAAGAGGGAACTCCGGCAGAAGTGCATGAGATTCCCAGAAATACTTGCAAAACATCCATTGGAACTTCAACTCGTCCATTCGCACATAATATTTCGAATATCCATTTTTGTCTAAAATAGTCTTCTGTGAAACTGGAAGTAGATCGTGGTTCCAAGGCGGGATTACATATGCCAATTGCGTGTTCGGATGAAACGGACGATTTATTCCCACTTTATCATCGATGAATACCGTTTCAAACTCCGGTAACCGACCCACTAAATCCACAAACAATGGAGGATAATGATAATTGTATTTCCATCTCCAATGCGGACAACCTTCCGTATAATACTTAAATGTCCACTCCAATCCTTCCAAATAATTATTGCAAACACAATCGATGAAATCTTTTGTGGGTGGGTTATCGTCTAGATGAAATGCGATTTTATAATACCGATTTTTCCATCCTGTTTCGCCTGGTTGTATGTAGTGTTCTTCTGCACGATAAATAGTAGGGATATTGTCAAATGCGTTTTCGCGTTCTTCTTTCGTTGTCGTCGGATAAAATCGTTTTTCCATTTTGGCGCGACTCTCATATTCATTTGCAATCGAGTGTTCCTCTCCTTTCGCCAATTCTTGCAGAAACAATTTCACCCAACGCCACTGAATATTGCCCGTCTCCAAACTAATAAACCCGCGATCCGGATACTTCGTAAATAATCGATTGTATAATTCTAAAATAGTATAGTTGCCATGTGTCCGAATATTCAGTGCCGGAAAATGCGGTAAGAAATCATTGCCCAATAAGAAGCACGCAAATATATAATCGTAAATTTTGCCTCTTGCATCTTTGTGTCCAATTGGAACACCCATCTCACTTAAAATTGCTTTCGATAACGCGCGATGATCTAAATAAAGCAATTCTTCTCCGCTAAATGAATCGCCCAATAACGCTTTCCCGAATTCCGGAGATTCTCGGAAAATGAATATGTTTTCACAAGCAAAACAATGAAAGAGAGAAAGCATAATCAAATCTGCATCTAGACCATAAACCGCAATCGTTTCATTTTTGAGCGCGTGATCTCGCATATATTGAAACATCTTGTGTTCGCCTTCACCTGGTTCGTCAGATCCAGAAACAATCACTGTCTTAGATCCGAAGAATCTACCAGACTCGACAAATGCCCGCTTCACTTTGATAGACAGCATATTCATGAACTGTGTGCCGGGTGTAATGGCGCTCGTATTCCATTTGGAATACTGAACCTTCAATTCTTCTTGCCCGTTCAACACCGCACCAATTTCGTCTTTTTTTTGCAAAAATCCTGTTTTGTAACGTCTGATACGTTGTTGCTCCATTTTTGCGAATGGCGCGACACCATCGAACGCTATATAAAGAACATTGCTGGGTTGTATTTGTGTTACATACTTTTCTATTTTAGCAATAACCAAATGAATGATGGACTCCTCTATGTTGAATGTTGGAGGTCTCGGTTCGGTGTCATTTTCGATTTTTCGCACACAGTCGTAAATAATGGAATTACAATCCATATAAAGACTCGAAAAACGTTCTTTCATATGACGTTTCTTACGTATAATATTAGAGTGATTCTTAATAATATACGAAAAATAACTAGGAATACCCATTTTATTTTATAAACAAGTTTTAATTTTTATAGCAAAATCAATATACTATTACGACAAATTATCTTTATATATTTATTTAAGTTATATACAGGTTTGCAATTTCAATTTTGTAACTATAATATACATTAGAATTCGAGGTATGAGCGCATTTAAGAAAAAAATAGACGTTGTATCTCACGCAACAAAAATAACACCAGACGTAAATCCATCCGCACTAAAAGAAATTACCAAACTAATAAAAACCAAAATGTTGAAAATACAGGATATAATAAAAAGAATACTACAGACATTAAATTCCTATCGCGGACTTAATATTATTAGCAATAGTGATCTAATCGTCTGTACATCAACATTAATCGAGTGTTTCGAAAAATCGACAAACATAACCTCTCAATTAGATCAACTGGATAATACAAACAAAACACATTTTTCTCAACAGAATCGACCAGAATCCGACTCAAACTATAGCGTTGAAAAAATTAATATTTACATCGAACAACTCCAGCATATAGTAGATAAAATGTCGATCATTATGTGTGGATATGGTGCTGCGTCAATAGAAGACATTTTTTTCATAAGTTTTGGTACTGATATAGAAACTCAATTTCCACCCGAATTGGAAATATGGAGAGAAAAACGCAATCTAATATTGAATCATGTTCGTCCAATCGGGTATAAAACGTTTCACTGGAAACAAAGTCGAACGAAACCAAAAAATACTTCGGATATAGGATATTCTTTAAATTCATCATACACAACATGTATTAATAAAATAGTAGAGGATGCAGTCCAAATCGAATTAGCAAACCAATACGAGTGTTTCGATATCGACTTCACCGGAAAAACGAACTATGTAAAAATATACGGAATACGAGTCGTCATACATAACGAAAAAACTCAAAAAACCCTCATTATTCAGGGATTAGTAGATGACATGCCGATCGATTGCATAAACAGTGGATATATAAATTATCGTAAGCAAGAAATAAAAGAGTTAATAAAAATAGTAGACAATTCAAATGAGAAAACGAAATCGGAACTAATGACACGACTATTAGAAACAATGACTATAAAAGATGCATTGATAAATGGGACGGACGATTTCTTCAAAAAAACGCATATAATATTGAGCGACGTAAATCAAGTGAAAGTAAATAAATTAACAGCAACAATAAGGCGTTTCTTAGATTTGGACATCTATAATCAACGTTCAATGATTATGAATTTGCTTATATATAATCAAGAGGACGATGTTCAGTATATAACGTATTTGTTATACGATCTCATATCTGCAAAAAATTCAAGCGGAAACACGGTGGATTCAAATGAGCAGCAAATGATTTATGACAGTTTTCCATGGAAGATTAAACTCTATTTCAAAGAAACCATGAAACACACGATAAAATACACGAAGGACATGATGAGCAAATATGATGTGAACCGAATTTCATTGGAACAGCAAATATATGTCATGAAAGTGCCTGAAAACGTGAGAGAAAAGGCAATGGCAAAATTAAAAGAAATAAAAGGTAAATCGGACGACTCTGGCGCAAAAGCGAAACAATATCTAGAGGGTCTTCTCAAGATACCGTTTGGTGTCTATAGAGAGGAATATATTCTGAAAAAACCAAAACAACTAAATTCTCTGTTTACAGATGCAATAAACACAATCGAAGAATCGAAACGAACGGAATTCATTGCAAAATATATGGATGGTAAAATAAAATCACATTACACCGCACTAGAAATAATGCAACTCCATGAATTATATAAAAAATGGATGAAAGATTCGATCCTAGAATATATTTCTTCAAATCTTCCGACTTTCGGGACAAAGCAAATAACGCAACTCTGGAGTATTTTTTGCAATGAACATATAGATAACGACATACCGAATGACAAAAAAACGATGACAAAACAAGCAAAAGTGGTCACGTTAAAATCAAACCTGGATAAATGCAGCGATAATACTCTATTCAAGATGATCGATAATATGGTTTACCCAACGCAAGATCACTCTCACCAAAAAACCCTAATCGAATTGCAAAAATCAAATAGTATTGCGTCTGAATTCAAGTATGACCTAACCAATGTAGTGAATGTATTGGACGAATCTATTTACGGACACGAAAGTGCGAAAAATCAGATACTCAAAATAATAGGACAGTGGATGAACGGCGAACAAACAGGTTATTGTTTTGGATTCGAAGGATCGCCCGGTGTGGGCAAAACGTCATTGGCGAAACGTGGTCTAGCAAATTGTCTGAAAGATGAGAATGGAACCTCTCGCCCTTTCTCTTTTATAGCGCTCGGTGGATCATGCAATGGTTCTACATTGGAAGGTCATTCATATACATACGTAAACTCAACCTGGGGTCGCATAGTAGATATACTAATGGACTCCAAATGCCTCAACCCAATCATATATATAGACGAATTAGACAAAGTCAGCAAAACCGAACACGGCAAAGAAATAATCGGCATATTGATGCATTTGATCGATGCGACACAGAACAGCGGGTTTCAAGACAAATATTTCAGCGGAATCGACATCGATCTATCCAAAGCGCTATTCATATTCTCATACAACGATCCCTCTCAAATTGATTCAATTCTTCTAGATAGAATCCACAGAATCAAGTTCGAAAACCTGTCTCTCAAAGAAAAACTTGTCATTACCCGCAAATATATATTGCCCGAGATTGACAGAAAAATGGGTCTTGACGGATGTATCGAATTATCCGACGACATTATATCCCATATTATCGAAACATACACACTCGAGTCTGGTGTAAGAAAATTAAAAGAGGTTATATTTGACTTATACGGAGAGGTCAATATAGAATTATTGAAATGTGAAAATTCGCAAAATATAAAATTGCCGATCCAAATCACAACCGAACTACTCGAGGCAAAATACTTAGCAAAATACGAAAAGATGCGAGAGATGAAAATACACGCAAATGATCAAATTGGTGTTATAAATGGTCTTTGGGCAAACTCTTTAGGCAGAGGAGGAATCATACCTATTCAGTGCATGTTTTTCCCGACGAGCACATTTTTAGAACTACGTTTGACCGGAATGCAAGGCGATGTGATGAAAGAGAGCATGAACGTCGCAAAAAGTTTAGCGTGGAATCTTCTGACCGATATCGAACGCGCCAAATGTCTAGAAAAGTTCGAAAAAACGAAAGAACAAGGCATACATATTCACTGCCCCGATGGTGCGACTCCGAAAGACGGACCATCCGCTGGAGCAGCAATTACATCTGTGATATACAGCGTTCTAAGTGGCAAATCGATTAAACACGACGTTGCGATGACAGGCGAGATCAATCTACAGGGGAAAATAACGGAAATCGGAGGTCTTGAGCAAAAAATATTAGGCGGAATCCGCGCAGGAGTAAAAACGTTCCTATATCCCTCGGCGAATTTGCCCGAGTTCAACAAGTTTATGAAAAAATACAACTCATCTCCAAATATAGAAGGCATCCAATTCAAACCGGTATCCGATATAAGAGACGCATTCAAAGAATTACAGATAATATCGGATTAGCGTATCGTGTCGTAGATATTTCGCAAATAATACGACGTTTACGTATGATTATTATTCATATCTCAGTAATCGCAATAAATATAGTGTATTTTTATAAGAAGAACTAGGACAAAATGATTAATGTATTGAATGTGCAATCAATTATGTATATTGGGTTTCGATTAGCACCATTTATTTTGATCAGTTTTTTTGCGTTATCCTCTCTATTTAACTCGGACATAAAGGGTATCATATTCCTTGGAATGTTATTGCTCAATTGCTTCATAACCATTTCAATTGGTGCTAGATTACCAGAAGATAGTATCACGTCAAATCCAAATATGGTTTGCAATAGTCTAACATTAACAAGAAATGGACCACTTTCTAAATTACCTCTCAATGTTAATATTTTGACATTTACCCTGGCATATTTAGCATATATAATAGGAAAATACAATCTAGCAAATAATAACATACCAACTCTAGTTGTTTTGCCAATTTTCATATTGTATCAGATATATTGGTCAATTACAAATGGATGTAATTCATTATATTACTCCACAGTATCTTTAATACTTGGAGGTGGATTGGGAGCGCTGTTTTCTTACGCAATCGATCAAACTGGCATTGTAGAACTCCAATATTTTAACGGAATATCCAACCAAGAAGTATGTGTGAGAGCAACAAATGTTAAATACAAGTGCTCGACGAAACCGAAGAATATGTAAAATATCTATGCTATTCACTTCGGCATTTTATTTTATTTGCAGTATAAAATAAAATACTATCGCGTGTTACATTTCAAAACACCCAATATTCTTATTAAACCATACCTTCAATTGAAGCGCTACGCGAGATCGATGTAAATCATCCGCAATCAGTTTCATATTGCGATGACGGTCTTCAAAGAATGGCATAAAATAATGGATAATATTGATTGTATTCGCAGCAGAATATTTGACACTCAACTGATCGATCGGGAATTCAGGTGCATGTTTTCTCCGATTCACTTCATTATGAAACCGATGAAGCATAAACCGTAACGAATCTTTCGTGTCAATCGTATTGAAATTCAAATTATTCAGATATTGAACCGCGTGTTTAGCACAGTTCGGACAAGGCAAATTCGAACAGATCGTGTAAATCAGATTTAGTAGTTCTTTTCGAATTTCTTGGAAATGCTCGGGTTTTATCTTTTCTGCCAATGTATGAAACAGATACCAAGTCGGTTCGCCCCATTTCATCGGTTTATTCTTAGGGTCCGGAGTAGAACCAGGGTCTTTTTGTGGTTGGGATTGAACAATCGGATTTTGCGGAGAAGCGAAACTCCTATATCTACTTGAAAATGCATTTGCCGGTGATTCAGCAAATCGCAATGGTGGATCATTTTGTTTTATGAATCGACTATTTGTTGTAAATATCATCTATTATACAATATCGACACTTTTTGTGGACCTTTATTCAACGGCAAAAATATATAAAATCAACGATGATTATATATTTATAGAATGGACTCAACTACTATCACGATGCAAAATAAACAACCTGATTCGGCACCTCAAAAACAAGGACAACTTGAGACACTCGAACAGTTAAAACAGAATGTGCGAGAATGGGTAAAACTCGACAATGAAATACGAGCGCTAAATAAAGAGATTACTGCACGAAGAAATGAGAAGAAGAATATATCCAAACGCTTGATCGATGTCATGCGAGACAACAAATTGGACGTATTTGAACTAAAAGACGGGCAATTGATGTACGTTAAAAAGAATAAGAAGAAACCGATTACACAGAAACAGTTACTTACCTTGTTGTCATCTTATTATAAAGAAGATGTTTCTAAAGCAGAGGAAATGCGGAATTATTTGCTTGAAAATAGAGAGGAGGTTACGGAAGAGGTCATACAACGCAAGATCGTGAAACTATGAATTACATCAAACCAAACTCAGGGATAGTGTACCGGTCTCCCTGTTTTTCCCATTTTGCGATGACGACCGGATTCAATTTGGACTGCAAAACATCATCGGTCTTGTATACATTCTTTAATTTGTCGATGTAGTAAACGATGCCGCCGATTTCTTCCGCGAAAACATCCAGACTGATCGCTTCATTCGACGCCGCGCCGTCTTGTAAATCATTTTGGGTTGCCACACCATGCGGAGTCCCCTTGTAGTGTGTTCCGCAGAATTCACAATCGTCCTTCCTCTTTCGAGTACATTGCTCGCCATTCGCGCGTTTTGCGTTGCATCGATTCTCGATCGGAACAGAGTTCTTTACGCGCCGACGTTTCATGAAATCCTCCTTTTCGAACGTGAGTCGGTTGTATTCATAGACAAATTCAAGAAGTTCATTTATCCTTTCGGTTCCTCCTAAATTCAGTTCGACTATCTTATCTCGAATATCGTCCTTGAATTTAGACAAATAGTTCTTCAATTGGTCATTAATGCGTTTTTCCATTGTCGGTGTGTTGTGTTGCAAAATAATACAAAGGTGGTAGTAATGTTATAGTATCATGATCCCGAATGTTTAATTCAATTTTTTGTTTATTTTGCCGGATGATATAAAGAACCTCATATCTCAAAACAATGTATGTTCTTTCTTGAATTTGAGAGAATCTTTGCCATGGTAAAACAATAATCCACTTCCAAAAACAACCAGAAAAATTCCTAGCAATTGATAATAATTATAACTTTCATTGAACAATATAACTCCAATAAATACCAACAAGATAACAGATACAACTTTAAAAACCATGTTATTTATCAATGGTGTATTGTAGTGTTTATCCATAGTCAAAACCACCATAGACGATAAAATAGTAGCAATTCCAACTAATATCGCAAATAACATTTGCAAATAACTCATGGTCGTATACCTTTTAAACGTTGTTTCCATACTATGATCATTCATCAAGACCTTGTACGACAAAAATACAGCACAAAGAATAAACACAATAATCGAATTTAAAAACAGACATTCCACCGGTTCCATGCTTATCAATAATCCTTTTCGAATATAAGGTGTAAAAACCTTCAAACATTCAGAGAATACAATAAAATGTATCATATTATAACTTAAAATAAAATGATATTATTCACAAACATCACAATTCTGGTTTTTCTAGAATTTAACAGAAATTGCCTTAAATATAGACGACGCCTCTAAACATGCGTCTTTCAAGTCGTTTTTCAACCACCCCTTCTCCGCATCTTTTGACGCGTAACTAACACGAACGATGCTGTGGTCGTCGTGAGGATGCTTCTTCTTAAATCCACAGAACTTAACAGTGGGTTCACCACCTTTTGCAACAAACAATTTATCGTACAATATGTATTCCAACACCTTACCTATAGTGTAGTCGCCATGCTCCAGAACAAAATCATAGCATTTATCCATCGTGGTTTCGCTATTGTGTATGAGATCATCCCTTATGTCTATTTCCTCTGCTAATCGGTCGAACTGGTGCTTCAAGATTGCACACGCGAATCGACACAACTCTCGCGGTTCGTAAATTCCAACTGATTCGATATTGAAATCGAAACTATCCTGCAAATAATATCGCTGTCTGTCCAATATCTGGAAATTCTTCTTCTGGAACTCGAGTTCACTCGGATCTACTGTCTCACCTCGTTTCGCGGATTCTTCTCTGATCTTGAGTTCAGCACTCTCCCATGCCTTATCTGCCCCCTCGGGATCAATAGTATTTCCATACGCAGAACAACATACTGCTGTAAACGCACTATTTTCCACCGCGCTCGATATCATAAATTCGCAAGATAATTTCAAGTGTTCGCCCGGGATCGAATCGCTAATCTTAGGACGCAATCTCGCGAAAATAATATGTGAATTCGTCAATTTATCCCTAGGGAACAACCGCTCCATTTCAGCAGAAGTTAATTGTCTTCCAGTGGTCTTGTTTTTAATACGGAAATCTGCAGTAGTAACATAGATTGTCTGTTCGTCGTTGTTCTGGACATCCAATTCCATGACGTACTTTTCGAATATGTTATGGTCTGCGCGATTCAACAACCAGTCTTCAAGAATAACTTTGGAATGGATCGGAATGCATTGCAATCTGTGTTTGAGTATTTCATTGTGCAACCTGCCAGTATTCACTTCCACATTGCAAGCATTAATATCAAATACATAAACAGGTATTTCGTCTTGAACCGTTCGTCGGATCGCATTCGCTAAACTGACATTGAGACCAGACAAGGTGAATTTGAACACGTCGTCCGTTTCTTCGAGAGGTCGCACGTTTATATTAGATATGATATCGTTCGACCATTCCATTGTTTTTGACGCGGGTCCTTTCCAACCTGGTGGTGGTTCATCAGGGGATTTAGGAGCGTATTTTCGTTGAGGTTCAGATTCGACAATTGCAGACATTATATTGACTTGGTTTATTAGAGAGTTTGAAAATGGTATAATAATAAGCACTAAATTGTTTATATTGTTGCAAAATAAAAACAATCGACTCGATCAATTTTTTATGGTCGACATAGTCTTTTATGGTCGACATGAAAGTCTTTTATGGTCGACATGAAAGTCTTTTACGGTCGACATGAAAGTCTTGTCCAAGGTTCGTTTCTTAAACTCGGCACATGAATAATCTTTTTCCTAACCGTCCGCGAAGGTCGATAAACCCTTCCACAAGACGATCCCCACCTCCCAAGAAACATCATCTTTTTCGCCATATCCGAATCAACAACCTTCCCATCAATCGCGCCAAAAGGTTTCGGTTTATGAACATTCTTTGTTTCACCATGTTTGCAAATACTTCTCAATCCCATCTGCATCCTCTCCTCATATGTATCATAATGATCCGAAATAACCAACTTTGCATTGTTCACATCCAATTTACCCCAGTATTTGTCATTCAGCAACCAATTCAATCGATTCGACCTAGCAACAACACTTGTTTCTAAACTCGGTTGAGAGGTTCCGTGGTTGGTCTGTGTTTCCCTTATAAATGGATCTTGTGCAATATTCGATCCATAAAACACACCCGATTTGGTTTTGCGTGGTTCTGCAACAGTCTTCGCCACTTCCAGCAACATAATCTCATTCGTATTCGTATCGCCGAACATCCATCCACAAGGATAATCCCCGGCATTATCCTCTCGCATGATTCTTGCACAATCGTCTAAAGTAGTCGCATATTGCATACATTCGCGGATTCTGCAAAAATATGGTAACCCGTATTTCGGCAAATAATTGATGTCTCCAATCGTCGTTTCACACCCAATAATCCCAGATCCACAGACAAACCAATCAACCACGCTACAAATCGAACCTGGGCAAGTCTGCATAACAAATCGGCATCCTTTATCTGGGTTTACGTACTGCACAATATTATAAAATCGTCCCAATGTAAACCCAGTATGTGTATTATGTGCCATAACAATCTTCCCGTCTTTGGTCGCGTCTCCCGTAGCGATAAACGCCGAACAATGATCGGAATGATTATGTTCCGGTTTTCGTTTATACAGTTTTTTTGCGATAGAATGATACATATTCCACGCAAATAGAAAATCGACGTTGACGACGACGCCTTCTGACAACGCACCTTCCACCATTCCTTCCAGTTCCTCTCGCCATTCTGTACATTTATCGAACTGTGATCTCGCGAGTTTGTTCGAGAGTGCAATATAGTCTTCTAATGAGATATGATTGACGCGTTTCAATTCCTCCGGGAATACTAGCAATAATTCTGCTATTTCTTTAGCAAGTTTCGATCCGTGTTCGTGTCCTCTCTTTTTCGCATTACCCGAGACCTTTATTACTCTCCACCCACTACATGTGTCGTTCGTTTTTTTGCCACGTCGCGTTTTCATTCGCAAATACAATATAACGTCGGTCCTTTATATTGTACATTTATTAATTATTCGAATCTAATTAAATAGATTTGGCAAAGTAAATAATCTCGCGAAATCGAAATGATTTGATACATAAAGTGCCATAAAAATAAACATTAAAACAATAGGTATAAAAACCAAAACCCATGATATCTTTTCGTAACCATTTTTGCACATCAAATTCAGAATCCACGTCCAAACCAATATGTAAAGAATCTTAATTACAAATAAAGATGTTACATTGGATGTAGGACAAGTTTGTGTTCCAACACAGTAATTGTAACCTTGACCGTAGTTTTGTAATGCTACTACAATAATAATAGTAAATGAAATCAAAAAATAATAAAATGCGGGATCACATAGTCCATATAGTCCTGCTGGTATCATTTCTAAATATTAAAATATATATATTTGCGTATATATTTTGATTGTATTATAGTACCTACGCCAAGGGCACCTTCGGTTACGCATAGCACCTTCGGTTACGCATAGCACCTTCGGTTATGCATAGCACCTTCGGTTATGCATAGCACCTTCGGTTACGCATAGCACATTCGGTTATGCATAGCACCTTCGGTTATGCATAGCACCTTCGGTTACGCATAGCACCTTCGGTTATGCCAAAGGCACCAACTTCATAGGAGTCGAGTTATAAACCCCAGCAGTATTACTAAACCCACTCATTATACCAGCAACACCAGTGCTTTCATTAATAGCAGGAACTGGCATAATACCCATGTTATTTGTCGATGTATTCATATTATTCGATATATAAGACGCAATAGTGCCGCCTTTGTATTTGCGTCCATTTCGTCGATTTCGTCTAGATCCACCAGAAGACACACCAGTTAAAAATGGTCCTGTATTTCTAGACGCAATAACACCGTAATTAGGGTCTTTCGCAAAATCATTAAAAGGTAAATAAGATTGAGGTGCAGCAGAAACTATATTGTTATTAAATGTTGCTTGACCACCTCTCATTACATTCACTCTTTTTGGTGCAACACTGGATCGTTTAAATGTTCTTTTAACCGATCGTCGTTTATGATGAACACGTCGACTCTTCTTATTCATGATATACATTATTTACAGACTATTATTCAATATCAACATGGGTCAACAAATGTTTTCTGCAACAAGGTCTTGTCAACCCGAGTTTATCAAATACCGTACCTTCGTGCGTTTTCTTCGCATTACTCGCATTGAAATAAACAACGCGATCATTGATGTCTTTACCTTGCTCTCCATTTTCCATTTTCAACCGCCGAACTTCCTCTTGATAAAACTCCCATTTATTCCCAATCACTTTTCCACAAGTAAAACAACGAACTGGAATGATCATTTTGATGTAGTATATAATAACGCGTTGATTGTTTATTTGATTTACGAATAATCAACTATAAGATTCAATTTTTCGCAAATTGGAAAAGAGATAACCGACCTTTAATATATGACATGGCAAGGTTTCAACAATTTAGCATATTATTTGCAATATTGGCGATCATATTGGTTGTGATATTTTACACAACAATAATCGACACCCAGATAGAAGGACTAAATACAATCCCACTAGCAACAGACCCCAACGCAAAAAATATAATAAACGGATACTATCAAGTCAATGACTCGAAAATGGCAATGCTCCCATATGGATACAAAGTCGATCCATCCAACCCCAAAAAAATAATCCCAACAACAAAACTCGCGGCACAGTCGCTAATTCCTACAAATGGTAAATATCCACCAATCCCACCAAAAGGCGATTCGCTTCCAACCGGGTTTTATCTTATTTCCGATTCGTCTTTAGCAGTATTACCACCAAATATGAGTCCAAACATAAAAGAGATCGATTTCATATTAAACCCACTAATGCTCCAGATTTACTATGGTATTGGTTACGTTTCACAAACACAATACTACGAAACAAAGTACACACCAAAACACTATCCGCCATCTCTACCACCAGGTGTTTATTACACGGACGCGTCGCGCAAAACAATATCATTTTTGCCACCAGAAGAAATCGCCGACACGAAAAAGGGATACGGTAAGATCCCAAATCCAAAGTTAAACTTAAGCACAACCGAATTCAACTTTGCAACGTCAAATTACAGAGACATTAGCAATAATTACGATACACAATTTCATGATGACGTAAAAAGCATTATGAAAAGCAACGGTATGTACGACTTGGAATTCGGCGAAACACGAGTGAAAGACCAAAACGGCAACCTCATCATCCTTCCAAAAACAAATTCGCAAGGAAATGTCACCTATTACGCGCCGGGTGAATACCCGTTCGGAGCATCAAAATATGTCCCGAATTACGAAGACAGCATTTACCTAAGCATGGTCGGACATAGAACACAATTCGGGAATCTACTTTCCGGAAATTTAGCAGCAAAAAAATAACTACCAAAACTCACCCTCTCGATAATTCATTCGATGTGATTGCCTATGGAATTCGCCCTGACCATAATGTTCATAATTTCCCTTCCCATCTTCAACTGCCATCATCGGGTATCTCAATGCGCGATTCTTAGTGTATTTGCTCAACGTCCAATCCGGATTACAGCATGTCATATTCGGATTCTTGTATGAGTTTGCAGCATAATCCGGTCCAAATGCTTCCATCAATGTTTTCGCATAAGAACGAGATATCATGAACAGATGGATTCCCCACTGTTCTTGCGGATAACGATGATACCTATACGGCGCATCTCGTCCATCATACACAAGATGATAACCGCGTTGCCACCATTCAATCGTCTGTGTAGTCATGTAACCAAGCAGTAAAATATCCAACTGCATCGCATTGAATTCGCCCATAATAATCGGTAATTCTTTCCCTAAATCTTTATGGATATGCACATCATCCTCGCAAAATAATCCGTATGGTTTGCCAGTTTCATAGAACTTGGCAATATTATCTAAATGTCCATAGAAAACCGACGCCAACCGTTTTGCTGGCATATCATCACCAGCAAACACCAATCTCGGATCGTCCATCTGCACACCCATATGCGCATGTAAGGAGAGACCTATTTTAGCAAACCTCTCCGTCATCTGTGCGGCACGTTCCGGACTATTGTATGCCACCGTATACACCTCGCAATAATCTTGAATATTCATATTCTAATACTTATACAATTGACTAGAATACGATTTATGCATTTTTCACGTCATCAGTAGATACAACGTACCCCTTTGTAGTCTTTTTACGAATAATCTTCGGTTTTTCTATGCCAGACCCCGGCGATAATTCGAC
>Ga0114959_10002331_pt1 | contig 15775 bp, 13 predicted proteins | sample C_130625_EF_Meta_FD_87317 | JGI IMG/M metagenome (GOLD analysis project Ga0114959, IMG submission 87317) | Freshwater microbial communities from Lake Croche, Canada to study carbon cycling - C_130625_EF_MetaG | ecosystem: Environmental > Aquatic > Freshwater > Lake | place: Lake Croche, Canada...
GACCCCTATAATGTCGACGCATTGGTTCAGGCAGGATCCGGTGCACTTGCGGTCGGAGATCCGAACGCCGCCTTCGGCTTTTTTGCACGAGCCGAAGAATTGTCGCCGGGCAACGCGCGCGTAAAGGCAGGTTTGGGCAGTGCCCTGACGATGATGGAGAAGCCGCGCGAGGCGCTGCGTGCCTTTGACGAAGCCACTGCGCTCGGCATGCCTGAAGCGGGCGTCCTCGAGGATAGGGGCCTTGCCCATGATCTGACGGGAGATACCCGAAAGGCCCAAAGGGATTACCTCGCGGCACTCAAGGCCAGCCCTTCTGATGAACTGACGCGGCGCATTGCGCTCTCGCTTGGAATTGCGGGAGATAAGGATGCAGCGTTGGCCCGGCTTGATCCGCTCATCCGGCAGAATGACCAGGCCGCTTGGCGCGCCCGTGCATTCATCCTTGCGATGAATGGCGATGGTCCCGGCGCTGAAAAGATTGTGCGCATGGTGGCGCCGGCTGGAACATCAGCCTCTATGGTGAGCTTCATGCAGCGGCTGGCCGATCTTGGGCCGGCCGCGCGTGCTCGCGCCGTCCATTTCGGAACTTTGCCCGCGAACGGAACAGGGTTTGCGCAGGCGATGGAGGCAGACCCCTTTCGCCCCGTTGATCCTTCCGCGGCGGCGCGCATGACCGCTCCAGCGCCAGAACGGGTCGCGGTTGTTGCGATATCGCCAGTCAACGCGAAAGAGGCGCGGCGAAGGGCACGTGAAGATGAACGGCAGGCCAAGCTTACAGCCAGATGGCGTGAGGAGAGCAAAAGGGTACAAGAAGCTGCGAACACCGCAGGGGGTTCAAGGCCCGCTGCCGTCGCCGCACGCTTGGCCGCCCTAATGCCGGCTGCCGGAGAAAAGTTGGTCGTGGTCAAGGGGGCAGCGAGCCTCCCCTTGCCGGATGACGTCACCGTCCGGACGGCAGCAGGACAGCAGACTGCCTCTCTTACGCCCAAAATCAATGACCCCATTTTTACGGCCCCATCTTCAAAGACGCCGCCTGCACCGTTGTTTGAAGTTCCGGCGGCTTTACCCCGTCCGGTAGCACCGTCACCCGCGACCGGTTCGTCCCCGCCAGCCAAGTCGGTTGTCACACCGGCAGTCCGAGTATCAGAGACCTCAGCGTCTGCTGAGGCAAAGGCGCTGCCATCGCCGGGAGCGGTGCTGGACTCGCGTCCGGCCAGCATCGCGCCTAATCCGGTTATCGCAAAGCAAGCTCCGATCAATCCGCCCCCTGCTGCGGTAACGGCTGTTGATCTGCCGCGTTCGGATGCGCCGCAACAGCAACTGGTGGAAGTCGTCGGTTCGCCCGTGCCGCCGTTGATTACACCAACGCTATCTCAAACTCCTGCGGCTCCAACGCCCGAGAGCGCGAATTCCGTGCCAGCGGCTGTCGTCGCGCCTCGTCCTGCCTTATCCTTGGCCGACATTGTCAGGACGCTAGAACTGGAGCAGGAAAGTGCTGCCGCTGCGCTTCCGAATGATGCCATGCTGCGCGCGGCCCGTATCGCGGCGCAGAAGAAGGCGGCGGCCGAGGCCAAACTAAAGGCGGAAAAGCTTGCCGAGGAAAAGCGCGTTGCAGAAGAAGAGGCTAGGGCCCGTCGCAGCCCTATGCGCGTCTGGGTTCAGATCGCGACCGGCAATAACGAGTCCGGCCTGCCCGGAACATGGCGGCGTCTGAAGACACAGGCGAGCAAGAGCCTTTCGCGGCAGAGCGCTTGGACTGTTCCTTTCCGCCAGACGAACCGCCTATTGGTCGGTCCCCTCAAATCGGTAGGCGATGCGCGAGAACTCGTCAGCAGCCTTGCAAAGGAAGGGGTGCAGGCGACGACCTTCTCTTCGGATGCTGGCCAGGAGATTTTCAGAATCGGCGGCAAATGACGGCGCGCGCCGTTTTTGCCTGTGACCCGGAGCAAAGTCGGGGCCGACTGCACCCTGAGCTTGTCGGAAGTGTTCGGGGGCCGCGCAGCGCATTTCAGCGCGACCGAGACCGGATCATCCATTCTATCTCATTTCGACGTTTGCGGCACAAGACGCAGGTCTTTGTGGCGCCGGACGGGGACCATTTCCGGGTCCGCCTGACGCACAGCATTGAGGTCGCCCAGATTGGCCGCACAATTGCCCGTGCGCTGGGGCTGGACGAGGATCTGACCGAAGCGCTTTGCCTGGCTCACGATTTGGGTCATCCGCCTTTCGGCCATGCCGGGGAGCGTGGTCTGGAACAGGCGATGGTCGGCTCTGGCGGCTTTGATCATAATGGGCATGCGCTGCGGATTTTGTCGCGGCTTGAGCGGGCATATCCCGGTTGGCCTGGCTTGAATCTGACATGGGAAACGCTAGAAGGTCTGGCCAAACATAACGGTCCGGTCTTTGAACCGGGTTGGGCCATGCGAGAAGTGGATGGAGAATTTCCGCTCGGGCTCACGCAGCACGCGTCTTTGGAAGCGCAGGTGGCTGCCATTGCCGACGACATTGCCTATGACAATCACGACATTGATGACGGGCTGCGCGCCGGTCTTCTGGACTTTGATCAGGTGGTGCAGGCGCCGCTCGTGGCTGACGGGTGGGCATCGGTCAAATCGCGTTTCCCTCAGGCGGACCAGCGCCTGTTGGCGGCTGAACTCGTGCGCGGTCAGATCGGCACCATGGTCAACGATGTCATCACAGAATCGCAGCGCCGGATAACGGTGGCGGGCGTTTCGTCAGTGGACGACGTGCGGCGCGCGGAGGGCGCGTTGGTGGGTTTTTCAGCTGATATGGCGACAGCTGAGGCTGACCTGAAGCGCTTCATGTACGCCAATCTCTATCATCATCCCTTCCAGCTCGAGATTGCCGAAACGTGCGGCAGGATCGTGTCTGGCTTGTTTGCAGCCTATCAGGCCAACCGACAGCTTCTGCCGGAGGAATGGCGGGCAGGTGCACCGACACAGCAACCCGATCTGGACCGGCATATCTGCGATTTTATCGCGGGCATGACTGACCGATATGCGATTACAAGATATAGGGACTTGATTGGGCCAGTCGATTTGCCTGACAGCTTTTAAAGTCGGGGAGGGGCGAATGCGTATCATTTTGGCCGGAGCGACTGGCCTGATCGGCGGGCGCGTTCTCGAATGCCTCCTGGCCCGTGATGACGTCACGAACGTAACAACCGTCTCTCGTCGCGCTTTGCCAGAGGTCACGAGCAAGCAAGATCAGATCGTCTCTCCCGCGCCGGAATGGTCCGCACACATAGCCGATCGCAATTGCGATGTAGCGGTCTGTTGTCTGGGCACGACAATCAAGGCTGCGGGAAGCCAGACTGCCTTCGCAGCGTTAGATCATGCAGCGGTCGTGGCGTTTGCATCGGCCTGTCGTTCAGCAGGTGCCCGGCAGTTTCTGCTCGTGACATCAGTGGGGGCGGATGCTGGCTCCCGGAACTTTTACCTGTCTACCAAAGGCAAGGCTGAAGCAGATGTCCGAGACCTGGGGTTCGCCCGCATCGACATCTTCAGACCCGGCCTGTTGACCGGGCAACGGGCGGGGCCGCTTCGTATCGGGGAGCGTCTTGCGATTGCCGTTAGCCCGTTGACGGATATGCTGACGCCCAACGTCTTGTCACGCTACCGTTCCATACCTGCCACGCGCGTGGCGCACGCCATTTCAGGGATTGCCGGGGCGCAGGAGGCGGGTGAGTTTGTCTATCATAATGACGATATGCGTAGCCTATCCTCCAAAATGGACGAAAAATCTCTTGGTTGGAAAGAAGATCAAGTATCTGATTTGATTAATTAATACTCGCCATTCGAGAGGTTTCTGAGGATAAACTTCTCCCAATCCACATCTTCGGTCGAAATCGGACGAATATCGGCGCGACTTTACGCCATAATGGTTTCAATACAGAGGTCGTCATTGCGTGTGGGGAGCAATATGAATTTAACGGGTTTTGCCGCGCTGATGAGACCACGAGCTATCATCGTTTCTGACACGCCCATTGGCGCCGGGGATGCCCAAAGGGCTTTGCTTGCCTGTGAGTGCGACATCGTCAATCAGATTGGTTTGGCAGAGGCGACGCGCGCCCTGCGGGCCGGGCCAATGCCGGACATCGTGGTGTTATCGTTGAGCGAGGCCGCCCCCTTAGGCCAAGTCGGGCCAATTGATCTGGTTTCCACTCTGGCGGCCTCCTTGCACTGCCCATTGGTCCTTTCCGCTCCGATGGCAGTTATTGACGCCCTGTCGGCAGCCGTGTGGGCCAGCAGCGAAGCCCTGCTGTCCGAGCCGACCGACGTTGATTTTGCAGCTGCCATTGCCGTCGCAATCGGTGGCCAACGAAAGCAGTTGCACGATGTTGGGCGCGATTTAGAATCGGCGCGTCTGCAACGCCTTGCCGATGAGGTGGGGCGCATTGCAAGAACGCTTGCTTCTTTGTCTCTCGCCGCCCCGGTTAGCGCAGATAATGTGGGCGATGTCCGGCCATCCTTCCATGGTGAGCCCGTCTTTCCTGAAACGGAGCCAAGCGCAGTTGAAGTGCGTGCCGTCATAAGAATGCGTCGGCTGCGAGATCGATACTTTGATCGCGAGCTTTTCGCGGACCCGGCTTGGGATATGCTGCTCGACCTGATGGCCGCGCGGATTGAACGGGTCCAAGTTGCCGTGTCCAGCCTCTGCATTGCAGCCAGTGTCCCGCCAACAACGGCGCTGCGCTGGATCAAGACGATGACGGACTCTGGTTTGTTTGACCGGATTGCCGATCCGGATGATGGTCGGCGTATCTTCATTCGCCTTTCTGACTCCGCAGCCGACAAGCTGTCGCGTTATTTTTCGGCGCTCAGAACGGCCAATGAAGTCGTGATCTGATTCCGCTGCTTGACGTTTGCGTAAAGTCCCGCAATCTGACGGCAGAGGAGAGTTAGATGCCGTTGGTGACTGTCGATCAGGAAGGCAGCATTGCTGTCGTAACACTAAATCGCCCGGAGGCGATGAATGCGCTATCTGCGGCCTTGCGGGTAGAACTGGCGCAGGTGATGCGCGCGGTGGAGGCAGATGACACGATCCGCGCTGTCGTCCTGACGGGGGCCGGAGAGCGGGCCTTTACAGCTGGGCTCGACCTGAAGGAATTGGGCGCCGACACAAGCAATTTGGGTGCCGCGAATGCGACGGCAGCTGAGCAAAACCCTGTGCGTGCGATCGAGTTGTGCTCCAAACCGGTCATCGGCGCGATCAACGGCGTCGCGATTACCGGCGGGTTTGAAGTCGCGTTGGCCTGTGATGTACTGATCGCTTCGAGCAATGCCCGTTTTGCCGATACGCATGGGCGCGTCGGCATCATGCCGGGTTGGGGCCTGTCGCAAAAACTGTCGCGCCTGATTGGCATCTACCGTGCTCGGGAGTTGTCCTTCACCGGCAACTTCCTTGATGCAGAAACGGCCTGTGCCTGGGGGCTGGTGAACAGAGTTGTCAGCCCGCAAGACTTGCTTCCGGTCGCCCGGCAGTTGGCGCAAGATATGGCCAGCATGGATCCTCAAATGCTCCGCCACTACAAAGCCCTCATCAATGATGGCTTTGCGCTGCCATTTGGCGAGGCGATGGCGCTAGAAGCGGCGCGATCAACGCAGATGAACGGGCAGGTCTCGGCCGACGAGGTTGAAGCGCGCCGCCGCGAAGTCATGGACCGTGGACGTGGGCAGACGAGCTAGGCTCGTTTAACCGACGAGATATCAGATTTCATTTAGGAGAAGGCGGCAATGCAGACATTCAGAGACGGGCTGTTAGACGGCAAGGTCGCCTTTGTGGCCGGCGGGACGAGCGGCATCAATTTGGGCATTGCAAAGCGCTATGCACAATTGGGCGCGAAGGTCGCCGTGGTTGGACGTAATCCTGAAAAGGCAGCCAATGCCGCTGCCGAAATCGGCGCGGATGCACTCGGCCTTTCAGCAGATGTCCGCGATTACGGCGCCATTCGCGGTGCGATGGAACAGGTCGTTGACCGGTTTGGGAAGATGGACATTGTCGTGTCGGGCGCCGCCGGGAATTTCCTCGCGCCCGTGCTCGGTATGTCAGCCAACGCTTTCCGTACCGTGGTGGATATTGACCTCAACGGAACGTTCAATGTGTTTCGCGGGTGTCATGACCTCCTGAACACCCCTGGCGCGTCGCTCATCGCGATTACGGCGGGGCAGGCGGTCAATGCGTCTGCACTTCAGGCCCATGCGTGTGCTGCGAAAGCGGGCATTAACCAACTCATCCGCGTCCTCGCTCTGGAATGGGGCCCTCATGTCCGCGTCAATGGTATTTCGCCGGGGCCGATTTCGAATACAGAAGGCATGGCGCGTCTCGCACCTGATGCCGATTCCCGGCAGAAGCATTATGATCGCATCGCGATGAAGCGTTGGGGAGAAATTGAGGAAGTCGCGGAATGCGCAGTCTTCTTGTCTTCGCCTGCGGCGGGCTACATCACCGGAACAATTCTGGACTGCGATGGCGGGTCTCAGGTTGGCGATGCATCCCGGATTGACCTTGCCAAAGGCATGGCCTGATCAAGGTCAGGCTGCGAACCGCGTGAACAGATGAGGCATGGCGGGATTAGACTGCCATTCAGGCCGGGCGGCGACCTTCCCGGCTGAGAGGGCTGCTGCGCCGGGCCTTTCGTTAGCATAGGCTGTGAACCGGTGCAGGCAATGGACAACGGCGAAGCTGATGTTCGGGTCGCCCAATGGGCAGATGTCGCAAAGGCATTCAGTCATTTTGGCGGTCCCACAATGCTCAATCTGGTTGTTTTCAATCAGGTGGAGCAAATGGGCAATTCCGTAGAAAGCCTGAACAGTAGTTTCACGCAGGTTACCCGGTTTTAAGACGATGAAGCGTCCGCGCAACGACCCTTTTCGTGGGGCCTCAGCGCCGACTGCTGCCCCGTATTTGAAGATTGACGGGTACGGGTTGGCCATCGCCCTTGCGGTCCTGAATGGCCGCTATGACGTTGTCGACAAGCTGTTCGCCTGCCTTCACGAGATCCTGCTCGATCGTTGTGAGCGTAGGGTAAGCATAAAGGCCGGCCCGGATGCCATCAAAACCAACAACGGAGACGGTACTCGGTACCTCAATATGCAGTTCCTGCAGCTTCTGCAGGGCGCCAATGGCGAACAGATCGGTGGCAGCGAAAATGCCGTCAAAGCTGATACCGGAGCCAATCAGGCGCGCGACAGCTTCTGCGCCTTGAATTTCCTTATCGGCCCCCTCTGGCATTTCTGCGAGAATCGGTGTCCGCCCCATCTTGGTGAGTTCGTCTGCAAACCCTGCATAGCGCGCTGTAAACTGCTGCGGTCCCTCCCCGGTTGGGCCGATGAAGACGATGCGTTCACAGCCCTGATCGAGGAGATGCCTTGCCGCAAGAGCACCCCCTGCATGGTTGTCCGCGCGCACCGCCGTTTCCGTCTCATAGGGGGAGCCCCAGAAGACGACAGAGTAACCCTCGTCGGCAAGGGCCTTAAAGTGGTGCCATGCGTCGACATTTTGCGAGCTGCCGATGACAATCAGGCCATCTGCCTGACTGCTGTCCTCATAGGAACCGTAAAGCTGGCCGCCAATGTCTTGAAACGATACCAGCAGGCCATAGCCTCGGGCGGCGGCGGAAGCCGCCACGCAGCCGAGCAGCGAGAAATAGAACGGGTTGATGGCGGTCGGGCCTTCATCGGGCCTATGCAGCACAACAAGGGCGAGCGTCCTTGTACTCTTCGTCCGCAAGCGGGCTGCCGCCTGGTTGATAGAATAGTTGAGTTCTTTGGCCGCGAGTAAAACGCGTTGCCGCATGGCTGGGCTGACATTGCTGTTGCCGTTCAGCGCGCGGGACACCGTGGATTGAGCAATCCCCAGCTTATAGGCAATATCGTATGCCGTCGTCCGACGGGCGCGCTGCTTCCCCATACACCTGCCATAGAGCAGACATTAGGTGCTGAACAGCGCCGCAGTATCGGCAGCTTTCCACATGTGAATAGCACCGCCGCGAACATGGGCTTGTTGCCAACGCGTGGAGCCGTCATGGCACAGAGGTGATGGCAACAATTGACATCGGCAGCGACAAGCTTGGCGCGCCGGTCCGCATAGATATTGAAGAGTTATTGGCCACCCGCCTGCTTGTGCAGGGCAATAGCGGGTCGGGAAAGTCACACCTTCTGCGCCGGTTGCTGGAAAAAAGCGCGCCGCTCGTCCAGCAGATCGTGATCGACCCGGAGGGTGATTTTGTGACGCTGGCCGACGCCTTTGGCCATGTGGTCATCGACGCCGGGGCCTATGACAATCGGGAGATTGTCCAACTCGCCACACGCGTTCGGGAACACCGCGCCTCTGTGGTTCTTGCGCTCGACAATCTTGAACTCGAAGCGCAGATGCGCTGCGCTGCCGCATTCCTGTCGACCATGTTCGATGCGCCCCGTGATCATTGGTACCCGGCTTTGGTCGTTGTTGACGAGGCACAAATGTTCGCCCCTGCTGTGGCAGGCGATGTGTCGGACGAAACCCGACGGATCAGCCTTGGGGCGATGACCAACCTGATGTGTCGCGGGCGAAAACGCGGCCTTGCGGGGATCATCGCAACCCAGCGTTTGGCGAAGCTCGCCAAGAATGTGGCGGCAGAGGCGTCGAATTTCCTTATGGGCCGCACTTTCCTTGATATCGATATGGCCCGCGCAGCGGACCTGCTCGGCATGGAACGGCGACAGGCAGAAGCCATCCGCGATCTGGAACGGGGGGAATTTCTCGCGCTCGGTCCGGCTATCTGCCGTCGTCCCGTCTCTGTGCGCATTGGCAGCGTCCAGACCAGCACCCGGATGGGCACCCACAGCCTGCTCCCGATGCCGTCTGCCACCGGAGAGGCGATGCAGGCCAGTCTGTTTGACCCTGTTACTGTTGCTGAGCCTGTGCCCGCCCCTAAGGCAGCCATTCCCGAACCAGTCCCAGCCTCAAGCGAAGACCTGCTTGAACAGATCGCCAATGTGCAGACCACTTCTGCGGAGAGTGATGGGCTGCCGCCGTCTGCCAGGGATGAGACCGTGGCGGGCATCCTCGCAGAAATGGCGCTGGACGACGACTGCGCCTTCCAGCCGACGGCCGCCCTCTATCAGGACTTTCTAGTTCGGTGCCGCATGAAGCATATGAAGGCAGCGCCGTTTGATCTGACAACATTCCGGCGCCGTTTCGCCATGGCCGTGGCGGGCATCCATGATGAGGGTGAGGCGGAATGGCAGGGCCTTGTCCAACTTGCCGGTCGGGTGGAGGATAACATGCTGGCGCCATTCCTCATGATCGGGCGTGCCGCAATCGCAGGCGCACCATGCCCAAGCGACGAGGCGATCGCGCGGGCTTATGGCACCCGATCCCCCGGACGGGTGCGGCGTCTGCTCGAACATATGGAACGCAATGGGCTGATCGTGCTCCGTACCGACTTTGGCGGACGGCGTTCCATCGGTGTGCCCGATCTCGGCCTTTCGACGGCAGCTTCGGACGATCTGAAGGATTGAGCCGCAAAGGCGACTTGACCGGTGGAGGAAACAGGCTAAGTCCGCTTTTCCCGTGCAGGGGCGCTTAGCTCAGTTGGTAGAGCATCTCGTTTACACCGAGAGGGTCGGCGGTTCGAGCCCGTCAGCGCCCACCAGCACTGGCCTTTGGGAGAGGGCCCTTATGTTTGCCGATCAAGTTTTCTGGATTACCGGTGCGTCCTCCGGCATTGGTGCGGCGTTTGCCCGCCAACTGGCCAAACAATCCGCCTTTGTCATTTTGTCCGGGCGCAATGTCGATGCGCTGAATGAGGTGGCCGCCCAATGTGGCGCGGACCGGACCCTCGTTCTCCCCTTTGAAACAACCGACTATGATGCGCTGCCCGCCCTTGTTGAAAAGGCGTGGAACTGGCGAGGCCATATTGATGGCCTCATCAACAATGCCGGCATTTCTCAGCGCAGCCTTGCCATAGAAACCCAGTTTCCGGTGTATCAGAAGGTCGTTGATGTCGACCTGCTGGCGCCGATTGCACTGACGCAATTGATGCTGCCGCGCATGGTTGCGCGCAAATCGGGGCGGCTGGTGTTCATCTCCAGCGTTGCGGGCAAAGTGGGCTCCCCCATGCGCACAGCTTACTCGGCGGCGAAACACGGGCTGGTTGGCTATGCAGATGCCCTGCGCGTGGAAACGGCGGCACTCGGATTGCAGGTCCATGTCATCACGCCCGGTTCCATCAAGACTGACGTGTCGCGCAATGCGGTTGTCGCGGACGGTTCGCGACGCGGCGTCTCTGATCCGGCCATCGAAAAGGGTCTGGACCCTGACCATGCCGTGAAGCTTATGCTCAAGGCGATGGCCAGGGGTGATCGCGAAATCCTGATCGCGCGGGGTGTGGAGCGGACCATCTCTAGGCTGCGGCGTCTATCTCCCAATAAGCTCTTCGATATGATGGAGCAGATGATGGGCGCGGGTTACGCTGAACGCATGAAAAGCGGCGACAGCTAAATCTGACCAAAGTCGACGCTGCCCTGCCTTGGGTTTTTGGGCGTTGTCGTCTGGTAGAAGGCCAACACCTTCTCCATGTCCTTGGCGTAATCGCCGGTGGGCCAGAAGGCTTCGGCAAGGCCCACTCGCTTATGCGCATAGTCCATCATGCCGATGACGAGCGGCACCTTTGCCTGCATGGCAATGTGATAAAATCCGGTCTTCCAACGGGCGACGGCCGACCGTGTGCCTTCCGGTGCGATGGTCAGCATGAACTCGTCACGATTGGCGAATTCCGCAGCAATCGACTGGACGTAATTTTGCGAGCTTGATCTGTCGACGGCGATGCCGCCCAATTCCCGCATCGCTTTCCCGAAAGGCCAACGGAACAGTGACTTTTTACCCATGAAAGACAATGGGATATCGAGTGTTATTGCGGCGCCGAGAAAGAAAACGAAATCCCAGTTGCTGGTGTGCGGGGCCGCGATCACCACACACTTGCGCAGGTCCGGGTTCGCGTTAACCGCTGTCCACCCCTGCCGCTTGAAAAACCACATCACAGCGCCGCGGATCGCGCGGGCCAGCCATGACAGGCGTGTCGTCGATGGTGCCACTCACATCCTCCCCCAACGTCGCCGAGCAACGTGCGGGCAGAGTGATCGTCTGACTCTTAACCTAGGTCAAGTATCTGATGCAGGGGGGACTATTTGCCCTGACTGCGCCAACGCTTGATCACGCGGTCGATGATTTCTTCCTCACTGCCGGATTGCTTCCAGAGCTCCGAGAAGAGCGGGTCCGTCGAGGCGGGACGCTTATTTTCCTCCAGATTGTCGAAGACGACGCGGATCGGAATCGCCACACCTTCGCCGCACATAATCGCCTCCCGGTTGCGCAAGGCGGGGATGATGTCGAGAAAGCCGCGTGCACCTTCGGGCATGGCGGCTTTCACAAACGCCTGGTCGCGTTCGTTGTTGAGGCGCATTGCGATGATCGTGCCACACTGGGAAAGCACGCCTTCCGCAAGGTCGGAGGGGCGCTGCGTAATCAGGCCGAGGGAGACGCCGTATTTACGACCTTCCTTTGCGATCCGGCCGAGAATCTTGCCAACCGAGCTCTTATGCGCGTCGCGCTCAGAAGGAACGTAGCGGTGCGCTTCTTCGCAGACCAACAGGATTGGACGTTGCGGTTCGTTGCGCGACCAGATGGCATAATCGAACACCATGCGTGACAGCATGGCGACGACAACGGACGTGATGTCGGACGGCACACCTGACACGTCGATAATGGAAATCGGCTTGCCGTCGCCCGGCAGGCGGAAGATCCGGCTGAGGAAGTCGGCCATGGTATCGGCAACGAGCATGCCGGAGAACATGAAGGCATAGCGCGGGTCAGCCTTAATCTCTTCGATCTTCGATTTGAGGCGTGAATATGGGGCGTTGTCGCCTGACTTGTCGAGCCGTCCCATTTCCGCCTGTAGTACGGCGGACAGGTCCGACAGGAGATAAGGAATAGGCGAATCGACCGTGAGCTTTGAAATGCCTGCCGCGACGCGGCTCTTCTGGCGTGCGGACAATAGGCACTTGGAGAGAATGTCCGCATCGATCTGGCGTTCATTGCCGGTGGTGGTGAGGAAGACCTCGCAATGTTCCTCAAAGTTCATCAGCCAATAGGGCATTTGCAGATTGCTGACGTCGTACAGCGCCCCGTTTGTCTTGAACGCGGCAGAATATTCGCCGTGCGGGTCAATCATCACGATATGGCCCTGCGGTGCGAGCTCGCAGATGCGATGGAGGATGAGCGCGGCAGATGTGGATTTGCCGGTGCCTGTCGATCCCAGCAGAGCGAAATGCTTGCCGAGCATCGCATCTATGTACAGCGCACCGCGGACGTCGCGTGTCGGGTGGATGATGCCGACTTCGATATTGGCTTTGTCTTCGGCCGCATACATCTGGCGGACGTCGTCTGACGTGACGGCGAAGACCGGCGTGCCGGGTGCTGGATAGCGCGTGATGCCGCGCCGGAAATTATAGACTTTGCCCGTCAGGCGCTCTTCATCACCTTCACCCAGATAATCGATGGACGCTGTAATGAGCTGTTCAGAGCGGGTGTCGAGGCTGAGCGTACGGACGTTGGCCAAAAGCCAGGTGGACCCAACGCGAATTTTGATCTGTCCGCCGACCTGACCCGACATCGCCAGGCAGGAGTCGGTTGCTTGCTCTGCGAGCGGCAGCAGCTTGTCGCCAAAGAAGATAACTTTCGAGCCTGATCCTGAAATGTCGACGACCAAGCCGATTTCAATGAGATTTCGGTTCTGAGGTTCAAGCTGGCCAATGCGCGGTTCGGCAGAGAGTGGGGGAACCGCCTCATTTCGGTTGGTGTCTTGCGGATTCCGCGGTTCAAACCCAACTGGCCGAATAGCGTCCATTTTTGTGCGACTTTCTTTTGTCTAAGTACGCCCAGCCTTAGACAAAGTCGGTTAATAAAGCCGAAATGGCCTTAAATGCGGCGGAAAAGGGCGGCCGCGCCCCAGCCGAGGAAAAGGGAAAGGGCAACAGCCGCCAGTCCATAAAGGACCGGACGATTGACCGCACTTTCCGCCACAAAGCGTTCAAAGCCGGACTTGCCGATTTCAACATCCTTGCTGGCAGCCGCGAGCACTTTTCCCTTTTGGATAAGAAAGGTCTCGGCTGTGTAGGTCCCCACCGGAACGCGTGCCGGAATGTACAGCCGCGCCCGGTACAGAACGCCGTCCGAGATTTCGACAGTGCCGGGAGATTCTGCATAGAGCGTATTGCGAAGCCGCAGGTCGATCAGACCGTTTTCGAACCGCCGCTGCACGTCCGGCGCTTCTCCACTGGCAGGGGAGAGTTGCAGGTTGTGGATACCAAGTTCGTAGATGGCGGCCGTCCGTTCATCGACCAGCTGCTTCAAAGGCTTTGAACTGGCGATGGCGTAATAAGCCGGGGCAGAGCGGAACCGCGCCGATTCTGCATTGACCCAGATGAGCCCAGCCAGCTTTTGCTTTTCGCGCACGATCATGGATTGGGATGGGCCGCGCAGCACCACCACAATATCCGCATCCTCAGACGGGATGCGTCCGCCCGGGTAGAGGATCGCGCCGAAGAGCAGCAGTTCTGCCCCTGTAAAGCTGTAGACGATGTCGATCTTGCGCTGCGAGACATCGGGGACAAGCACTGGATTGGCCGCTGCCAGTGACAGTAACGCCAAAGGGAGCAAGGCGAGGCGCTTCAGCCAGCTCATGACAGATGCACCGTGTAGATTTCCGGGGGACGCCAGCCCAGACCAAGGGCAAGCCAGATGGCGAGCAGCAGAATGACCGCAGCAAGGCCGAGGCGCAGCCAGTCCGGTGGAAGCTTTGAGGCAAGCCGTGCGCCCAATTGCGCCCCAATGACGCTGCCAACCAGCAGCAATCCGGCAAGAACAATATCTACTGCGTGCGTTGTGACAGAATGCACCATCGTTGTAATCGCTGTGACGAACAGGATTTGGAAAAGCGACGTTCCAACGACGACCCGGGTGGACATGCCGAGCAGGTAGATCATGGCCGGCACAAGGATGAAGCCACCCCCGACACCGAGCAGAACCGTCAGGATGCAGACCAGAAAGCCAAGGGCCAGAGGGGCAAGCGGGGAAATGTAAAGGCCCGACGCGTAAAACCGCCAGCGGAGGGGAAGGTTGGCGACCACCGGATGATGGCGTCGCTTGCGCGGAGCGACAGGCACGCCGGACCGCTTTGCGCTGATGGCGGCCCAGGCATCGCGCGCCATCATGGAGCCAATGACGCCCAACAACACAACGTAGAGAATGGCAATGATCGTATCCATCTGCCCAGCGCGTTCCAGCAGAGCGAAAAGGCCAGCTCCACCAACCGCGCCCGCCAAGCCTCCCGCGACCAGAACGAGACCCATATGCCAGTCTACTCCACCCCGCTGCCAATGCGCGAGTACGCCGGAGACACTAGCTCCTGTCACCTGTGTCGTCGCAGAGGCCGCTGCAACCGTCGGCGGAATGCCGTAGAGGATGAGCAAGGGCGTCGTGAGAAAGCCACCGCCAACGCCGAACATACCCGACAATATGCCGACTGCGCCGCCGAGCAGCACAACGACAAGTGCGTTCACGGACATGTTGGCAATCGGCAGGTAGATGTCCATTTCGCCCACGGTCCTAGCCTCTGTTGTGGCTGACCGGAAGTCTTCTCTCAGAAATCCTTCGACATGGTGATTGCAACGCCGGAGCCGGGGCGGGCATCACCGGCGATACGCACGCGCCAGTCCAGCGTCAGGCGCATGTTGAGGGGGGATGGCCCGATCATGGTCGTGGCGCTGGGTCCGATATCCAGTCGTGTCAGCCCGGGCTGTATGCCGCCCCAGAGGCCCAAGCCAATCGCACGGCTGCCGCCGATGGATCGACGCACCGTTGCGGCGCCATCTGCAAACAGCATCGGGTGTTGCAAGCCCACCATGCCTGCTTGCGCATAGGCATCTGCGCGCCAAGCGCTGCCGCGCTTTTCACTGGCACCACCTCCGGCCAAAAACACGGATGTGGCGTCCTGTGTCTGTTTACCGCCGCGCAGACGCCGCTCTGCAATCAGTTCGACGGGGATCGCGGGAAACGGGCGCAGACTGATGCCGGGGGCAACCTCATAGGCAGTCAGTTGCTCAAGCGGCGCATACGCCCGCAGTGACAGACGCAGGCGATCCTTTAGGGCGACCGGAAGAAGTATACGGGCGCCGGCCTGACTGCCTCCCAATTGACCGCCCGTCCCCAAAGGCTGACCGGCGGCGTCAGGCCGCCAGACGACCCACGCAGCGCCTTTCACGGACTGTGGTGGCGTTATTCGGGCTGGCAACATCGTCATGCGCGGTTCTTTGTCTTCTGCTTCATGCAGGTTGGCGGCATGGCCTGCCGCAGCGGCCAGCAGGATGATGAATGGTGATTGGGGCACGACCGTTTCGAGAAAAACCCTTTCCGAAGGACGCGGGGCAATGGTGCTCCGCTTTTGCAGCTTTTGATTGGCAGCCTTTGACAGCTGGGAAGGGGCACGTGCCACGGTTATCACCAACGTGCTGGCGGCATGACGCGGAGTGTCCGCAATTTTCCTCGGCGATGAGTGGTTACGCGCGTGCTGCATCGCTGACCCCTGTACAGGCGCGCTCAAGTAAACCACTGACGTTCTGCCCATTGCCCAAAGGACGACAACCAGTCCTAAAGCTTCAATTGAACGCGCGCGGCGCGGGGTCACCGCAGCGGTCCTTGCGGGAAGCTGTGC
>Ga0114959_10002333_pt1 | contig 15765 bp, 3 predicted proteins | sample C_130625_EF_Meta_FD_87317 | JGI IMG/M metagenome (GOLD analysis project Ga0114959, IMG submission 87317) | Freshwater microbial communities from Lake Croche, Canada to study carbon cycling - C_130625_EF_MetaG | ecosystem: Environmental > Aquatic > Freshwater > Lake | place: Lake Croche, Canada...
AGATGGGGGCTTCCCCAACAGCTATAGCTCAAGCAATGCAGGCTGCGCAGATGGGGGCTTCCCCAACAGCTATAGCTCAAGCAATGCAGGCTGCGCAGATGGGCATGGCGCCTACTGTTAGCGGCCAGACCGGGGTTGCTTCGCTTCTTAATGCTTCTCCTGAAATGCGTGCTGCGCAAGCAGCGCGTACAGGTCTAGGCAACGCCCCAACTTCAGCCGCACAAACAGGGGTGGCGTCTCTTCTTGCGGCTTCGCCAGAAATGCGGGCAGCGCAGGCTGCGCAAACACAGCTAGGTAATGCGGCGTCAATGAACGCCGCGCAGCTTGGCATGTCTCCAGAAGCCCGTGCCGCTCAGATGCAAGCAGCGCAGCTTGGCGCGTCTCCACAAGCCCGCGCCGCTCAAATGCGAGCGGCGCAATTAGGCAACGCCCCACTAAGCGAAGCCCAAATGGGCACGGCTGCACGTTTAGGTAATGCGGCAACCATGAATGCTGCGCAGCTTGGTGCTTCGCCAGAGATGGCGGCTGCACAAGCGCGGCAAACGCAGCTTGGTCAAGTTGCTCAAATGCAAGCGGAGCAAGCGGAATACAGTCTGCTTGGCGAAGTCCCTCTTTATCAAGGGCAACAGCTCAATTACACGCCGCAAGATATTGGGTTTGAGCGTGCTGCTGCTGAACGGGTACAAGCGTTGCCGCTTGAGCGTTTGCAGATGCAGGCGGCTGCAAATGTAGGCACAGGTTCGTTTACGCAGCCCGGAGCAGCCAACGCCTACATGTCCCCCTACATGCAAAGTGTGGTGGATATTCAGCAACGTGAAGCACAACGCCAAGCAGATATTGCCTCGACTAAACGTGGCGCAGGTTTTGCTCAAGCTGGGGCTTTTGGGGGCACACGCCAAGCTATTGAGAATGCTGAAGCGGCGCGCAATCTGGCTACCCAGAAAGGTGATATTCAAGCTCAAGGTTTGCAATCAGCGTTCCAATCAGCACAAGGGCAGTTTAATACTGAACAACAAGCCGCGCTTCAAGCGGCGCTGGCTAACCAACAGGTTCAGCAACAAACTGGTGTTCAAAATCTGAGCGCATTGCTTCAGACCCAAGGTCTTGGCGCACAGACTGGACTGACTGCACAACAATTAAACCAACAAACCGGATTGCAAGCATTGCTTGCTAATCAATCTGCTGGTATTGACACAAGCAAATTTAATCAAACGCAGCAGTACAATACGGCGCTGCAAAACGCACAACTTCTACAACAGCAACAACTTTCTAATCAGTCGCTACAGGGGCAATACGGGATTACGCAAGCCCAGCTTAATCAGGAAGTAAATTTGCAAAATGCTGCAATGCGGCAAGCTGCCAAGGTGGCCAATCAAAACGCATTAAACCAATTCGGGCTGTCCCAAGGGCAGATGGATCAGGCCACAGTGCTTCAAAACGCACAACTGCAACAGCAGGCCGCCGCTAATAATCAGCAGTATGGCGCTCAGTACGGCCTCCAAAACGCACAGTTGCAACAAGCCGCCAGTGCGGCAAACCAAGCCGCAGCAAATCAATACGGTTTGCAGCAGGGGACAATGGAACAGCAGATGGCGATGGGTAACGTCGCCAATCGCCAACAGACTGCGCTCGCTAATCAAGCGTTGATCGGACAATACGGTCTGCAAAACGCGCAACTACAACAAGCAGCTAATGCGGCAAATCAACAATCGGCCAATCAGATTGCACTGGCTAATCAATCGCTGACCGGACAATACGGTCTTCAAAACGCACAGTTGCAGCAATCAGCCAGTGCAGCAAACCAACAGTCAGCCAATCAAATTGCACTGGCTAACCAATCGTTGCAGGGTCAATACGGTCTTCAGCAAGGCTCAATGAGCCAAGCAGCCAACGCTGCTAACCAAGCCGCACTAAACCAGTATGGCTTGCAGCAGGGCACGATGAACCAAGCGACGGCACTTCAAAATGCTCAGCTTGCGCAACAGGCCGCAGCTAACAACCAGCAATACGGTGCGCAGTACGGGCTACAACAAGGCCAGATGAACCAGCAAATGGGGCTGGCCAGCCTTGCCAATCAACAACAGACAGCGCTCGCTAATCAGGCGCTTGCAGGACAGTACGGTTTGCAGCAAGGCACAATGGATCAGGCGCTTGCTTTGCAAAATGCGCAACTTGCGCAGCAGGCTGCGGCGAATAATCAGCAGTATGGCGCTCAGTACGGGTTGCAGCAAGGCTCAATGAATCAACAGATGGGCTTGGCCAATCTTGCTAATCAGCAACAAGCGGTTTTGGCTAATCAACAATACGGCGCGCAGTACGGGTTGCAGCAAGGCTCAATGAACCAAGCAGCTAATGCTGCTAATCAACAGGCAGCGAACCAAATTGCACTGGCTAATCAGGCACTTTCTGGCCAATACGGGTTGCAGCAAGGCTCAATGAGCCAAGCAGCTAATGCTGCTAATCAGCAAGCAGCTAATCAAATTGCATTGGCTAATCAGCAGTATGGCGCGCAATATGGGTTGCAGCAAGGCTCAATGAACCAAGCAGCTAATGCTGCTAATCAGCAAGCGGCTAATCAAATTGCATTGGCTAATCAGCAGTACGGTGCGCAGTACGGGTTGCAGCAAGGCTCAATGAACCAAGCAGCTAATGCTGCTAATCAGCAAGCGGCTAACCAGTTTGCGCTCTCTAATCAAGCACTTGCGGGGCAGTATGGGTTGCAGCAAGGCTCAATGAACCAAGCAGCTAATGCCGCTAATCAGCAGGCAGCTAACCAGTTTGCGCTCTCTAATCAAGCACTTGCCGGACAGTACGGTTTGCAGCAAGGTCAGTTTGGGCAAGCAGCTAACCTCGCTAATCAACAGGCCGCGAATCAATTCGCACTCTCTAATCAAGCACTTGCTGGTCAGTACGGTTTGCAGCAGGGGCAGTTCAACCAAGCGTCAAATCTGCAAAACGCGCAACTTAGCCAACAAGCAAACCTTGCAAATCAACAAGCCGGACTTACTGTTGGGCAGCAGAATCTTGCAGCTAATCTGGGCGTACAGCAGATGTACAACCAGCAGGCATTGCAGGCGCAGTTGGCTAATCAGCAGGCAGGGCTTACTACGCAGCAACAACAAGAACAAGCCAATCAGTACGGCTATGGTCAGAGCATGGCAGCGGCAGCAAACAGGGCGCAATACGGTCAAGCTGCTAATCAGTTGCAAGAGCAGGCCAATCAATACGGCGCGGGTTACGGGTTACAAGCTCTTCAAGCCGGCATGCAGGGCATGCAGAACTACGGTAACTTGAGTGGCATGTATAACCAGCAACAGATGAATATTGCCAACGCTCAGAATCAGATGGGCGTGCAGGCGCAAAACTATAACCAGCAGCAGCTTACGCAGAACTACAACGACTTCATCAACCAGCAGAACTTCCCATTCCAACAGATTGGGCAACTTTCAAACGTGTTGCGTGGAGTGCCGTTGACCCAGCAAACGCAGGCTGTTTATCAACAAGCGCCGAGTACGGCATCACAGCTTGCAGGTTTCGGTACGGCTGCGATTGGTGCGGCTAACTTATTTTCGTCTACGCCGATTAAAGCAAAAGGCGGTATTATTCGTAAACCGCGTGGATTGTCTTCACTCATTCTTGCCAGAATGCAATAAGGTACTGTCATGCTGCACGAAAACATTGCACGGGAAGAAGCGCAGCTTCAAAAACTGGCGCGCGTCGGTTCGCCACAAGCCCTACAGATGCTGCGCCAATATGCGCAAATACATCAAGACGACGCTATCCGGTTGAGCCTTGCCAACCAAGCGGTCAATGACGCCAAGGAGATGCACTCCAAAGCGTTGGCAATGCTGAGTGGGCAGCACCCCCCGACCGTAGCGCAGCAAGTTATGCAGTCTATTGGTGGGCAAGGCGGGGCGCCCATGCCACCACCCGGAGGACCACAAGGCCCAATGCCACCGCAAGGTCTGCCTATGGGGATGCCCCCACCGGGTATGCAGATGCCACCGGCTATGCCGCCCACTCCACAAGGTCCGCCTCCTGCTCCGCAGATGCCTGCGCAGGGTATGCCTCCACAGATGCCCCCACAAATGCTTCCACCTTCCGGTCCCAGCGCGGCCCCGCAAGGTCTAGCTGGTTTGCCTGCTCGGAATATCCAGAACATGGCTGACGGTGGGATCGCTGGGTATGCGGATGCGGACGAGGCTGTTGGCTATGCCGATGGTGGTGCGATTCGTATGGCTGGTGGGGGTTTTAACGAAGATGCGATTCGTGCGCAGCTTAGCTCGCTTGGCACGCCTGCACCGTTGGTCGAAGTGATAGTTCAGCGTGAACGGATGGCGGCAGAGAACGCCCAACAACCAACACAAGTACCGTACACTCCTGCACAAACTAGCGCCGTGGCTAAAGACAACATGGTGGCTAGAGACACCACTTCGATGTTCCGCGACCCCGGTTATGACGTGTTTAAAAACCCGCCAACTATCCGGCAACTGTATGGGGACCCCGTAAACCCAGAAGCAACATCGCCTTTTGGAGAAATGCTTAAAAGCACAGGACAGAGCATTGGACAAGGGCTGACTGGTATTGGACGGGGAATACAGAGCGCTGTGCAGTCTATTCGGGACGTTGGTGATCCGCTTAAAAACCCACGCGAGCTTGAAGCACGCAGATTAGAAAAAGCCGCTGCAGTTGCCCCCGGATATTTTGAGCCGCTTACGCCCACGCAACGCGAGCAAAGAGAAGCCGAAGCTGCAAACATTCGCAGCACTTTTCCAATGTCCGACTATAGCAACGAGGGGCGTGGGAAAGGCCGCGTAGAAATACCCGCTAATCAGGCTGGAATATCTGCGGCACCTGCGGCACCTGCGGCACCTACACAAACATATGCAGATCTTTACAAAGCAGTTGGTGCGGGGAACGCTCCGGCACCAAGTAGGGGTGCTGGCTTACCCGGTTTAGTAAGGGCGGGCGGTCCACCAAAGCTGACAACACCTGATGCGCTTACCCCCGAAAAAGCGATGCAAAATGTGGGTCAGTTTTTTGATCCTAAAGATCTTTACGCACAAGCCGACAGGGCTAAAGCAGAAGCGCTTGGACGGGCGGAAGAAACGGCGCAGTTTGTAAAACTTAATAAACCTGCCGCCCCATTTAAAAAGTTGGCTGAAAAACTTGACACTGAAGAATTTGCTGAAGCAGGTGAAAAAGAAAAAGCTCAAGGCATGGCAATAATGATGGCAGGTCTTAAAATGATGGAGTCGCCATACGGCGGCAAAGGGTTGGGATCTTTCCTTCGTAACGTGGGCGCGGGTGCAACTGTTGGCGCTAAAGAACTTCAGCAGTCCAACAAAGAGTTCAAAGAGCTTGCACAAAAACGTATGCAGATGCGCACCACCATCGAGGCCGCACAAAATGCAGCGGAGCGTGGGGATTTTGATCGAGAGATTGCGTTGCGTACACGAGCTGACCAGATTGAAGACTCCGCAAACAACAACAGGATGCGAATTGGAGAGGCGCTTTTTAACGCAAAAGGAACCGCCGGACTGACCGCATTTAATCATTCCGCAGACGTAGCCAACCAGTTCAAGCTTACGCAGTTTGGTGCGGATACCGAGGCATACAATAATGAACGGCGTATAGCAGCGCAGGCAGCGAATACGCAAGCACAGATTGCCGCACAAAGACAGTCCGATTTGTTTAAGGCTCAGTTGCCACCAGAGTCACTGCGCGCTGCTGCTATATTGGGGGGTGCTAAACCCGGAGAAGTGGGCACGCCGGAGCAAATAAAAGCAGGGCTTACACTGATTAACAGCGAAAAATTCAATCCGCAAGCTGCTTACTCTAAGTATCTGACGGAATGGAAATCCAATCCAATGAAGCCAGAAGAGAGGATGCTCACGTACCCCGAATACTTGGCGATGTTTGGTGCAGGTAAAGTGGTAGATAAACTCCCCGCAAACGCTCTTGTCCGCAACCCGCAATAACTATGGCCGGCTACATTCAACTGCCTGACGGGTCGTACTTTCAACTAAAGCCCGGACAGGACGCGATGGACGGCTTCTATGCCGCGTCGCAGTTGTACCCGGATGCCTTTGGCACTAAGACGCAGACGCCCGAAGTTACACCTAAGACTGGCCTTGGGTCTGCGCTTATTGGTGGAGCGCAAAGATACGGTTCGCAGTTCCGCACAGGTCTAGGCGGCGGTAACGAAGCAGCCGAGGCGGGCGTTGCTCGCATGGAAGAGATTGAGAAGGCTAGACCCAGCCAAGTGTCGCTGGAAAAGGTCAAGCAGGCATACGAAAAAGACGGCGTGCTGTCTGCTGCTGGGGAAGCGCTAGGTCAGATTCCGTATGCAATCGCTGAGCAGGTTCCGCAGCTAGCCTCGATGGGGGCTGGTGCTCGCGCAGGGGCTATGGCTGGTAGGTTCCTTGGGCCTGTTGGTGCGGGGGTTGGCGCTGGGGTTGGCGCATTAGCAGGGCAATTCTTGTCTTCGTATGTACCAACAGCCGGGGCAAACTTGGAAGCGCAAGCTCGCGCGCAGATAGCCGAAGGCAAACCCGTCGATGTAAACCCGTTAGCTGCGTATGGTGCGGCTGTTCCGGGTGCAGCGCTTGATGTTTTCACGGATCGGCTGTTGCTGGGCAAGGGTGTGGTTGGCCGCTTGATGGGCTTCACCGATGAGCAAGTCGCTAAAAAGTCTGCGCAAGAACTAGAGAAACTAGCATCAGAAAGGCTGTTGCCAAAGCTAAGCAGGGGCGAAGTAAGCGCTGGCACTTTGCTCAAAGGCACGGCCAAGGGTACGGTCGAGATACCGACCGAGATTACACAGCAGATACTTGAGCGCGCGCAGGCTGGTCTGCCGCTAATGAACGACGAAGCGTTGGCTGATTATGGGAACGCTGCTTATCAGGCCGTATTGACTTCCCCGTTGGGCGGCGTTGGTCGCATTAGTGAGCGCGGCGGCGCACGCAGCGAGATTGTTGAACGTAAGCAAAAAGAATCAGACGCTGCCCTTGCCGCACAAGAAGCTGAAGCTACCCAGCCAACGAATCTGCTTAAGCTGTTTGACGATTACACCGCTGCTAAAGAAGAAGCCAAGCGGTTGACGGACCTGATACCTGCGGCGCCCAGCAAAAAGAAAAAGCCTGAAGAGTACGCCAAGTGGGAAGAGGAAACGGCTGGCGCACGCGAAGAAGCGTCAGACCACATGGAGAATGTTCTCCGGCCATTGCGTGAAGAATACAAAAACCGCGAAGACTTAATTAAACCGCTGGTTACCCAGCGTCAGGCAACGCAGCCTGCGGCTGCACCTGCACCTACAATTGTGCCCCCGACTGTTACGCAGTTGATGGATCAGTACGATGAGTTGTATCAGCATCGTGATGCGATTGGCGCACAAATTCAAGCGGCTGAGGCTACTGGCGATCCGTCTGTAATCAACCCACTACATGATCAGTGGCAAGCGCTGAGTAAGTATATTGACCAGACAGGCAAAGCTGTTGAAAATGCTGGTGGTACGACAGAGACCGCGCCTGTCTTAGATAGACAGCTTGCCGCACTAAACGAACAAGCATCCAAGATCCAAGCAGACATCGATAAAGCGGCGGAAGTTGGTGATTTTGATGTTGTACGCAAACAGGCAGAAGCCAAAGCCAAACTTGTAGCAGATATAACCGCGACGCAAGAAAAGCGCGCGCTTGTTGAAGGCCGACCGCCCCGTACTGCGGTTGCTGAACAGCCCGAAGTAGCTGCGCCTACTGCACAAGTAGAACCGCCTGCGCCCACAGTACCAACAACGCCCGAAGAAGTAGTACCGCCAGAACTTACCCCACTTGAGCGTGCTACGCAATTTGTACGGGAGACTAACAAGGCTACGGTCAGCCATCTTGCTGATGGGCTTGGCATTAAGAAACAAGATGCGGCGCGGCTAATTGTTGACCTCGAAAAGCAGGGCGTTATCACCCCGTTGGATAAACGCAACAAGCGCGAGATTATTCCAGAAGCGCCCAAGATCGCTGGACTACTTGAGAACAAACCGTTTTCAATGCCCAAGTATGTGTTCCCTGATGGAACGGTGGCTACGACGCCATATGATGTTGAGCGCTACGAAGAAGAGCAGTTTAATAAAAAGTATGCGCCGCAACCAATAGAACAGACTGCTACGCCTGAAGTAGCGGCTACGCCTGAAGTAGCGGCTGCGCCTGAAGTAGCGGCTGCGCCGGAAGTACCAAAGGTGGAAACGCTAAAGGTAGAAGCACCGCCTGCCGGCCCAGTCCAGCACGCAATTGAAGGTGTTCCGGTAGTCAAGGTTCCGGTCAATGAACTTAAGCTATCTCAAGATGTGCCGCAGTTCAAAGCGGAAGCGAATGCTGAAGGTGTCGTTAAACCGCTCAAAGGCAAATTTGCCGACTACGGCGTAGCGCCCGTTCAGTTATGGCGTCGCCTCGATGGCAACATGGAGATTATTTCTGGACGCCACCGTTGGGATCTGGCCAAGCGCTCGGGTCGGCAAACAATTGATGCGCAGGTCTTTGATGAAGCCGCCGGGTTTGATCAAAAGAAAGCCGCAACAATGGATGCGGAGATCAATATCCGCGACGGGCAAGGCACTGTAGCCGACTACGTCAACTACTTCCAAGGCGCACAGCTTTCAAAAGAAGACGCCAATGCTCGCGGGTTGACGCGCGGTAAAGGCGAAGAGGCTATCGAGATCGCTACGAACGGTAGCCCAGAACTGATCGCTGCCCACCGCGCTAAACAAGTTAGCGATGATCTGGCTGCAACCGTGGCCGTTGAGGCGCCAAATGATGCGCGAATCCAAGCGGTTGCAATCAAAGCCGCGCAGTCCAAGTCTGCTGCCGAAGCGCTTAATCTAATGCGTGCGGTCCAAGTGATTGCGCCCAAACCCGCCGAAGGCGACATGGCTGATATGTTTGGGTTTGATGAGAGCGCCATGCTCGAGGCCCAAGAGATGGCTAAGATCGCTACGCAAAAGCAGCGTGAGGTTGGTCAACGGCTAAGTGCTATCACGGGTGCTAGCAAAAACCCCAAGCTCGCCGCCGCCGAAGGGATCGACATCAAAGACCCCGAAGCGGTCAAGCGCCGTATTGCGGAACTGCAACAGCTCAAGGCATCGTGGAATAACTGGACAACCAGCCCGGATCTAGTAGGCGAAATCCGCACAACAATTAAGCCTGCCGAGGCTGTTGAACAACCGCAAGTTAAGCCGGAAGCTGCGCCTGCTCAAGGCAGTTTGGCGCAAGATGCACAGAACGCAATGTTCCGCTCCAAGGATGAGAAGCCTACGGTTGGGATGCGCGTTGCCGATGTTGATACCCAGATTGCACCGTTTCGCGAGTTGCCAGTAGCTCCGGGGATTAAGACTGTGCAGTCGGTTAGTGAACTGCCGCCCGAGATCCAAGCGCAGATGGAGCGTGATGGTACGCAGAGCGCGCCGGGTATGTATCACCCGCCAACGAAAACCATCTACATGGTTGGCGACAATCTGATTGATAGCGCGGATGCTGGCAAGACTATTGCTCACGAACTGGTTGGTCACTTCGGTCTGCGTGGGGTGCTGGACAAGCAATACTCGCCAGTGATGCGCGCGATCTATCAGAACAGCAAACAGATCCGTGCCGAGGCTAACGCCCGGATTCAGCGTAACCCGAACCTATCGCAGGACGTAGCGACCGAGGAGAGCATCGCCGAGCGCGCTGAGAAGGATGTGTCGCTGAACTGGATGAACCGCCTGACTAACCTTATCCGCACCAAGCTGCGGCAGTGGGGCATCTGGAAGGGCGCTCCTATCGGTGACTCCGAGATCATCCGTCTGATCCGCGACTCGCACAAGTACGTACACGGTGTGACCACCAAGCCAAGCGAGACGGTGCAGGCGCTGGCAAAGATTGCACCTTCGGGTAAGCCAGCAGCCCCGGCAGGCGAAGCCCTGTACCGCACCACAAAGCCCACTAAATCTGTCGTTGCTCAGCGCACCAGCACTGTCGATGATTTGATGTCGCTCTACACCGGAATGACGGGGGCGAGTAGCCGGGACGCTACGATGGCTGGGATCAAAGACAAAACCAGTACGAAGGCGCTCAAGCTTCGTCAGCGGATTTTTGATCAGTATGCGGCGTTGGAAGAGGTGGTCAAAAAAGGACTGGACTCTAAAGTTATTGATGCCTTGCGCGCTCAGAACTTGATGTACTTCCTGCGTTTTGGTCAGCAGCGCAGCGATATTGTTGGGCAGACAGTTACCAGTGGACCACCGCGTCTTCGCAGCGAAAAGACCAAGGCCGGCACGGAATACTTCTACGAAAATGATGCAAACGGCCCGACACTAGTTGGTATGGCGCAGGCCCTAGAAAAAGCCAAGAACTACAAGGAAGAAGACCGCGAGAATGCATTTACTGTTTACCTAGCCGGCAAACGTGCTGAACAAGTTGGCTGGAACAAACTGCGCTTTGATAACCCGGTCGAGGCTGAGAACGAATACAAAGAAGTTCTCGCGCACCTGAAGCAGAACAAAACCGATGAGGCTGCGTTCAAAGAAGCCGAAAAGATATATCAAAATTACAACGCTGGGCTGCTGGACTTTCTTGTTCAGACCGGCACTATGTCCAAACAGAAGGCTAGCGAACTCAAGAGCATTACCTACGTACCGTTCTATCGTGTGGATAAGGATGGCAACATCCGCATGGAGACGGGTGACGAGCGCCGCTCGATCCGTATCGGCAACATCAAGAGCGAACCCCGCCTGAAAGAACTGCTTGGCGACAGCGAACAAATCTTGCCGGTGTTTACGAGTGCTGTACAAAACACCAGTATGTTGATCAACATGGCGATGCGCAATCAGACCGTTAAAGACACGGCATTTGTGCTCAAAGATCTAGGGATTGCCAGTCGGATCGTAGCGTCCAAGGGTCCGTATACGGACAACGTAGTTCACTTTCGGGTCCATGGTGTGGAGCACCACGCCATCATTGATACCGACATGTACGGTATCCCCGCGCAGATGATTGTCGAGGGTCTTGAAGGTATTAAGCTTGCGATGCCCACGATTGTGCGCATGCTCGGCATGCCGGGAGATATTTTCCGCAAGTTTACGGTTCGCAATCCGCTCTACATATTCCGCCAGCTTGTTCGCGATCCTGTCTCGGCGTGGGTGCAAAACGGCACCAGCACAGTTCCGATCCTCGATTCGTTCTCGACGCTAGCTAAAATGGCCACCGGCAAAGACACCACCGCGCAGCGGCTTCAGCGTGCAGGTGCGACCAGCAGCAACGTCTTAGTGGGCGACGCCCGCGACATGACCAAGTTCTTAGAAGACCTCACCGCCGGCAAGTGGAGTCTACAACGCGCGTTCTCTAAGCTCGACACAGTTGCCCAGCAGTCCGATGCGGCTACCCGGCAGGTGATCTACGAAGACTCAATCAAGAAGGGAATGTCCCACCAGCAGGCGCTGATGCGCACGCTTGAGTCGATGAACTTTAGCCGCCGGGGTACGTCGCCCAGTATGTATTTGCTGGCAAGCGTGACGCCGTTCATGCACTCGCAGGTTCAAGGTCTGGACGTTCTGTATCGCGCTATGCGGGGGCAGTTGCCGGGTGCCGACAAACTTCAGGTTGCTCAACGGTTCGCAGCGCGGGCAACGCTGTTGGCCGTGTCTTCTTTTGCATACGCCGCAATAATGCAGGACGATGAGGACTATAAACGTGCTAAACCCGAGGAGCGCTACGGTTATTGGTGGGTGCCAACGCTGGGCCTGACCAAAGAGAACTGGCTGAAGATTCCGATCCCCTATGAGGTTGGGTTCCTGTTCAAAGCGTTGCCTGAAGCTATGGTTAATATGGCGATGGGCGATGAGAAGGTTGGCCCCGGAATGGAAGCGCTTGGTCGTATGCTCAGCCAATCGCAGCCACTTAGCATGCCGCAGGCACTCAAGCCAATCACAGAAGTAATGCTTGGCGCATCGTTCTATTCCGGGCCAATCGAGTCGCCGCACGAAAAAGAAATCTTGCCGCAGTACCGCTACCGTACTAACAGTACAGAGCTTGCCAAAATGCTTGGTGGTGTGGGTGGACTATCGCCAATCCAGATTGATTACTTGATCCGGGGATATACCGGCGGTGTAGGCATGGCGATCACCCAGATGGCTAACGTCTTCTTGCGTGCGCCCGAGGCGGAGAATGTAGCGAAGCCCACTACGAAGCTTTCAGAAGTCCCACTTATTGGCGCGCTCTTCCAAACGACAGAGGGACGCGGCGCGCTTGATGCTACGTACAAACTCATCGAAGAGATCCAGCAATACAAGGGCGCGTACAACAAACTTATTCAGGATGGCAAACCCGAGGAAGCCATGCAGTTCGCCAATGAAAACGCTTCGGTCTTGGCCGCATCGAGCATGGCCGGCTATATGAAGAAGACGCTGGGCGAGATGTCCAAACAGGCGCGTATGATCAAGTCCTCGCCACAGATGACCACGGAACAGAAGGATGCAGCGCTAGAGAATCTGTACATCTCTCAGCTTGCGCTGTCGCGTAACTTCCTCAAAAACGCCGAAAGAACCACACTCCGATAAGACCGTCCTTGATCCCGAAGGTAGCTATGGGCCGGATGCGGTAGCGCACCGCAGCCTTTAACCCGTCTTCCCTTATCTTGTCGGGGCTGAGCGTGGGCACAAAGAACCCACGCCCGACGCTAGTCTTTTTCCACGGATACTGAATCTTCGTCGGCATCTGTTTTCTTACGGCTTATGTGTAGCGCATTCACCCGCATGGTTGGCCCCCCAGTCTTGGCCAGCATGTCCTTCTTGATGTAGGTGATGGCGTGTGTCTGGGCTAGCTCGGTCTTGAAGTCGCTGTACGCGAAGCTCATGCTGACGCAGTGCTGCCTGAGTAGATTCTCCTCGATGAAATAGTCTATGTATCCGGGTTTGATTAGCCCGTGTTCTACTCGCCCCATAACCTTTGAGCGTGTGATTGATTTCTCCACCGTATCGCCATCACCCCAAGCAGCCAGCAGCCGACCCTCGGCTTTCTTCAGGACGATGAACCCGCCATAGTTCTCCCGGGTAAACGAGTTCAGTACATCGTCGGCGCTGCGCACATTGCTTGAGATACTCCCCCGCGCTTTGAACACCAACTCTTTAAGCGCATCGATCACGTGCTGGACGGGCACATCTATTATGTTGGCATACTTCTTGCTTAGCAGAATCGCTGCTGAAACTACTTCAGTACATGCAACGTGCCAGTACCGTTCGTCATCCGTAAATTTGAATTCCTTCTCTAGTTGCAGGTGAACTTGGGGCATGATGTCTTTGATGACTTTGCGGTTCTGCACCATCCAGCGCACCCACACTTCCCCGGCAACGCCGTAGTTGCGTTTAAGCAACTTCAAGATCTCGCGTTCTTCTGCATTCCAGTGCAGCTTCACGTTGGGCGTCCACTCCAGCATCCGCAGTAGCTCACCATTCGAGCTAAACTTGCGGGCACCCGCCATGTAATCTGTTAAGTTTTCATTCGAAGTTAGCGTACATGTTAATCCCCACGTGGTGTCGTTAACACGTTCCTTGTTGGCGCCGGCCTCCATGCGCTCTTTGCCTTTGCCCTCGGACATGTCGAAGATGAACCCCGGCGCCCACTCCATATCTTTGCGGTGCTGGCCGGTGATCTCATCCACTAGCAGGGGCATGCTGTTTAGGTTGCCTGCGCGGTTCTGCATCGCCACAGGCGATGTGCCTTTCCCTGTGCGGTAGTGCACTGGGTGACCCCAGACTCCGGCCTTGGCGCTTAGTGTTAGTGACTTACCCGTACCAGACTTGTTGGCCCCGATGTGCCACACGAATCCTTCGTACTCGGTAAAGTGCATCAACGGACAGCCAAACGAATCAAGCGCAACGGCTAAGAGCGTGTACATCTTGCGCTCAATAAACAGGTTCCAGACCTTGCGCCAGTCCTCCAGCGTGCCTTTGGCCTGCGTGATCCGAGTGATGTTCTCCAGCCCCGGCATGGGCACCGTGGTGACCGTGCCATCCTTATTAAAGATCCTACCGTTATAAACAAACGACCCGTTGTCTTGCCAGCCCGCCTGTAGCGGTACAGTAACTACCTTCTTGTTGAGTGACGCCTGCTCGACGCACGCCCGCACATAGTTGAACAGGTTGATGTCACTGCCCTGTCCGTACGATGAGATGATGTTCTGGTTTGCCAGCCATTTAACAGTCTCGTCTTTACTTACTGCCGCTTTCTGCGGCATGTTGATCAGCACCGGACCGTCCGGGCGCACCGCTACCATGTGAACTAGGTGATCGTGCTGGTACTTCAGGATGTCGATCACAAACAAGTCGTAGGGCAGAATCTGTTTCTGCACCGTCATCTTCTTACCTTCTTCGTCCTTCTCTTCCTTCTGGCAGTACACCCCGCCATTGATCCCGTAGCTAAAGTTGTGCGGTGGCTCTGGGCGAGTGACCGTGATCGGCGCCGGCTTGACCATATCGTCGTCATCATCTTCCGCATCTATCCCGAAGAGCGCCTCTTCCGCATCTTCATCCGTTGCGTTGATTGTGATTTCTTTCGTGGTGTTATCCGTCTGAACCTCGCGGCCAAACTTAAGCGGGTTAGTTATCTGACCCCAGTGTACACACGATGTACACACGCCGGGGTTCTCGCTGTCCATCTTGATGCAGGGATAAGGCCCCTTAATCTCCGCAAGTTTTGCGGACATTCGCTCGCTAGTGTACGGATGCAGCGCAGTTAAGTCAGACGCAGCCTCCTCAGCATCCGTGCAGACCTTGGCCCATGACAACAGCCCACGCCATATAGGCTCCATCCCATCTTGGGAGGCGTGCTCACGGTAGTACTTGATCTGTCCGCAACCTGACTTCTCTTCGACTAACCTGAACACGGTCGCTGTGTTGGCCACAAGCTTTAGTTGCGCGGCAGACTTGGTTGGGCGTGTCCCCGGTAGCTTAAGTGGCGCAGCCGGCTCGAACATAGGGACAACAAGCTTTGAGAGAATCTGACCTAAGAATTCCTCAAAGACAAACATATCCCCTTCCGCCAGTATTTTGACCTCGCGGGGTTCTGGGTATTTCTTCTTGTGGTTCCACGTTCCCGGAACACGCAGTACCCGCGCAGCATCCGCAGGCACCGTCCAGTCTATGTGCAGCCCTTCTTGTTTACAGAGGCGCTTGAAATTCTCAGCAGCCGGCTTCCAAATGCTTACGTTGACAGTCTCGGTGAACGGCCAATAGGCGTGGATGCCCCCGCCAGAACTGACAATCCACGGCATCCCAAATTGGGAGAGACCTGTTTTCTCAAGGAACTCATTAAGCGCTAGTGCTGCGGCTTTCTTGGTTTCGTACCCATCCATGTCCATGAAGAACGACTTGATGGTCTGCGCATTGACTGCCTCTCGGCTGCGTCTTTCCTTGAATGTGGCTAGCGCAAAGTAAACGTCATACTTCCTTTCGTTCCATTCGTCGATCTTAGCTTGCAGGTCTTCGATACTTTCACCAAAGACATGCTCTTTCTTACGCGATAGTTCTGCGGCACAGTAATACCCGTTGCCGGGAGGCGGCAGAACCTGCGTCAAAAAACGCAACGGCACCATAAACGCCCCAAGTTACGGGTTGATATTGAACTTTTTGCATGCTTCTTGGTATGCAATCTCGGGGTCCGGGTTGGCCCGCAGAATTTGAATCAACGCATCGATGATCGGTCGGTATGCAGGGAAGACCTCCCTGCCCGAGAACCAGTTGTAGAC
>Ga0114959_10002335_pt1 | contig 15755 bp, 17 predicted proteins | sample C_130625_EF_Meta_FD_87317 | JGI IMG/M metagenome (GOLD analysis project Ga0114959, IMG submission 87317) | Freshwater microbial communities from Lake Croche, Canada to study carbon cycling - C_130625_EF_MetaG | ecosystem: Environmental > Aquatic > Freshwater > Lake | place: Lake Croche, Canada...
ATTTCTCTGTCTTTGGGATTGGATGGTAAGGGTCTGGGCAAAATTAAAACGGGAATCCCCTTTTTCGATCACATGCTAAATCTTTTTGCGAGGCATGGTCTTTTTGATCTGGAGGTCAAGGCGAAGGGGGATCTGGATGTGGATCTTCACCACACGGTGGAGGATGTGGGGATTGTGTTGGGCCAAGCGTTGGCTACGGCCTTGGGAAAAAAAGAGGGAATCCGAAGGTACGGGTGTGCGCATGTTCCGATGGATGAGACATTGGCTCGGGTGGTGGTAGACCTGAGTGGGCGGCCTTATTTGGAGTTAAGGGGGTTGAATCGGCGTGGCCGGGCGGGAAATTTTTCTGCGCAGTTGGTGGAGGAGTTTTTGCGGGCGTTATCTGTGCAAGGAGGAATGAATCTGCATGCAGAGATTTTGTATGGGCGGGATGTGCATCACCAGATTGAGGCGCTTTTCAAAGCGTTGGCAAAGGCATTGCAGGAGGCGGTCTCCCGAGATCCGCGAGTGAAAGGCGTGCCGAGCACGAAAGGAAGAATTTAGCCGAGAATTATTCGTTGCGAATATGGTTTGGGGTGGGGTTTTTCTGAATGCGAAACTCCTGATGACGAATTCGACCCCCCAAAAGGGCAGATTGCAGGGTGAAAAAAGTGGCCCCCAAGGCGGTGAGAATCACGATGACCGTAATATGATTTTTCCATGCGGGGCGAAAACGGAGGATCAGGAGTCCGGCGATGCCTCCAAAACCGACGAAGTAGAGAAGAGGGGCGGCTTTTTCCGCCATATCCTCGTGCATTTCGGCCGCAATATCCCCTTCTTCGTCCAGCGGGGGTTTGATCTGGCCCATTTCAAAGCGGGTATGAGCCGATTCTCCAGTTTGCATCACCACCGGGGTAATCAGGTCGGCCAAAATGCAAAAGGAGAAGCCGACGGCGAGAATGGATTTTTTTCCGAAGAAGAGACCCGCAAGAAGAACCGGGGGAATGAGGAGGATGAGGGTCACGGGGAAATGGTTCACCATGACGTGGATGTGTTCGGGTTGAAAAAAGCTTGGGTCGATTCCCATTCTATAAGGTTGGCCTGAAGGGGGTTCTTTTCAACTGATTCCGTATGGCTAGAAAAGGTAGATGGATTGGAGTATTCGACCGCGGGCTCATCTTTGTGCTGGTTCGGGAAAGGATTTTTCCGACGGGCAGGTGGTGTACACCGTGCTGGTGGCGGGAGAGGGAGGGATGGAGAGAAAAGATTATACGGAGGAGGTGTGGGGTCGGGAGGAGAACCGGCCCACCTACTTCTGTTTTTGGAAGGGAAAATTTCGAGTTCAGCCTCTTGAGGTAGAGAAAGAGCCGCCGGCGGCACGGGCGGAGGCGGAGTTGCGACGGCGGTTGAGTCAACCGGTGCAGACGGAGAGTCCAGAGGCGAGGGTGATTTTTCTTTTTGCTTTGCTGCTGGAGAGGCGAAAAATTCTGCTGGTACGAGAGAGAACTACGGGTCCTGAGGGGCGGGTGACGGTCTATGAGCATAAAGTGACGGGGGAGGTGATTTTGGTGCCTGAGCCGGAGGTGAAGTTGAGTGAGGTGGACCGACTACGGTCTGAGGTAGAGGCGTTGGCGGCAACGTGGGGAGCTTGATTCTGACATGATAATGTCACTTTGGGGCACTTGCTCCAGTCGGCGGGGGGGCGGATAAATGGAAGCGATGCGAGATCGGGTTTTAGTTGTAGAGGATGAAAAAGATGTGAGGGATATGCTGCGGTTGAATTTAAAGGCGGGGGGATTCGATGTTTTGGAGGCGCACAATGGGGCAGAGGGGTTGGCGATAGCAAAGGCGGAGCTCCCCTCTGTGGTCATTTTGGATCTGATGATGCCCGAGATGAGTGGCATGGAGGTGTGTCGGGCCTTGCGAAGGAATCCGGCAACGTCGCGAATTCCCATTTTGATGCTGACGGCCAAGTCGACTGAGGTGGACAAGGTCGCAGGTTTGGAGGTGGGTGCGGATGATTATGTGACCAAGCCTTTTAGTCCAAGGGAATTACTGTTGCGGGTGCGGGCGGTTGCACGGCGTCAGCCGGATCAGGGGGTGGCCAAGCCAACGCCGATCCGTGCCGGATCGATTGGGTTAGACCGAGCCACGATGACCGCATCGATTGGGAGCAAAAAGTTGCCTCTGACTTCGACAGAATTCCGTTTGCTGGATCTGCTGATTCGAAGAGCGGGGACGATTCAATCGCGAGAGGCGCTTTTGAGTGAGGTGTGGGGATATCAAGCAAACTTGGATACGCGGACAGTGGATACGCACGTGCGGCGGTTGCGGGATAAGCTAGGAAAAGCGGGCGGAATGATTGTGACGGTGCGTGGGAGTGGGTATCGGTTGGGTTAAGATAGCGCGTAAACAGTTTTGCTCGTGGGACAGGGTAAGGGCAGGGTAGGGGGATGGAGGGAATACTTGTTCCTATCGGAGGGGTGGTCCTTTTTGTGGGGATTTACTGGTTCTTTGGGGAGGTGGTTCGGCCCCTGCGTCAATTACAGAGGTTGATTCGGGAGTTGGCGTCGGGGCAAAAACCTAAGGGGTTTGTGGCTCGAGGGGGGTGGGGATTAAAGGATTCGATTGGGCAGTTGGAGCGTGTATCGGAAAAGTTGGAAGGAGTCATTTCACGAGAGGAGAGTGAGAGAGTTAACCTTCAGGCTATTTTAGGAAGTTTAGCGGAGGGCGTGTTGGTGATTGATGAGGAAGGAAAAATTGTTTTGGCCAATGAGGAGCTTTTGCGGATGTTTTCATTGGAGGAGGTGCCACGCGGACGAACGGTGATGGAGGCTACGCGTTTAGTTGAGGTGGGAAGGGGGGTGGATGAAATTAATGAGGGTGGAGGAACGCAAAATATTGAGGTTCAGGTGGCGGGGATGGAGGGGGGGCAGGGCCAAACGTTTGCGGTGAATTTGGCGCCGATTGTAGAGGGGAATCGGAAAAGATCTGGGGTGGTGGTGGTGTTTCACGACCTCTCAAAAATTCGAAGACTCGAGATGGTTCGGCAGGAGTTTGTCACTAATTTGTCTCATGAGTTACGAACGCCGCTTTCGATTTTAGCGGGCTATTTGGAGACGCTGGAAAATCCAGCCGTGTTGAAAGGGGGGGAGGGGAAGAAGATCTGGTCGGTGCTGCAAAGAAATTGTGAACGGTTGACTTTGCTGGTGGGGGATTTGCTGGAGCTTTCAAGAATCGAGTCAGGTCAGATGGAGTTAAATTTAGTGGCGAGGGGGCCTCGTGAAATTTTGCAAGAAGTGCAGGACGATTGGGAGAGAGCGTTTGTCGCCAAGAAAGTTAAATTAAAGTTGGAGTGCGTGCCTGGGTTGCCAGCGGTACTTGGGGATCTTTTGAGAGTGGGGCAGATTTTTTCTAACTTGATGGAGAATGCGTTGAGGTTTGCCCCTGCTGGAAGTGAGGTGAAGTTATCGGCTCGGCACTTGGAAACGGGTGGGGAGATCGAGTTTGCCGTGCGAGATCAGGGGGAGGGCATCCCCGCGGATAAGATTGATCGTATTTTTGAGAGATTTTTTCGGGTCGACGGGGGCAGGGTTCGGGAGAAGGGGGGGACGGGGTTGGGGTTATCGATCGTGAAGCATTTGATTCAACTTCACGGGGGCAGGGTTTGGGCAAAAAGCAGACCCGGCGAGGGAACAGAAATCATTTTAACCCTTCCGTGCAAAAAGTTATAAACTACTTATGGAAAGAGATTTAAAATTTACAGATATGACATCATATTGTCACAATCCATCGCTTGGCTTGTTTCACCTAAGGACATAGGCACAGAGTGTGAAAGTGAATTTTCAAGGCTGTTTTGGGGCAATTGGGGTAGCTCTTGGGCTCAGTTGTGCGGCTGGCTTTGCGGAGGGGGTGGTGAAGATTGATGGATCGAGCACGGTGTATCCGATTACGGAGGGGGCTGCAGAGGATTTTCAAAAAGAGACAGGCACGAAAGTGACGGTGGGCATTTCGGGAACAGGCGGGGGTTTCAAAAAGTTCACCCGTGGAGAAACGGATGTTCAAAATGCGAGTCGACCTATTTTAGAGTCGGAGCTGAAAGCAGCCAAGGAAAGTGGTATTGAGTATATTGAGTTACCGATTGCTTATGATGCCCTGACGGTTGTGGTGAATGCCAAGAATGACTGGGTTGATACGATTCGGGTATCTGAGTTGAAGAAAATTTGGGAACCAGCGGCTCAGGGAAAAATAGTGAAGTGGAATCAGATTCGTCCTGAGTGGCCTGACAAGGAAATTAAGCTGTACGGCGCAGGCTCCGATTCTGGCACTTTTGATTACTTTACGGAGGCGATCAACGGGAAAGGTAAAGCGAGCCGAGGGGATTATACAGCGAGTGAAGATGACAATGTGCTGGTTCAGGGGGTCGAAGGGGATAAGCACGCTTTAGGCTATATGGGGTTTGCCTATTACGTGGCTCACCAGAAGCGCTTGAAAGCCTTGGCGGTGGAGTGGGACGAAAAAAAGCGGCCTGCGACACGGCCCTGTGAACAAACGGTGTTGGAGGGAAGCTACAATCCGCTTTCGCGCCCGCTCTTTTTGTATGTGAATTTAAAATCTCTGGAAAAACCTGAAGTCCTCAAATTTGTAGAGTTTTATTTGGCCCATGTTGAGACCCTTGCCAAAGAGGTGAAGTACATTCCGCTTCCGCCATCCGCCTATGAGAAGGTGCGTGACCGCTTGAAGAAAAGGCAGAAAGGCACGGCTTTTGCGGGGCATGGAGAGATGGCCGTGCCGATCGACGACATCTTGAGTCGACCCCTTGTCCCGTAAATCCATGGGCTCCTCCCGCTCGGTTTCCTCGCGTCGGTTGGATCAAGGACTGGAGAGCGTGATGGTATGGGTGCTTCGAGCGGGGGGCTGGGCCTCGGTGCTGGTTACTTTTGGAATCGTGATTACCTTAGTGAAGGAGTCGTGGCCTTTTTTCCAAGCTGTGCCTTTCGACCGCCTTTTCACCGACAAGATGTGGACTCCGCTTTTTTCGGAACCGCAGTATGGAATCGGTGCGTTGCTGGCCGGCACTCTGGTCACGACTGGGGTGGCTTTGCTGGTGGCGATTCCGTTGGGGACAATTTTAGCGATCTATTTGAGTGAATTTGCCGAACCGCAGTTTCGGGATTGGGTGAAGCCAATGTTGGAGCTGCTCAGCGCGGTGCCGACGGTTGTCTATGGGTACTTTGCTTTGCTCACTTTGACACCCCTCCTTCAGAAAATTTATCCAGATCTGCCTCAGTTCTCTATGTTGAGTGCGGGAATAATTATGGGAATCATGATTGTGCCGTATGTGACCTCGCTGGGAGAGGATGCGATGCGGAGTGTGCCCATGCTTTTGCGGGAGGGGGCTTACGCTTTGGGGGATGGAAAACTGGGAGTGGCCCTGCGAGTGGTGTTTCCGGGGGCTTTTTCGGGATTGGCTGCAGCGTATGTTCTAGCAATTTCACGGGCGGTGGGAGAGACGATGATTGTGGCAATTGCCGCAGGGTTACAACCGAGGATGACGGTGAATCCGCTGGAGTCAGCCGCGACAGTCACAGCTTTTATTGTTCAAGTGAGTTTAGGAGATTTGCCGCATGGAAGTATTGGGTATCAGTCGATCTTTGCGGCAGGGGCAGTGCTTTTTCTGATGACCTTGGGCTTTAATTTGGCAGGACATGCTTTGCGAAGGAGGTTCCACCGTGCGACCTGACTTGTTCCATGCACTCCAGGCAAAGAGGGCGAGCCGACGCCGGTCGATCGATCAGTGGTTTCGTCGGCTGGGGCTGTTTTTAACCCTGACCACGTTGGGTATTTTAGGGATTCTCCTTTTGAATTTAGCGATGAATGGATTGGCGCGGGTCGATTGGAATTTTCTCAGTTCATTTCCTTCCCGGCGCGCCGGGGAGGCGGGGGTCTTGTCGGCGTGGGTGGGAACTCTTCTCCTGATGATGGTGACAGCGGGGGCGGCGATACCGTTTGGGCTGGCGGCGGGAATTTATCTTGAGGAGTACGCGCCCAAGAATCGCTGGACCGATTTTGTGGAGATCAATATTTCGAATTTGGCTGGTGTGCCTTCCATTTTATATGGGCTGATGGCCTTGGGCCTTTTTGTGTATCAGTTCCGGTTCGGGCAAAGTGTTTTAGCGGGGGGCTTAGCTTTGGCCTGTCTGGTTTTGCCGATTGTCATTGTGGCGACTCGTGAAGCCTTACGAACCATTCCATCCAGCATTCGGGAAGCGGCTTTTGCTTTGGGAGCTACACGGTGGCAAGCGGTTTGGCACCATCTTCTGCCTTACTCGACAGGGGGAATCGCTACGGGTGTCATTTTGGCCATGTCGCGGGCGATTGGGGAGAGTGCGCCTTTAATTACAATTGGGGCATTAACTTTTATCGCATTTCTTCCGCCTGCCCCGTGGGTGGATCATGCTCCTTTTGTTTCTTTCGATTGGCTTTTCTCTCCCTTTACGGCTCTCCCGATTCAGATGTTTAACTGGGTATCACGGCCCGGGGAGGAGTTTCAGGCGAACGCTGCTGCGGCAGGCCTTATTTTAATGGTGATTACACTCAGCATGAACGCGGCGGCGATCTTGCTCCGCAGGCGAGCTCAGAGGAATATCACCTGGTGAGCGCGGCGCCTGAAATTAATGGTCGGATGGAGTCTGAGGCTTCAGCTTCCGACACAAAAGCGATGCCCAAAGTTCAGATTCATGGATTAAACTTTTTTTATGGGACGAATCAAGTCCTACGAAGTGTGACGATGGATGTTCCTGCGCTGAAGGTTACGGCGTTGATTGGCCCATCAGGCTGCGGAAAGACCACCTTGCTGCGATGCATGAACCGAATGCACGATCTCTACCTAGGAAATCGATATGAAGGGTCGATCGTCGTCCAGCCAGATGGTACGGACATTTTGGATGCGAGCGTCGATCCAATTCAGGTCCGGATGAGGTTTGGCATGGTCTTCCAAAAGCCGAATCCTTTCCCGAAAAGTATTTATGAGAATGTGGCGTATGGTTTGCGGCTTCAGGGGATGAGCCGCAGAAAAGAGTTAGACGAGAGAGTGGAAAAAGCGTTACGGGAAGCGGCTTTGTGGGAAGAGGTGAAAAGCCGCCTGCATCAGATGGCTCACAATCTTTCGGGCGGGCAGCAGCAGAGGTTATGTATCGCACGAGCGATTGCCACGGATCCGGACGTAGTTCTTTTTGATGAGCCGACAAGTGCTCTTGATCCGATTGCGACATCGAAGATTGAGGAATTAATCGTCGAATTGAAAAAGCGGGTGACGGTGATGATTGTGACGCACAACCTCCAGCAGGCGGGAAGAATTTCAGACATGACGGCATTTATGTATTTGGGTGAGCTGATTGAGTTTGGGGATACAAATCGTATGTTTACCAATCCTGCCAAACCTCAGACGGAGGATTACATCTCGGGAAGGTTTGGTTGAAGAAGGTGGGTTGACATGCCCCCCCTTCAGCGTAGGTCATAAGTGATGAATGCTCCCATTCTAGAGGCGACGGAAGAAAAGTTAGAGCGAGTCAGGAGCTATTTCCGAGGTGACCTCTTAGTTCTGCGTGAGACATTGCTTCGCATGGCGAGTATCGCCCATACAAATCTCCAGCTCGCTTTAGAATCGTTGGTGGAGCGAAGTGCAGAAAAAGCGAAAAAGGCGATCCAAGATGACATGGAGATTGATCGGCTGGAAGTGGAGGTGGATGAGTTGGTCGCTGGATTTATGGCCACCCAAGCCCCGGTGGCCCTCGCTTGTCGCCTGATGTTGGCAGCATCGAAGCTTTCGAGTGATCTAGAACGAATTGGGGATCAGGCCGTATCGATCGCACGGAGAAGCTTAATTTTGATGGATGAACCCCCGCTCAAGCCGCTCCTCGATATTCCAAGGATGGGAGCGGATGTTTTAGCGATGATTCGTGGCGCTACCGATGCCTTTGTGGAAATCACACCTGAGAAGTGTGCGGAGATTATAAAAATGGATGTACGGGTGGATGATATCAATCGGCAACTGGAAAGGGAGCTGACCTGTTTTATGGTCGAGAGCCCAAAAACAATCACGCGTGCTTTAAATCTGATGTTGGTCGCCCGCTTTTTCGAGCGGGCGGCGGACCATGCTAAGAATATCGCGGAGCAGGTATATTACCTCTACACGGGCGAAGATATTCGCCACGACGCAGAATTTTCCAAGAACTAGCCCCGGCTTGGCGCTGGGGCGGAGAGCACCTCGGCCACATCCCGCTGGATTTGCTGCGTCAAGGCATGGGCATCAGCAAATTTCTTTTCCGGGCGTAAGAATCGGTGAAATTCGAGGTCGATCTCTTGGCCGCGAAGGTTTTGTGAGAAGTTGGGAAGATGGGCTTCGATTTTTCGATTTTTGCCAGCAAAGGTGGGGCATGTCCCAAGGTTAATCGCGGCGAGCTGGGAGGATCCATTCCGCAGAATCGCTTGGACTGCGTAGACCCCATCGGGTGGTAGGCACTCGTCTTCCGTGACAAGATTGGCGGTGGGGTAGCCGAGCCCTTGGCCGCGACCCTCCCCGTCCCCTACGCGACCGAGGATGGTGAAGGGGCGCCCGAGCATAGCGGAGGCAACGGAAAGTTTTCCTGACTGGATGGCAACTCGAATCCGGCTGCTGCTAATGCGTTCTCCCAAGTAGAGGACTGGGTCTGGATTATCGAGAAGGATTGATCGTTGAGAGCACCAGCTGGACAGCATCTCCACATCGCCAGATCGATTCTTTCCGAAGCGCCAGTTTGGGCCGACGGAGACGGTTCTCAGCGTGGGAAAGGTGGCGCCGAGCTCGGCTAGGAAAGCGGCGGGGTCTTGTTGCGAACGGGTTGAATCAAATGGAAGTGCGATGGTGAAGCCGATGTTCCAACGTTCGAGCAGCCGAAGTTTGTGAGGGAGACCGGTTATGAGGGCGGGATGGCGTTCGGGATGAAGAATGGATAAAGGATGTTCGCGAAAGGTGAGAACTGCAGTGGCAGATGGGATGTGGGGGGTAGTTCCACCGAGGATCACTCTTTGGTGGCCGAGGTGAAGGCCATCGAAAAAGCCCAGAGACAAGTGTCGGATGGCTGTTCCGACAGGGGAGGGGGTAAGAGAGTCGGCTTGATTCACGTGCGACGGATGCGGGAGATTTCGGGTAGCGAGATGAGGTGGCGGGCGAGGTAGTCGGCACCTTCGGCAGCTTCGAGATCAGCCCAGCGAACCGCTTTAGAAAGTTCAAAATTTCCCGAGCGAGTCCGGATCAGAGCGGACATGTGCCCGCCTGGGCCGAGGATGGCGCCAAGGTCGTGACAGTAGGTGCGCACATAGAAACCTTTGGTGCAGTGAATTTTGAAGCGTACGGACGGCAGAGCAATTTCCAGAATCTCGTATCGATCGATCCGCACGCGTCGGGGAGGACGATCGATCGTCTTTCCTTCTCGGGCTAATTTGTACAAAGGGACCCCATCTTTTTTGATGGCGGAGACCATGGGGGGAATCTGATCGAACTCCCCCGCAAATTTTTCGAAGGCAGCTTGGATGGTGGCCGTTTCGATGGGCGGAACGGGGTGAGATTCGAGAACCTTTCCGGCAGCGTCCTGGGTATCGGTGGTTTCACCGAGTTTGAGAGTTCCTTCGTACTCCTTATCTTCAGCCATGAGGAGATCTTGAACGCGTGTTGCCCGGCCAACGACGAGCATGAGCAGGCCAGTCGCGATGGGGTCGAGCGTGCCGCAGTGGCCTACTTTTCGCTGGTGGAAGCGGCGCCGAACGAAGTCGACAATATCGTGTGAGGTTCGGCCGGGGGGTTTATCGACCAAGAGTAGGCCGTCGAGTTGAGGAATCATAAGAATTGGGTTGGAACCAAAGTTAGGTGATGAGGATGGGAACAACCGCGGGGAATAGCAAGGGTGGGGAGAGTTTACTTTGCTGGGCTGGATAGGGCGCGGGAGATTGCGGCGAGGACGAGGTCCTGATTCTTTTGTGCGTCTTTGGTGAATCGGATTCCTGCGGCGGCTTTGTGACCCCCTCCGCCGAAGGAGGAGGCGATGGAGTTTACATCCACTTTTCCTTTACTGCGGAGGCTGACGCGGAGTCCGCCATCGGGCATGAATTCGAATAGGGAGCCAACCTCAACTCCTTGAATTGAGGACACATCTTCAATGATTCCCTCCGAATCCTCACTTTTAGCCCCACTTTTTTCATAAAATTCTGGTAAAATAGTCAAAAAAGCCGACATCTTTCTATCCTTTATCGATATAGTATCTGTTACCAGCTTGCGAAGTGCGTGCCGTTCGTGGGTGATGGAGAGGTAGCACTGCTTGGCGACTTCGGATGGATCGGCACCGAGTTCAACTAAAGCGGCGGCGGCATGAAGCGTTTGGGCATTGGTTCCGCGGTAGCGAAAGGATCCGGTGTCGGTGGAGAGACCTGTGTAGAGGCAGGTAGCGGCATCGGGCGTAATTTTCCATGCAGCCTGTTGGAATAGGTGGAAAAGAACCCCAGCGGTGGCTGGAATTTGGGAATCGATCAGATTGATAACACCGTAACCGGGGTTGCTAATGTGGTGATCGATTACGATATCGATAGGTTGGGGCCAAGAGAGGGTTTTTGGGCCGAGCCGCTCGCGAGTGGAGGTATCGAGGGCGATGATGCAGTCGGTTTTCTCGGGAAGTTGGGTGGGGTGATCATGAACAAGTTCAGAGCCCGGCAGAAATTGGTACATGGGAATCATTCCGCCCTCGACAAAAAGGGAGGGGTGTTGGCCTCGTTCTCTCAAAGTGTGACCAAGGCCGAGAAGACTTCCGTAAGCATCTCCATCCGGGCGAATATGGGTGAGAAGAACGGGATGCTGGGCGGAGGATAGGCGATCGATGATCTTTTGGGTTGAGGCCTTGTCCATAAGGTGAATTTAAGAAAGGGGTGGAGGGAAGTCGAGGCATCCCACGAGACACTTGCGAGTGGGGGAAGACGAAGGTAAAATATTCCCATGGTAAGGATGTACAAAATTTTGCTCGGGGCACTGTTGGTGAGTGGCTTGGGTTTATATCAGGTTGAGGCTTGTCCGACCTGTAAGGATAGTTTTACGAAGGAGGACAGCGTCAACGGGACAAAATTAGTTTCGAAGGGGCTCAATTCTACAGGTTTAGGTTTTGGTTGGAGTGTGCTCTTTATGTTGGCAGCGCCTGCCTCGGTCGCTGGGGGGTTAGTTTGGTTGGTGGTGACGAACGGGCAAAACTCTCCAGGGAGTAAGCCCTCTTAATTTTGCTCTGCGGGGCATTTCAATGACCCTGCGAGAATTTTCCAAACTCAGTGCCCCTGCCAAGGGTGCGATTCGCGCCCAGTTAATTGCAAGGCGGGAGCAGACGGCACGAAATGGAAAGCCGTTTTTGCGGGTGGAGCTAGCCGACGAGACGGAGCGTATGGGGTTGAACATGTTTTCGGGTTCGAGCGCGTATGAGTATTTCCAGTCGGCCGAGGTAGGGGAGTGCCTGGAGCTCGTGGGTGTTTTTGGGCCGAGCGATTATGGGCCGAATGTGGACGGTCCGTCGGTGCGCGCTCTGACGGCGATTGAGGTGGAGGCATTTTTTGATGGGGGAGAGGAGCGGAAAGAACAGATTCAGAAAGCTTGGGAGCTGTGCATGGGGTGGGCGGGGGAAATTCAGGATCCGAGGCTGCGCTGGGTTTGTCGTCGGGCTTTGGAAAAGTATGCGGAAAAGTGGAGACGGGCGGCGGCGGCGAGAAAGAATCACCACGCGAGGCGGGGAGGATTGATCGATCACACGGCTCAGATGTGGCGGGTCGCGAGGGCGTTGGCGCCGCTCTATCCAGAGGTGGATGGGGATTTATTGGGAGCAGGGGTGCTTTTTCACGATATAGGAAAACTTTGGGAGAATGACACGGGGGAGAAGGGTTTCGGGTCGGTTCCGAGTCGTCGAGGAGAGATGATCGGGCACATTTCCTTGGGGATAGAGGTGGCGAACGCGTTATGGAGGGAGGGTGAGGCGACGGAGGGAAAAACTTGGGCAGAGCTAAAGCCCTCGTCCGAGGAGCTGCGGGATCATCTTCTTCATCTGATTGCGTCTCACCATGGCACGAAAGAGTTTGGGTCGCCGGTGGCGCCAAAAACACCCGAAGCTTTTCTTTTGCACCATATCGACAACATCGATGCGAAGATGGAGATGTTGAGGCTGAGTTATGCTCGTGGAAAAGGAGAGGGGGTTGGATTGGTGGAGGCGCACCGACCTTTGGAGGGGCCGCTGCCTTGGCCGATTAGTGGGCGAGTCGTGCCCCCAGGAGAAGTAGCCCTTTGAGGCTGGCCGCTCTGGCTTTCGTGGGGCTGGGTGAGCTGCTTGGATTGAATGCAATGGCTTACGAAGCTGCATATCCGATGACGGCGGCGGGAGTTTGTGAGATCAAGACCCTGCCTGCAGGGGTGTTGTTGGAAGCGAGGTCGGAAGGGGAATATTTTCGGGAAAACAACGGGTTATTTCGGAGATTGTTTGAGGCGATTCAGAAAAATCAGGTTCCAATGACAACACCGGTCGAGGCGGGAGTTCGGCCTGGAACGATGGTTTTTTACCTCGATCCGAAATCGGCAAAGAGGACGGACTTAGTCTTGCAGGGTGGGGTGAGGCGGCGCGAGGTGGAAGAGCGGGTGGTGGCTTCGATCGGGATTCGGGGCGGATATTCGAAGGAGAGCTTTGAGGAGAACGCAGGAAGAATAAGAGAGTGGATCAAAACGCAGACGGGATGGAAAGCGGCGGGAGAACCTTACGTCGTGTATTGGAACAGTCCTTTTATGATCTGGTTTTTGAAGAGATCGGAAGTGCATCTCCCTGTCCGCAAGCAGTAAGCAGATGGGCAAAAATTATTTATTTTAAAGCGAACCCTTTTCGATTTTCTGTAGTCTAATTCATATGGTGATTTTCATTTCCCGCTGGATTTCTATGGGTCTGGTAAGTGGGTTAGTGGTGTGTGATCTATCCGCGCATCCTGGGCATGAGGAGGAGGTGAGCACGTCGGCGGGTGGGGCTGCTGGTTTGCCTGCCCCCCAAGTCAGCATTACGGAAGAGGGTGAATATCGGGTGATCAAGGCCAATGGTGTTCCGAACCATGAGATCGGTCAGTTCCCCGGGCCGGGGTGTCCAAACGCAGCATCGGCCCAGAGTTATACTTTCCGCATGCCTCTCCATCCGAGAACGAACGCGACTTTTACCAAGCTGAAGCAGCAGGCGATCGGAGTTGCCGTCAACGGAGTGCCTTTTGATCCCGGCACGGCGGAGTATTGGAAAAATGATCGCAATTCGGGATGGCACATCGAGGCGATTGGAGGTGGAAAAAATTTGGGGCTAGATCAAAATCTTGCGCACGTGCAGCCAAATGGGGCTTATCACTATCATGGAATTCCGGAGGGGTTGCTTTCGAATCTGGGTGATCGCGGAGAGCAAAAGATGATCGGGTATGCGGCGGACGGGTTCCCGATTTACGCACAGACATCGCAAAATAAATCGAGTTACGATCTGAAAAAAGGAGCTCGGCCTTCGGGATCGGCAGGACCAGGGGGAACCTACGATGGGACCTATGAGGCGGATTATGAATTTATTTCTGGCTCGGGCGATCTGGACGAGGCCAATGGGAAAACCGGTGTGACCTCCGAATATCCGGAAGGGACTTACTACTATGTCGCGACGGCGGAGTTTCCCTTTTATCCGCGGATGTTGAAAGGAACTCCCGATGCAAGTTTTCGGCGCGGGCCACCAGGGGGTGGACCTGGGGGCGGCGGAAAGACAGCGGGCTCAGTAGGGCAAGGCGGGGTGGGCAAGCAGGGTGGTGATCCGATAAAGAAGTTCGACAAGGATGGGGATGGGAAAATCTCGATGGAGGAAGCGCCTCCGCCGATGAAGGCTAACTTTGCGAAGCATGATACCAATGGGGATGGGTGGATCGATGCGGAAGAGGCGAAGTCTCTACCAACTCCTGGAAGGCAGGGAGGTGGACCTGGGGGCGGAGGCCAACCTCCGCAGTGACAGCTTTCCGATTTATTCTGCTCCTTGTTTTTGGATGGGTGGGACTGGCTTTTGCGCATCTGATTGAAGATGCGGATTATCAGGCGATGAAAAAGAAGTCATCCGCCCAGACGAGTCCGGCTCCGAAAGCAGCCGACCCCTTTCTAAAGTTTCCTGAGGCTGTGCTTGTGGATTGGGATGAGAAATACCTCTATGTGGGTTCTGATGGTCTTCCCGATCATCCGATGATGATTGGCATCACGGCTTGGCAGCAGCAGGTGCCGCTGCCCCAGTCGTATTATTTGGGAAATGCTTGGTCGATTCCGCTCAATCCAGTCCCTGCAAAAGTCGGGATGTCTGCCAAGACGAACTTTTTCAGGGGGGCCATTGCCGTAGCGGCAAACGGCATTCCGATTTTTAACCCGATCAAGAACGATGGACGAACCGACACCTTTTTGGCGGGGGAACTCGACCAATATGGGGGGCATTGCGGAAGGGCGGACGATTATCATTACCACGTGGCACCTTGGCATCTGGCCGAAAGACTGGGGCCGAACTTGCCTTTGGCTTATGCCTTGGATGGATATCCCATCTATGGATTGACCGAGCCAGATGGGGGAAGTTTGGCCGGACTGGACTCTTTTCACGGTCACACGAATGCGGCTGGGGAGTATCACTATCACGCTAGTAAAAGTTACCCCTATATCAACGGAGGCTTTCACGGAGAGGTATCGATCGGTGGTGGGCAAGTGGAGCCTCAGCCCAGCGCCAAACCTGTGCGGCAGGCAGGCGAGCCTTTGCCTGGGGCCAAGATCACCGGCTTTGAAATGTCGGCGGATAAGAAAAAATATCAGCTGGAATATGTGCAAAACGGAAAGAAGGGGAGTGTGAACTATGAGATTCGTTCAGGCGGAGATGTTCATTTCACCTTCAAAAATCCGGATGGAACGACATCCGAATCGAGCGGAAAGCAGGGGCGCAAAGGCGGGGGTGGGAACCGGCCGCCACCGCCGAACGAGAATCAGCGACCGGCAGGGCCGCCGGTGGAGGCGAACGGTCAACCCCGGAAGCCATGGATTGAAAATCATCTAACGGAAATGGATGGGAATCAGGACGGTAAACTGAGTCAGGAAGAGATGATGGCCGAAGTGAGCAAGACTTTTACGGGATATGATGCGGACCGGAATGGGCAGATCAGCCAAGATGAGGCAAATGGGCCAGGAGTGCGGTCATCCATGGCTGGGTTTGTAAAACAGCATTTCGGGGAAGTGGACGCAGATGGTGGTGGGTCGATTTCGTTGGAGGAATTAAAAGCGGTAGCGATGAAGATGTGGGAGAAATATTCGCAGGGAGAGGGCTTTGCATTTCCTCGTCCTCCCCGACCAGAAAAACCGTGAATCGAATTTTATTTCTATCCGTAATGCTTTTGGCGGGTTGGGTTTTTGGCGCAGCGGAAAGGCCGAATGTGGTTATTGTTGTGGCTGATGATGAGGGGTGGGGGGATATCGGGTGGAACAATCCTGAAGTAAAGACGCCGAATTTAGACAAACTCGCAGCGGAGGGCGTGAGATTGGAGCATTTTTATGCCAATCCCATCTGCAGTGTGACCCGAGCTGCTCTTATGACGGGAATGCACACCCTGCGGACGGGTGTGGAGAATTTCAGCGGGCTGGATTTAAAATATCAGACTCTTCCTCAGGCACTGCATGATGCGGGGTACCAGACTTGGATGTG
>Ga0114959_10002336_pt1 | contig 15754 bp, 11 predicted proteins | sample C_130625_EF_Meta_FD_87317 | JGI IMG/M metagenome (GOLD analysis project Ga0114959, IMG submission 87317) | Freshwater microbial communities from Lake Croche, Canada to study carbon cycling - C_130625_EF_MetaG | ecosystem: Environmental > Aquatic > Freshwater > Lake | place: Lake Croche, Canada...
TCAACTTGACGAAGGGTTTCTTCTCCGTATAAATGTTGGCTTCCGGTGATAAACCAAACTTCAAAAGTTTTTAGATTAAGCATTTACTTGGTTATTTTTTTTAATTTTTAGTATTTTTGATCACGGAAATACCTGTTTACAACATTGAAACATCTCCTGATGGACTTTATCATATTTTCGAAAGTATTGGCTCGCAGAAGAATACTAAAAAAATGGTTGTTTATGTTCCCGATGAAAATAAAACAAATTTGTTTCAATTAATCTTCGGCGATGTAACCGATGACCACACCCTAGATGTCTTTGCGATAAGCAACAATCAGGATATGAAAATCATTCTAGTAACTGTCATACAAACTTTGTACGCTTTCTTTGAAATTAATCCAACCAAGAAAGTGTTTTTCACTGGAAGTACGGATGCAAGAACCAGACTTTATAGCGCAACAATTTCAAATTTGTTTGAAAAAACAGAAATTTTTTATCATATTTATGGTCTCTTGGAGGATGATTCAACCGAGCCATTCAGTAAAACAGGTTATTATAAAGGATATTTTATCGAAAAAAATCATGAAAAAAGAACTTAATTTTTTGGGTAAGGATGAATCAAAAGTTAAAATCAACCCCAATATTCCTAAAATCAATTTGGATACACCAGAATTAAAGAAACATTTACATAAAATAAGCCAGATTTTAGAAAATGTAAAAGTGCCATTTGAAAGCATCGAAACTCCTTAATGTTTTACTGCATTTCTGTAAATTTTCCTAATTTTTGATATTTTTCGTATAGTTTTTTATAAACTTCCACCGCCTCTAGACGGGGTGAATAATGGGCATCAAATCCAGAACCCATGGCTTTTTGAGCGTCAAATAAATTGGCATGAATTCCTGCCGCAACCGAAGCATTCATCGCCGCACCTAAAGCACAGGCTTGGTCTGAATTGGCCACTTTTATCGGCATATTTAACACATCCGAAAGTGTTTGCATCACATAAGGTGATTTTTTAGCGACACCCCCAATGGCAATTACTTGTTTAATGGGTACACCTTCTTCGATAAATCTATCCACAATTGCTCTTGAGCCAAAAGCGGTTGCTTCCACAATCATTTTGAATATTTTAATGGCATCCGTTCCTAAATCCATGCCCATAAAAGAAGCCCTCAGGGTATGATTTACATCGGGCGTTCTTCGGCCGTTTATCCAATCTGTTGCCACCATATCGTTTTCAGTAATGGATAATTGCGAAGCCTGTTCTGATAAATAGGGAATGAGCTTATCGCTCAAATCATCGGCTACCTTATCGCCCAAAATTGCTCTAATGGGTTCCGTAATCATGCGTTGAAACCATGCGTAATAATCTCCGTAAGCAGATTGTCCCGCTTCCATCCCCAACATATTTGGTATGATTGAGCCATCAACTTGTCCGCAAATTCCTTTGATTAACAATTGCCCCATATCGAACGATCCGGCGCCACGGTTTGGCGCAATCAACATATCGCAAGTTGATGTTCCCATCACTCGCACAAAATCGTAGGGTTGAATTTCTGCGCCAACCGCCCCCGCATGACAATCAAACGTTCCAACCCCGATGACAACATCGTTTGGAACACCCAATTTTGCGGCCCATGCTGCCGAAATTATTCCCATTGGCAGGTCAGCGGTATGCGTATCTCTAAATAAACGGTCTCTCAAACCAGATAAAAGTGGGTCGAGTGTGGTCAAAAATTCTTCGGAAGGTAATCCTTCAAATTCTTCGTGCCAAAGCGCCTTATGTCCTGCCGCACATCTTGACCGTTTGAAAGTCAATGGATTGGTATTTCCCGATAAAACTGCCGAAACCCAATCACAATGTTCCACCCAAGAAAACGCCTTTTCTCGCACTTTTTTGTCCACTCGCAACGTGCGGAGAATTTTTGCCCAATACCATTCAGACGAATAAATTCCGCCAACGTATTTGGTAAAATCAATGTCCCAAGCATGAGCCAACTTATTAATCTCTTCAGCTTCAGCATTGGAGGTATGGTCTTTCCAAAGAATAAACATGGCGTTTGGATTTTCCGCAAATTCGGAGAGCAAAGCTAAAGGCGTTCCGTTTTTATCGACTGCCACCGGAGTTGAACCCGTGGTATCGACTGAAATTCCGACAATATTTTGCTTGATTTCTTCCGAAAGTCCTTCTAACGCCCCTTTTACTGTCCCTTCTAAACCTTCCAAATAATCGAGTGGATGTTGTCTAAATTGCGACTTGGAAGGATTACAAAAAAGTCCTTTTTGCCATCTTTGGTAATAAAAAACGGCGTTACCTACACTTTGACCCGTTTGGGTATTAACAATCAAAGCACGAACGGAGTCTGTGCCGTAATCAAGCCCTATCGTGAATTTATTTTGCATAATCTTGTTTTTTAAAGGCAAAAGGGGGAGGCAAAAGGCGCAAGGTGTTATTACAAAATATGATAACTTTAAGGCTTGTGCCTTACCAACTTTTGCCTTGTGCCTCTCTGCCTTTTCATCTCAAATAATCTGAGATAAAATAATGGAACGCATTAAACTGTTTCTGGTATTTTTCTTGATCCAATTTATATAAGATTGCTTTTTTGGTAGAAGAATTCTCATTTTTTTCTCCTGTATCAATTAGCAATTTGGTTGATAGAATCTTACGACTAAAATTTCTTCTATCTACAGGTGAATCATAAATTGCTTCGTAGAGTTTTTGAAGTTGCGGAATGGTAAATTTTTCGGGTAATAATTCAAAACCTAATGGGTGTAATGCGGCTTTGTATCGTAATTTATCCAATGCTAGATTAACCATTTCATAGTGGTCAAAAATTAGTTCGGGTATATTTTTAAGGTCAATCCAAGAGGCATTTTGAGCCTTCGCTAAGTCCTGATCGTGGGTGTGAATATCAATGAGGGCAAAAAAACAAACGGATAATGTCCGTTCAACGGGGTCACGATCGACCTTACCAAAGGTTTTTATTTCTTCAAAATAAATATCTTTCAATCCCGTTAGATCGTATAAAATTCGATTGGCGGCCACTTCAAGGTCTTCGTCTGTTTCTAAAAAACCTCCCATCAATGACCATTTACCCATTTCAGGCTCAAAATTTCTTTTGATCAACAATAATTTTAAAGACTCTCTATCAAATCCAAAAACGATACAATCGAGTGCTACTAGAATTCGGGTTGAATGAGCGTATCTTTCCATATAGTAAGTACATAAGCAGAAAGATAAAATTAATTAGCCTAACATTGATTGCCTGACTGATAGTAAGGTTTTTATTCTCAGTAGTTTGTGCTTTGAGTCCTGCCAGAGTTAATAAATTTGACTTAACACTTATTTTTTGATATTCAGAAGAACCTGATTTATTTTGATAAATTCTACGAAAATAGATTGGGGTATTATAATTGTGTAAACTTGACACAACATTACTTTGTTTATTTGAAAATGTCAAGTTTTTCACAAAAAAATAATATTATTGAAAAATACCTTGAACTAAAATAATTTTAAATACCCCAAATTTTAATTCGATAGGCGATAAAATAATTTTGACGAAAGATTTAAACTAACCAATTTCTTTTTAAAATCCACCGCTATAACCAGGTTTTCGTAATTCGAGGTTAGTTCTTCAAAAAATATTGAATATAAATTTAGTTTTTAAATTTTTCGATTTGGCTAAATTTGTTGAATTTTTTAGTTGCGTTGGTTCTATTTTTTCAAATTCAAAACCACCACTGAATAGGCCGGAAGCGTTAATTTCAAGATACCTTTTTCCAAGTTTGCCCCTTTGAAATCTTGAACAGCGATTTTATTGGGTGTCTCAAAAGAATTAAAGTCATTGATTTTTGGCGAAGATAAAATGGAGCCTGATAATTTAGAAAAATCTTCTCCTCTCAAATTAATCAACACTTCCTGTGGTTTTGAAAAATCAATATTGGTCAAGGAGATATTCAAACTTCCCGAAGCATTTTTGGAAGCCGAAGCAGAAACTGACTTCAATTTTTTACCTTGATATTCATACGAATCCGATTCAATCGTCATTGGAACAAGCGTTGCATCTTGGTGAACATTATACATTTTCATGACGTGATAAGTTGGCGTGAGCAACATTTTCTCCTCATTCGTCAAGATAACCGCCTGTAAAACATTAACGATTTGAGCTAAATTTGCGCCTTTTACTCGATCAGCATGATTGTTGAAAATGTTGAGGGTCGCACCAGCGATCATGGCATCACGCATGGTATTTTGTTGATACAATGCGCCTTTGCCTTCGGCATCAGTTTCGTACCAACCTCCCCACTCATCAACAATCAAATCTACTTTTTTAGCTGGGTCGTACTTATCCATTATCGTACTATGGCGGGTGATAAAATCCTCCATTTTCAGGGCTTCCTCCATCGTTTTAAAATATTGTGCCTCCGTGAAGCCCACGGATGAACCTTTAGTATCTCGCCAGCTCAACACTGAATAATGGTGCAATGCCAAGGCAGACATCATATTATGAGGAATATTTTTCATTAAAGTTTCAGTCCACGAAAAGTCATCGCTACTTGCGCCAGAAGCTACCTTGTAAAGTTTCGATTCTGGTGTTATATCCTTCATAAAGGTTGCATATTGGCGATAAATATTTGCGTAATATTCGGCGGTCATATTTCCACCGCAACCCCATGCTTCATTCCCAACGCCCCAAATTTTCACATTCCATGGTTTTATCTTACCATTTTGTTTACGCAAATCAGACATTGGGCTTCCGTCTGGTTGGTTCACATAACTAACCCAGTCGCTCAAATCTTTTACCGTTCCGCTTCCAACATTACCTGCCAAATACGGTTCTGCGCCAATGCGTTCACATAAATCCAAGAAATCATGGGTTCCAAAACTGTTATCTTCTGTTACGCCCCCCCACCAAACGTTTACCATTTTGGGGCGGTTAGCTTTTGGTCCAATTCCATCTTTCCACTGATAAGCATCGGCAAAACAACCACCGGGCCAACGAAGATTAGGAACTTTAAGGTCTCTTAGCGCTTGAATAATGTCATTCCGCACACCATTCGTATTCGGAATTTTTGTGTTGCTTTCGCCTACGTACATTCCTCCGTAAATACATCTGCCCAAATGCTCAGCAAAATGACCGTAAATATGTTTACTGATTTTGGTTTTTGCCAAATCGGTATTCAAAGTGATCTTGTTTTGGGCAGAAACGAATCCTGCCAAGAACGTACATAAAATGAGGGTCAGTTTTGTCTTTTTCAATGAATTACGATTTTGTTGTTAAACTAATTTGATGGTTTTATGGTAAATAAACGCTAAGGTTTGTACTGAATTTGATCGTAAAAATTTTGCTTTATTGTGCGGTTTCAAGCATTTTAAATATAATTATTTTGGGCATGGTTGATTTAATTTAAAAAGGTTTTTCATTCAATAAAAATGATAAATTTTCTTTTTTAGAAAAGAACTAAAAAAATGATTTCTACCTATTTTCCGATAAAATTCTTTTGGCAAAACGGGTAAGTAATAAAAGATTTTGCGTTACGCCAAAAACGTCTCTGTCCGTAAGCGGTCTCAAATTTTCTCAGTTGAGATTAAGGTCAAATAAGTATGTTCTTGGCCACATGTAATTTTATCCATCCTCCTTGGCTGGCCTACTTCAAAAATATTTTGCCCGAAACTTTTTGAGGCAATTTTAAATGAATGAAAAAAAACAGCACCTTAAATCCGAATCAAACAAATAAAGATTTCCCCCCAAGTCAGTCCCACAAAGTACGCCAATAATTAAAAAACACAGGAGATCATACACAAGGAAAACGCTTTAAGATCAAAAAATGGACGGAGGTGGTTGAAGCCAAAAGAAAATCGAAGTGCTCAATCGTGCAACTAGACCAATTGAAACACTTCCAATTATTCCATTGCGAGCTATTTCAAAATTTCTACTGGGGTCTTTTGAAATAATTATTAAATTTTTTGATACACTTCTTCAAAAGGAATTCGCATTCTGTCTCCCCAAACGCCATTCTCTTCTCTTATTCCACAAGATATTACCATATTGATTTCTGCACCAAACGGCAACTTTAAGATTTTTTTTACTTTTCTGCTATCAAAACCTTCCATCGGACAGGTATCATATTTTTCATTCGCCATCGCCAGCATAAAAGTTTGGGCCGCCAAAGCACATGTTTTATGAACAACAACGCTCATATCGTTTTCGGATACCTGGTATACAATTGGTCTGAAAAGCCCTACGATATTTACGATGATTTTTCTAAATATGCCAATAATTCCAAAAAAACGTAGATACAAAAAAGGGATTATTTTTCCATAATACATTTTCCAAGTTTTGATTCTTTTATCTTGTTTTAACTGGGGGCTATTTTTTAAAACATTTTTTGTTTCTAAGTCCATCATTTCTTTTGCCCTTTTGTGGTATAAATCCTGTCTTGTTACAAAAACTACCATTTGTTGAGCCGTCGTTGCCGATTCTTGATTTAAGCAAGCAACCGAAAGTTTTTTTAAAACCTCAGGATTTATAATATGGTAAAAGGCCCATAGTTGCATATTAGAACTATTCGGCGCTAAGGTTGCTAATTCTATACATTGCTTAACTTTTTCTGCATCAATTGGCACTTTTTTGTAATGCCTAATAGAACGTCTGTAATTGATTATTTCTTCGAATGTCATTTTTAATGTTATATTATTCTGGAATTGTGTGTTTATTTCAACAAAGCTCCAATTATCAATCAAAAGGTATTTGAATCTTTTTCTTTTGACAAAGGAATTATAATCTAAAGCTTGCAAAGTAATATAAATTTTATAGTTTTGATTATACAAATCAGTAAATACTTCCGAATTATTTTAGAAGAAACTGTTAAGTTACAACCTTACTCGTGCTTTGTAAAAGGAAACCACCATTAAATCAGCGTCTCAGACACCGTATTTTTCTATTTATTCTTTATAAGGCATATTCTCCCGTGTTCCCACCGCCCAAATCTTCATTTTCGGTTCGATTTCGGTATATGACTACCGTAAAACATGCTAACCATCCTAGTCTTTTACTGCCATCTTTAGTTTCACGTTCATTCCTTTCAAATATTCTTTTAGTTATATCGAAGCAATTTCGCTCAGGTTGCCTATTATTTTGTCCATGCCTTCCCGGCAATAGACTCCCATCTCAACAAGAGTCTACCCGATGATTTTAATTTGTTTTTTTCAATCATTCTAAAACAAGAAAATGCCTAAAATACAGTGACCGTATCTTGGGCATTTTCACATTTTTATAAACTTTCAGAAAGACCTTTTCTTTACATTTTGGGCATCAAAACCTTATCTATTACATGGATTACACCATTTGATGCAGAAACATCTGCTGCTGCTACATGGGCTCCTCCAATCATCACCTTGCCTTCTTTTATAGATACTTTTAGTTTTTCACCCTGTACGGTTGTTAGTTCAGCACCGTCTTTCAGGTCGGATGCCATGTGTTTTCCACTTACAACGTGATAGGTAAGGATTTTGGCAAGTTTTGCTTTGTTCTCAGGCTTCAAAAGGTTATCAACATCAGATTGTATGGCGGCAAAAGCAGCATCAGTAGGTGCGAAAACAGTGAAAGACCCATCTCCTTGCAAAGTGTTTATTAAATCAGCGGCACCTACTGCGGCGGCAAGTGTTTTAGCACTTTCTGAGGCTATTTCTACGATGTTTTTTGTACTTGTCATTGTTTTGAAATTTAAGTGCAAAAGAGTTTTTGCGACTATGCAAAGTTGAGCGGTTTAAATTTAATTTTTGTTACAGCATATTGGCAATTACTTACATCATTCACATCAGTTTTTTCATGGTCCTATCTATTCCCAATTAACGTCTCGCTGAGGTGAAATTACACCATAACAAAATTACTCACAATCATATTTTTAGTATATTTCATCAACCAACTTAGCGAGAAATTTATACAAACTAGGGGAAAACTTCCTTTACCACCGAACGTAGAGTAGTTTTTCTGGAACTGAGTTTATTATTCCTAGCACAATTTTATTTTGTAACAAAATTTTGCTAATCCCAAAACCTATCATCCAAAAGCGATTATAAATTAGGTAAATGCAACACCCCGATGGTAGGCCATATTGAAATAGCAAATCGCTTTCACAAATTGGTATTTTTTTGCAATAACCTATCGTTCAAAGTTGCCACCATTGAAGAGCATGAGAAAATAATTGAGTGTAGATCTTGCAGCAAAATGCAATAGTTTTGTGGAATTTTAGATACGTATATGGATTGTCCACAAAAAGCAGGCGTGCTTAGGAATAATTAGAAGCGTTTGTGGAGGCCATTCAAAACTAAATGGCATTCGAGTGGCATAAAACGAATATCGACAGATAAAATAAATTACTAAATTATTAAATAACAACAACTTATGATTTGATATTGATAAAATAAGCATTTGAAATAAAGCGATGCAATGTAAAAAACCCTATGAGTCACGTATATTTAGTGACTTACAGGGTTCTATATAATTTTTGGCAAAATAAGGGATCTGCGATCGATTTGCACTTTTATGCAACAGAAATCTAGAAAAAATCTTTCATATCACCCTTTCGCTGGGAAAACAGGTACAGTGACGTTATTTTAGTCCAATATGGCCGGTGGAACACGATGCTTTGTGCCTTGTTCGTACGAATAAACTAGTTTTATTAATGTTGGCTCAGCGTACATTCGACCCAAAAATTGTATGCCAGCGGGTAAGTTTCCTGTGGTGAAACCCATTGGGACAGTAAAGGCAGGCTGACCGGTATGCGGGGCTATAATTTGGCTATTATCACCTTTGTATTCTACTCTTTTTAGTGTATCGCTATACGTATCAATTTTGGCAGGTTTGTTATTCCAAGTTGGATAAATAATGGCATCCAGTTTCAATTCGTCCATTTTTTCTTCAATAGCTTTCCTAAAAGCTATCCTTCGGGGAGCTGTATAGGCATCTTCGCAGTTGGTATTACTGCCAGCCAAATTGGCTATGATCCGAGCCTCCGCCGATTTCGATTTTGAACCTATCCTGACGATATCTTCCAATGTTTTGACGGTGTCATTTTTTACATATTTTGATAAATAGGCTTCCAAATCTCCCCTAAAGTCAGAACACCACAAATCTTTTCTGAGATTTGCAAAATTAGAAATGATTACAGTATCAATTATTGTGGCACCCATTGCCCCCATATCCGAAATTGCCTTTAAAAATAAGGCTTTTACTTCGGGGTCGGGGTTGGCTTCGCTAAGTTCCCGCAACACCCCAATTCTTGCCCCTTTTAAGCCATCTCTTTTCAAAAACTGCTGATAATTTTTTATTGTTTTCCCATCTGAGTATTTGGTTAATGGGTCATTGGCGTCGTATCCTACCATAATTTCCAAGACTCGAGTCGCATCTTCCACTGTTCGACACATCGGACCGACGACATCTGTTTTGAGGTTTAACGGCACAATATCCGCTCGACTGATTAAGCCCAAAGTGGTTCTAAACCCAACTAGATCATTATGCGAAGAGGGTCCCCTAATAGAATTACCAGTATCAGTCCCTAATCCAATCGTACCAAAATTAGCGGCAATAGAAGCTGCCGTTCCGCCGCTTGAGCCTGCGGGAACAAACGCTAAATTATAAGGATTGAGCGTTGCTCCATGCGTTGAACTAACCGAATGCCAGGGTGTAAAAGCCCATTCGGCCATGTTTGACTTGGCAATGATAATTGCCCCGGCTTTTACTAATTTATCTATCACAAAGGCATCGGCATTCGGGACAAAATCCTTCAATGCCAAAGCACCAGCCGTTGTAAGAATTCCTTTGGTATTGATATTATCTTTCACAATGAGGGGAATACCGTGAAGGGGACGCAAGATCCCCGTCTTTTTGTATTCTTCATCTAATGACTTAGCAATGGATATTGCATCAGGATTTATCGCTGTTATTGCGTTGATTTTTTCATCAAATTGCTTAATCCGTTTCAAATAAGCGGCTACCAATTGTACACTCGTATATTCTCTTTTTTCGTAAGCCTTATGAATCTTGGCAACGGTCAATTCCGTTACGTTCATTGATTCATCTTTCATTTGGGCGTGGGCAAAGTTGATAAACAACAGAAAGGCGACAAAAGCGATGGTAATATTTTTCATAGATAGTGATTAAAATAATTTAAAAATGGATTAATGTGCACTGTATATGGTGGTAAGGCCGTGCTGATACATGCTTCGGTATTACCATGTAACTCGCTGTAATATTGCAACTTTCAATCGGTAACTAACGTTCAACTCCTTACCAATTTTGGGTATAGTTTTTTGCGTATTTTGATTTGGTTGATTCGCCTCAGCAAGGGTTATCTGAAACAATTGAAGCAATAAGAGATTTACCAAAAGGATATTTCAAATAATCGAGAATTTAACATCATTCAAGGTGAAATATGTGCCTAAGTATCAATAATTTTCCAATCCTGCCGAGTTTACTTCTTCCTATTTTCCAATAAAAAAACCCCATTTTTATTAGCAATGATGATGTCCAATCTTTTGTCGTTGTTCATATCTTTTATGGCAATATTGAGCCCCGCACCCGAATCATTGTCAATGATGTGCTCGATATAATAAGGCACTTTTTTTGAATTTAACTGAAAATACATCAAAATGGCTGCGTCGCCATCGCCAGCATCGTTACCGTTATGCGCTAAAAATCTTTTGCCAGTGATATATTCTGCTATACCGTCGCCATCCAAATCTGCCATGATAGACGCATGGGTTTGGGCGGTGGTTTTGCTCATTTCGTGGGTTAGGAAATCAATTTTTCCATTTTTTCTAATTTGCTCGTACCACCAAACGCCTACTTGATGAGCAGAGGCAGTTAATACGTCATTTTTGCCATCCCCATTTACATCTAATACCTGCATGTGCGAACAAGGCTCACCCAAATTGGCTACATGAAACACCCAATCACCCGAATTGTTATTTTTTTTGCCCTCAAACCACCCATCTATTATAACAACATCTTTGATGCCATCCATGTTAATATCTCCGTAACCAATCCCGTGCGAAAATCGCTCTGTTCCAGCGACATTTTCTTGGCTTAGCGCAAACCGATGCCATTGTGTTTCGCCCTTTTTGGTGGGAGCTTTTAGCCAAACAATTTGCTTTTTTTTCACATCAGCGCATAAAATATCTAATCTATGATCGCCATCAATATCTATAAAACTTGGCGATTCGTTCGCAATTCCTATCGAATCGGCAATGATGTGTTTATGCCAAATACCGACTTTATTTTGAGGATTTTCAAACCAAAAACTTGCTTTGCCAGGGTAATCTACGATAACTACATCGTCCCAACCATCTAAATTAACATCCATTGCATGGTTTAGGAAAGATTCACTATATTCTTTCCGGGGGTTGAAGGTGCGAGAAGGAGCCATTTCATGCCTCTTCCAAGTGGGCGCTTCAAACCAATAATAGCCCGCAATAATGTCTTGCCTACCATCTTTATTCAAATCGGCAACCGCAACGCCTTCCGAAATAAAATCTCGGGTAAGAATTGTTTTTTTAAAAACGGGCAATTGGGCTTTTGACATTTGCTTACCATAAAATGAAAATAATATTAAGCTCAAAAAAAGATGGTTGATTTTCATTTTGTATTAATTTTTAATGATACCCATTAGATTTTAAAAATTTATATTCAATCAATTTTTTGTTCACGCTAATTTTCACTCAAAATTGTCTCGATCAACATCCTATTTTCATGATTTTCATGCGACTTTGCTAATCGTTCATGCAAGGTTTTCAAGGCTAATTCCCCAGTTTCCGGCGCTAACGCTCCATCTTCAATTCGCTAAGTTTTTTGCTTGTCTCCTTGCCAGCCTTTCAAACTTTTTCCATCAAAAAGACTATTTGATTTAACTGGGTTAGGGGCCATGAGAGTAGTCAGGAACCATCCCAGAACTGAAGAAATAATAAAAAAGGTTTCATGGCGGAAAATTCTATTAGAATTGTTTACTAAGTTACTGTTATTTTTATATAATTTTTAGAATAAATTCATTTATAATAATTAGGTTTTCTGGTAAGCTGATTAATCTTTAACCAATCTTCAATTTATGTGTGTCAGCATCACAAGCCAGCCAAATCATGCCCAAATATAGCAATGTGTCAATACCCGCTATCAAGGTTCGATGCTTTTGCATTAATTGATGTTTATATTACCAAGAATTCATTGGTTTTGGGAAACATCAGGGCAAAAAAAGAAGCGCTTACGAATGGTATTTATCAGGAAGGTGATAAAACTGATTTGGATGGATAGAGAGGGTAAGCGTTTGATTTTCTCGTTGGTATCTTTGATGCTAGGAGCGCACCGGAGGAGCCATTGGATGATAGCCAAAATGATCGTTTTACTTGTTTGTTCAAAGGAAAAATAGTCATCGAACTTGAATCATCGAATTAGTGGTTGCTTTCAAAACTATGAGGGCTTGCAACTATTTTTCCTCTGCCCATATTTGCCCGACCACATTTGTAGTAGTTGGTGCTAAAATTTTTGAACTTTTAATGATATTTAATGTTTTAAAAATCCATCCTTTGTACCTTGATTGACCAAACCTAGGTTCACCGTTTTCATGTAGAACCTTGTTGGGCATTTTCCCTCAAAATTCTATTTATTCTTTGTAAAAACAGGAAGGATTCGGACCTAATCCAACCCACTTGACAAAAGACAAAGCACGTTCTATAAAGTTCAAAACTACCCTAGAACGTACTAATTAATAGGTTTTCATTCAGCCATTAGTAACGTTTCCCATTGCTCTATACCGTTTCGTGGATGTCATGGCAATCCTGTTTGCTAGCTGAATAGAAAGTATTTTTTGGGGGCTAAATAACGTTTTGATTTTGTAGCATTCTATTTTTTGAATTCCACTTCATTCGTCGAGCTTACCCCATTTTCAAAATCAGTAAAATTTTGGATAGTCGTGAGAGCGATTTGCTCAACAGCTTCCTTCGTAAAAAAACCTTCGTGTGGCGTTATGAGTACGTTATTGAAGGACATTAATCTTTCTATTACGTCATCTTGAATAATAGTTTCGGATAAATTTCTAAAAAATAAATTTTCTTCTCCCTCATAAACATCAATGCCCAAATAACCTAACTGTCCACTTTTTAGGGCTGTAACTGCTTGCGAAGCGTTAATTATGGCTCCCCGACCTGTGTTGATCAACATTGCTCCTTTTTTCATTTTATCAAAAGCAGCGCTGTTAAAAAGGTGGTGGGTACCCGGCGTTAATGGACAATGAATGGAAATAATATCAGCCGTTTGCAGGAGTTCTTCAAAGGGCTTGTATTGTATTCCATGTGCTTTCAAAACTTTGGATTCTTTAATGTCATATGCAATAACTTTACAGCCAAAACCTCGCATAATTCCACAAAAAGTAGCCCCAATTTTTCCAGTTCCAACCACACCAACGGTTTTGCCATAAAGATTAAAGCCCATGAGATTTTCTAAGGAAAAATTATTTTCTCTGACACGGTTATAAGCCTTGTGCGTTTTGCGATTCAAGGTCAGAATGAGGGCCACAGCGTGTTCGGCAATAGCTTCCGGAGAATAAGCAGGTACTCTCAACACGGTAATATGGTTTGAATTTGCGGCTTCAGTATCTACATTGTCAAAACCAGCACTCCGCAAATCAATTAAAGTAATACCAATTTTAGCTAGTTTTATAATGGTTTCCTTATCAAGGGTATCATTCAATAAGATAGAAACTGCTTCAAAACCTACGGCCAAATTGGTAGTATTCAAGTTTAAGGAGGCATCAAAGAAAGTAAGTTGATGTTTTCCATCAATATTGAATTTATTTAAATGTGCCTTTTCGTAATATTTTGTACTAAATATAGCTACTTTCATGGCTTTAAGCTCAAAATGATTGGTGAAAAATTTGTAATTAAATGGATCTCTAGATTCTTGGCGTGTAGAAATCGTTATGCTTCCACAACCATTTTTCCTGTATTGTCCCCCCTAAATAAGCCCAATAATGCATTTGGAAGGTTATCAAAACCATGTTTAATCGTTTCGGTATATTTCAACTTCCCTTCTTCAACCCATTCCGCTAATTGCTGCGTACCTTCTAAAAAAATATGTTGATAATTACCCACAATAAAACCTTGCATCAAAACACTTCGAGTCAAAAGTATGGGTTGGATTCGTGGCCCTGTTGGCACATCCATAGCGTTATACATGGATATTTGTCCACATATTGCAATCCGGCCGTGAAAATTAATATTATTGATCACGGTATCGGAAATTTCACCGCCAACATTATCAAAGTACACATCCACTCCTTTTGGACACGCTAGGGAGATGGCTTGATTGAGGTCTTTGGTCGTTTTATAATTGATAACTTCATCAAAACCGAATACTGTTTTCAAGGTCTTCACTTTTTGATCGGTTCCAGCAATGCCCACCACGTGACAACCATGAATTTTTGCCATCTGACCAACCAGGATACCAACTGCTCCAGCCGCCCCAGAAACCACTACGGTTTCCCCTTCTCTGGGTTTGCCAATTTGCATTAAACCAAAGTAGGCGGTGAGCCCAGGCATTCCTAAAATGCCCAAATAATAACTCGGACGAAAGGTACTAACATCAACTTTACGAATATCTTTTTCGGAAGCAATCAAGGTTTCCCGCCAAGGTAATCCGCCAACAACCACATCACCCGATGTGAACAGATTCGACTCACTTTCTAATTCCAATGCAACGACCGCACCCACAATGGGTTGATCAATTTGATAAGGAGCAGCGTAAGATTTTGCGTCGTTCATTCTGCCACGCATGTAGGGATCAACGGAATAAAACATCCCTTTTAGCAAGATTTCGCCTTTTTTTATGGCAGGCAAATAAACTTCTTCAGACCGGAAATTTTCTGAAGTTGGCAAGCCTTTTGGGCGGGAGGCAAGGACAATTTGTTTTGTTTTCATTGGGATAGTTTTGAAGAAAAACCTTTATTGGATTTTTTTTAAATTACATGCCATGAACACAGACGTCGTCCTGTTGAAGGATGACGTCCGTATTTTATGGTATAATTGGAGAATAAACCCTAAAAAGGGTCAGCCAATCCGCTTACCCGAATGAGTTTTTTGTTTACGAACTCTTCAATTCCTAACGCCGAAAGTTCACGACCGTAGCCCGAGCCTTTCGTTCCGCCAAAGGGCAAATCGGCTTGCGTCCAAGTGGGATGATTGATAAAAACCATTCCCGTATCAATTTGGTCAGCAACTCGTTTTCCTCGGTCAATGTCTTTAGTAAAAACTGACCCCCCCAAGCCAAAAGGCGAATCATTGGCTAAATCAATGGCAGCTTGTTCATCTTTTACCCGAAAGAAAGTAGCAACTGGTCCAAATAATTCTTCGTAATAAACTGGATTATCGGGTTGCATATTAATCAAAACGGTTGGCTGCATAAAAGCGCCTTCACCTTCCATTCGTTTCCCGCCCAAAATGGCTTTTGCACCACCTTTAATGGCTCTATCCACTTGCTCAGCAATTTGAACGGCGGCGGCTTCACTACTTAAAGGACCTAAATCGGTGTCTTTGTGCATCGGGTCGCCAACGATTAGTTTTGCCATTTTATCGGTAAATTTTTTCAAAAATTCATCCGCTACTGATTCCACGGCAATAAACCGTTTGGAAGCAATGCAACATTCTCCGTTATTATTGATTCTGCCGACAACCGCCCAGTCAACGGTTTTATCTATATCGGCATCCTCTAAAATGATAAA
>Ga0114959_10002338_pt1 | contig 15744 bp, 23 predicted proteins | sample C_130625_EF_Meta_FD_87317 | JGI IMG/M metagenome (GOLD analysis project Ga0114959, IMG submission 87317) | Freshwater microbial communities from Lake Croche, Canada to study carbon cycling - C_130625_EF_MetaG | ecosystem: Environmental > Aquatic > Freshwater > Lake | place: Lake Croche, Canada...
ATTGGATTAATGTCAGGAAAAATTCCATGCAGTGACTATACTACACCACAAAGCTATATTGGTTTTGTTTATAAAGATCTTGGCATTGAGTATATGTGTAGGATTAGTGTTCCCGCAGAACCAGGATTGTTTATTGGGCAAATCAGCGTGGGTTGGAAAGCACAACCAAAAGACGTTGATACTGCTCGTACTGTGTTAATAGTAGCCAGCAGTTTATTATACGGTCGCAGACAAGAATGAAACGCTTAGGGGTCTTGGGTGGAATGGGCCCAGCGGCCTCGGCAGAGTTTATGGTTAGACTAACCGCATTAACTCCTGCTACTTGTGATCAAGAACACATCCCCACAATATTATGGAGTGACCCAAGAATTCCTGATCGTAGTACAAGTGTGCGAAATGGTGATGATCTCCCCTTGCCTTGGCTAATCAAAGGTGTTGAAGGACTCAGACGGGCTGGTTGCGATTATGTCGCCATACCTTGCAACACCGCACATTTTTGGCATCATAAATTATCTGGACTAGGCCCAAAAATATTACATATTGTTGATAGTGTGGCCATTGAATTAAAAAATAAAAATGTAAAAGATTGTAATATTGCCATTTTGGGAACTCAATCTACTATAGAATCTGGCCTGTATCAATATAGACTTAATAAATTTGGTTGGAATTGTCTAACGCCAAGCAAAGAGCAAATGGACAATTTAATACAACCTGCAATCAATCTAATAAAGTCTGGTAAAATTGATGAATCAAAAAGTATGATAATGGAAGTTATCGACAGTTTGATTGCACAAAATATCAAAGCAGTTGTGTTGGGTTGTACTGAATTGCCATTAGCTATCAGAGATGAAACTTATAATGGTATTGCTTTGATCAACAGTATTGACAGTTTGGTTAGATTGTCAATTGACGCATGTTGGGAAAACAAATATACTTATACAAACAATCATGAACCAACCCAAACTTCCAGAATTAATTAAATATCGTGATATAGGTATGAATACCTACACATATTTTTGGACAAAAGATAGAAAAATCATCAGTCCTTTTTTCAATAACGAAAAAGAGGCCAGGGAATGGTTAAATAAATTGATTGATAATCAACCATAAATACAAGTTAAGACTGTATGAAGTAGATTGAAAAGGATTCAAGACGCCGGGGCAGTGCCGGCCAGGTCCACCATAAGAGGTTTAATGAGTATAAGCTGTCCTTACTTAAACGCTGACGAACTTTGTAGCATTTATGAAACTCGTCCTAGTTGTTGTAGAAACTTTCCTAATAGAAATACAGGAATGTTTTGTTCAGAAACTAAATGTGTTTATGATGCACTTGGTAATTTAGATTGTGCTAACTGTAAAGATAAGTGTTGTAATCATTTAGAAATGTCGGTATTTGATATTAAACTATTAGACATTTCTTGTTCGACATGTAAGGAAACTTACTGTTCGAAATAGACTTTTTATGATGGGCCTGACACAGGATCGATTGGGTCAAGAGTAATGAAATGGACAGTCCGGCAATGTAGAAGCCGTTAGGACTGGGGAAGCCCAGTCGTAGACACAAAAAAAGTAAATGCAAAAGCAAATACACAAACTGGTAGCTTTAAGTTCAGCGGCAAGAGTGTAAAATTCTCTAGTCGTCGTGCTGAAGCTGTATTGGCCTAATAATCCAATAACCACGGGGCAGGTCTGCCTTGTTACCCAATGACCTTAATAGGGACTTAGGTCCCTATTAATATATTCAATATGCAGATCAAAAGAACTAATATTTTAAGACTTAAAGAATATAGTCAACATCTAAAACAATTGTTGGATGATGATAAATTGTCTAGGTATAATTTTATTTCTATAAATAATATTAGTATTTGATTTTTTATTTAATAACTAGTAAAATATAAATACTAATATTATATCAATGATAACAATATGACAATTAAAAGTTCTGGACCATTAGCAATTAGCGAAATTATGACTGAGGGAGCAAGACCGGCCGGTCTTGCGACCGGATTGGATTTTATAAGAAGCTACACAAAGCCATCTTTAAGATCAGCCAGTCCAAGTATAGGACAATACTATGATTACGCATATTTCCAAAACAACAACGAAGGTAACTGCCAAAATGGTAATTGTGCGGCGCAGAATTGTAACTGTGGTGATAGAAACTGTGCTAATTGCTTACTTTCGACCCTAGCTAACTGCGTAAATTGCGATACACAACAATGGCTTCAACCCAACTGCAATTGTAATTGTACTTATAATTGCAATCAATCCACACGTAGTTTCAATTGCAATTGTCACAACTGCGATTGCTGGTTCGGCAGCGACGATACTATAAAAAATCGTCAAGGCAATATCAAAAATCCTTTAGACCTAATAAATCAACTCAATGGCTTTTTCTATACTGGAAATCAAAAGGCCTCAGATTTTGGATTTAAAATGGAAAGAGATGTTGGTGTAAGTGCCCAGGAAGTTGAGAAAACTCTTCCAGAAGCTCTTGGCCCCACAGTAGCTTTTGGACAAATCAAAACTGTCAGATATGAAAGATTAATACCCTTGCTAATCGAAGCAGTTAAAGCGTTAGATCAAAAAGTAAATTCAATTACAAAGTAAGGAAATTCTATTATGCGTTTCGAGATTCACGCCGAAAGAAATGACGGCGATAAAAAAGTTTTCTTTTATGAAAACAGTACCAATGTGCTAACCGATTGGGAAGGAAATATATTTGAGTATCCTGTCGAAAATCGATTAAAATTTCATAGAAACAAAACTCAAGCATTTTCTAAAGATACTCCGCTAAAAAAATCAAAAAAAATTAAAATTTTAAAAATTCAACTTGGATTAAGTTGCAATTATAGTTGTGATTACTGTAGTCAAAAATTTGTCGAAAGACCCCCAGAAACAAGCAAAAAAGATATTGATGATTTCATCAATAAATTAAATGTCTTAGAATTTGACGAAAAAGACGGATTAAAAATAGAATTTTGGGGAGGAGAACCTTTGGTTTACTGGAAAACCCTAAAACCTCTGACAGAAGCATTATCAGATAAATTTGCAAGTTGGGATAAAAAACCAATACTTAGCGTTATTACTAACGGGTCATTGTTGACCAGAGAAATTTGTTCATGGCTTTACTATAAGGGATTTTATGTGGGTATTAGTCATGATGGTCCAAATCAAAACGTTAGAGGGCCGGACCCATTTGTAGATCCAGAAAAGAAAAAGATTCTAATGGAATTTTATAAAGTTATGACCTTGCAAAATAGAATTAGCTTCAATGTTATGATGAATCGACGCAATACTAGTAGACGTGATATTTATGATTGGTTCGTAGATTTCACTGGAGACAAAAACGTTGTTATCGGAGAGGGATCAATGATTGATGCCTATGATGAAGACGGCGCTAATAATTCATTGGGCACATTGGACGAACATTTTGCTTATAGAAAAATGTCTTTCCTAGACATATACCACACTGATGGGAAAATTAATTTTGATGGAACTTTAAACAAAATAGACGACTTCACTAGAAGTTTACTAAGCCATAAAGAATCTAACTATGTTGGTCAAAAATGTGGAATGGATGATGAGAGTACTATTGCTGTTGATTTGATGGGAAATATTGTAACTTGTCAAAACGTCAGTGTTATGGAAACTAGTAAGAATGGCGAAAGTCATCTTGGTGGAAATTTAGTTGATTATGAAAATGTTAAACTAAAGTCAGTAACACATTGGATGAATAGACCAAATTGTTCAGATTGCCCCGTTCTACATCTATGCAAGGGTTCGTGCATGTATTTGGATGGAAAATATTGGGATATTACTTGCGATAACGCCTATTCAGACAACATTGCATTATTTGCACTAAGTATTGAAAAGATTACTAACGGATATATTCCAATTACAATTAAGTCTGATTCTTTACCTTTAGAAAGACAGGATATTTGGGGAACCGTTTACGAGCATAAAGAAAAAGAAACAAAAAAAATTATTCCAATTAAAGTAGTTACCGAAAAAGTCGGTATTATTGACGACATTGAAGTTTATGGAAAATCAAGAGTGGAGACTGCATTATGAGCGCATTACCAGCCATTCAAGTTTTTATCAATCATTTTTTAAACTTAGACTTAGTTGTAAACGTCACCGCTTCCCCACCAAATGAACATTTGGTAGAGGAAGTTAGAAGGGTGTATAATATGTCATCACAACTAGTTGTTTTTACATTTGAATTAAAGAGATTAGGCGGTGGGACCAGAACATACAAAACCTTAGTTCCAGAAGTTTATTGTGATGATATAGTTTATCTCAATAAGGTACAACTTACTGTTGAAAGCATAGCCGAACTCGACAAAACCGTACAGTCACTAGTATTCCAAATGTCAAAAACGGATAGATCTGTGATCATACCAGAACAAGAAATGACCGCTATAGTAAATACAGATTCCAATCTTCAAGATTTAATAAATCGATTGAAGGAATTACCTAACGTACTTAAAGTAGATGCATATAACGTAATTGACCCCACCATACTTGAAAATGTTAAAAGTGATCCTGATGATATTGTAGTAAAGGTTATGGCAACTTTTAGAAACATCAATGACAATAGTTTAGATAATACCTATGATGTTATATTACCAAAAGAAACTTATGATATCGCATTATTCAGAGACGCCGTTGTAAAAGTCTTTAATGATTACATCAGCAATATCAATATAATATGAACTTTGAACTTAGAAATTTGTTCCCAACTCCGCTTTGGATTTTTGATTTAGACTCAATAGTGCCAGACTTAAAATCAATGGTGGAGATGGATGGCATCGGTTATAGCAGTGAGGTCGATCAAGGAAATCTAAAGGTCACAGATTTTTTTAAATTTCGAGGTTATGGTGTAGAAAAGTTACGAGATCTAACCGAATCTTGTATTGACAAAATATGTCAAGACATGAATTGGGAAGCATCTTGGACCAAGTTTATCAAAAGGATACATGTCAGACAAAACATAATTCCACCAAATGACTTTGACTCACCACATCATCACCCAAAAGCAGATTTAATAGGAGTATATTACGTCTCTGTACCAGAAAATAGCGGAGATATATTATTCCACGACCCTAGAGGGTCTATAAATTTCTTGTGGAAGGGCGACTGCTCCAATGACGATAACCACAGAGGAAAAACTGGCAGGGTTTGTCATAGAATTACACCAAAAGAAGGACAGCTAATTATGTGTCCAGCTTACTTTGTTCATTCAGTAGAAGCTAATCTAAGCAATAAAAATAGAATATCTATTGTGATGAACATAAAAATAGATTTCGAAGAACATGAATAATAATTTTAATTATTTAATAGTAGGCGGAGGAACTGCAGGTTGGCTAACTGCACTATTTGTTAAGGAAAAATTTCCTTATAGCAATGTCACTGTGATTGCCAGTTCAGAAATAGGAATTTTAGGTGCAGGTGAAGGTACTACTATGGAATTTGTTGAGTTTCTTAAGGACCTTAATATATCACCAAATGACATTATTAAGCATGCCAAGGGCACTATTAAAAAGGCAATCAAATTTACTAATTGGAATGATGACAATAAGTATTATTGGCAACCATTTTCAGCAAAATTTGGCCTATCAATAATTGATCAATTATGCAATAAAAGAATAGTCAATTATAATAGGAAATTTGAAAAACAAGATATGGATGCCTTGCATTTTGATGCAAGACTATTTGCAAAGTATTTACAGTCTGTTAGTATAAGTCGTGGGATAAAATTAATAGACGACGAGGTCATTGATGTTGTCTGTGATGAAAACAATCAGATTAAATCTTTGGTATTAAGATCAAATCATCAAATATCTTGTGATTTTGTATTTGATTGTTCAGGGTTTAAGAGATTAATTATAGGCAAACATTTTAAATCTAAATGGAACTGTTATAAAAAAATGCTGCCAATGAAAAGGGCAATGCCATTTTTCTTAGATAATACAAAAGAGGAAAATTTACCACCATATACCGAAGCAATTGCAATGAAATATGGTTGGATGTGGAAAATACCAGTACAGGGACGTTATGGTTGCGGATATGTATATGATAGCGACTATGTGAGTGATGAGGATATCAAATTAGAAATAGAAGGATTCGTAAGACAAGATGTTGAAGTTCCAAAAATTTTTAATTTTGACGCGGGTTGCTATGAAGACACCTGGATCAACAACTGCGTTGCTGTTGGATTAAGTGCCGGATTTGTTGAGCCGTTAGAAGCAACATCAATTTGGATGCAAATACTGTCATTGAAATTTTTACTACATTATATCGACGGCATTATTTTTAAAGATCAAAAAATAATCAGTCGCTATAATAAAGATGTCAAAAATTTAAATTTAGATACAATGAATTTTTTATATTTCCATTATCTAGTTAAGAGAAAAGATAGCAAATTTTGGCAGGAATTTAGACATATTACAGAACCTACAGAATCTATAAAACAATTACTTGAGATATCAAAAAATAGAATACCAACAAAAGACGATTTTGATTACTTAAAATCCATTGACAGTGATAGATCTGGCATAAATCTTTCATATTCTATTAGAAGTTTACACATTATAGGATTAGCTAATGAAATTTATAATCCTAAATTAGAATTGGATTTAGATGTAAATAAAGGGGCAAATATAGATATAAGCGACTTTATAACACATTCAGAATTTTTAACTTATGCAAATCGATAATTCATCTTTTAAATATGTCATACTAGGTGGCGGAACTGCAGGTTGGTTAACTGCATTATTTGTTAAGGAGAAATTTCCTTACAGTGATGTCACTGTGATTGCCAGTTCAGAAATAGGAATTTTAGGTGCTGGCGAAGGCACTTTCCCAACCATCATTAATTTTCTTAAAAAAATTAATATCAACCCCGAGGACGTTATTAAACATGCTAATGGAACTATAAAAAATGGAATTAAATTCACTAATTGGAATGGTGATAACTCATATTATTATCATTCGTTTTCTTCAAATCTTCAACAAGAACAATTATTTCACGCTCTATTTGAAAATAAAAAGATTAATATAGAATCAAAAAAAATCATTGATTCAACCAACCTCTCGGGAATGGCACTACATTTTGATGCGAATAAGTTGGCGGATTATTTAAAAACTATTGGCTTAATTAGAGACATTAAATTAATAGATAACAAAGTTGAAGATTTTGTCTTCGATTCGGACAACAACATAGTTGGATTAACATTAGAAACAAAAATTACTATCGATTGTGATTTTGTATTTGATTGTTCTGGGTTTAAGAGATTGATCATAGGCAAATATTTTAAATCTAAATGGAACTCATATAGTCACATGCTGCCAATGAAAAGAGCAATGCCTTTTTTCTTAGATAATACAAATGAAGAAAATCTACCACCATATACCGAAGCAATTGCAATGAAATATGGTTGGATGTGGAAAATACCAGTTCAAGGGCGCTATGGTTGTGGATATGTATATGATAGCGACTATGTGAGTGATGAGGATATCAAATTAGAAATAGAAGGATTTGCCGGAATTAAATTGCCAGAAAACGCCAAAACTTTCAATTTTGATGCAGGATATTATGAAGACACTTGGGTCAATAACTGTGTTGCCATTGGGCTAAGTGCAAATTTCATTGAACCATTAGAGGCTACTTCTATACACGTAACGACATCATCATTAATTTATCTATTAGACTGCATAAATGGAATTACGTTACGTGATAAGAATTCTATAGAAAATTACAATTCCACTATTAGAGAAATTAACTCTAAAATTGCCAAGTTTATATATTTTCATTATTTGACAAATAGAAAAGATAGTGACTTTTGGAAAGAATTCAGAAATAAAAACAAAATGCCTACTGAAATATATGATTTATTAGAGTTGTCAAAAAATAAAAATTTAAGCGAGACTGATTTAGACTCCTTGGTCTACTCAAGCAATAAATATCATAAATTTTTAACCGGATTCACCAGCCATAGCTGGCTAATTGTTTCTGATGGTCTGGGGTTAAGTTCGTACAAAGATATTGAAAATGCTAGCCAATTTAATATCAATGATTTTTTAGATCATTCAGAATATTTAAAATACGCAAAGTCTCAATGAATGGGAATATATAGGCCACTTACATTAAATATTTTAGAAAAGTTATGAAAATAGAAACCATATTTGGTCATAAAATTGTTAGAATTTCATGCACCGATGAAACCGTATATAGAAACGAAGATCTGTCTAGATCAGTCACTGATATATTAAATCTTCCTTCAACTTTAAATAGAATCAGAGGAACTAAAGAAGATTGTCTTGTGGGAGACGGTTTAACTACAGTGGGGCAAAGTTATATAGATGTTGCATTTCTTCCTGGATCTAATAGCCTGACAAAATGGATCACAGAACAAATGCAACAATCAAAATCTATATTTGAAATAGATAAACCAGGCACTCGAATCGAATACAAACGCTCATGGGCAAATAGAGTATTTAAGGGTAGTAAAGGAAAATGTCATTGTCATTGGCAATATAATACGCAACAAAATATCGACTCTAAACCAGATATTGTTGCTTTATTTTATGTAGATGTTCCTGAAAATAGTTCCAAATTGGTCATATGTAACAACGGCAGAGAAAATACATTAGATACTGATTATCTAGAAAAAGACAAATATTATATTTCTCCATCTGAAGGGGAATTAATTCTTCATTCTCCAGAAGTATGGCACGCAGTGTCAGAACATCAAAATGATTTGCCGCGCAATGTGTTGGTATTTGATGCTATTTTTGTATAAAGATATTGGAATTACTACGAAAGTAATTAGTTGATTCGGACATATAACCGGTTAAATACTGAGATACAAAAGAAATTCAAAAAATGACCGTGTTTATTCTATCTAAACAGAACGATGATGCTTATGAAAACGAGCGTCTTAAAACTAGTTTTTTGAATAAAAATATACCCGCAATGGTTGTTAACCCAGACCAATTTGATATTGTGGTTAATCGTGACATTAGGCAAGGTCTACATTATCAAGGTAGACCAATTGATCTACCCAAATTACTATTGGTAAGAACTGGCGCAGGTACTAATAGTTTTACCTCAGCAGTTATTGAACAATTTGAACAAGCCGGCGTTACTTGTATTAACTCTTTGTCTAGTACTATTACAGTTAAAGATAAACTTAGAACTAGCCAAATATTGACTAAACATGGTGTGGCTATACCAAATACCATGTTGGTTCGTTGGCCATTGGATCACGATATAGTGCATGATAAAATTGGTTGGCCCTGTATCGTAAAAGTTATTACTGGTAGTCATGGTGATGGCATTTACCTTTGTGAGAAAAAGAAAGACTTTAAAAAACTTATGGGTTTTATTGATAGTTTGAAAACTAGAAGAACTCTTATCCTACAAGAATATTTGGGAGAACAACCTGGTGTGGATCTCCGCGTTTTAGTCATCGGTGGCAAGGTTATTGGAGCTATGAAGCGTACTGCACCCGATGGTGATTTTAGAGCCAATATTTCAGCTGGTGGAACGGGTGAAAACTACGAAATCACCGAGGAAATTGACTATATTGCACGTGAAACTGCTAAGGTTTTAGGCTTGGACATAGCTGGTATAGACCTCTTATTTGACTCAAGAGGGTTCAGAGTTTGTGAAGCAAACTCCAGTCCAGGATTCAGTGGTTTCGAAAAATACTGCTCTACCGATGTTGCAGATTTGATTACAGAATACGTTAAATTTAAGATTCAATAATGCATCGTCGAACCATATTAATTGTCACAGACAATCTGTCAAGCCAAATTAATGGAGTGGTAACTACCTTTAATAATATCGAACGCTTGGCACTTGCTGATGGATATGCTGTTCGTTATATCACTCCAGATGATTTTTGGCATATTGATAGCCCAGGCTACCCGGAAGTCAAATTGAGTTTTCCTTGGCGTATTGGTAGACTTATTAAAGAAATTGATCCAGACTTTATACATATAGCTACTGAAGGTCCTGTTGGACTAGCAGCCAATCTATGGTGTTGGGCTAATGACTGGAGATTTAACACTAGCTACCATACCCGATTTCCAGAATTCCTAAAAAAGATCTATGGAATACCAAAATGGATTACTTATAGATATTTACGTTGGTTTCATAATCATAGTGGTCGAGTTCTAACTACTACTAATACAATGGTTGATGAACTTAAAGACCATGGGTTTAGACAAGACGTTATTCCTTGGACCCGTGGTGTGGACAGAGAGAATCTAAAACCAACAAAAACACATAGACATTTTTATCTCAATTTAAAACCAGTATTGCTTTATGTTGGCCGTGTTAGTAAGGAAAAGAATCTAGACGCTTTATGTTGTTTACAAGATAGATATACAATTCAAATTGTCGGAGATGGCCCATATCGATCACAATTGGCTCGTAGATATCCTAAAGTAAACTTTTTAGGCTATATGTCTGGTTCTGATTTGGCCAATGCTTATGCAAGAGCAGATGTATTTGTATTTCCTAGTAAATCAGATACATTTGGTATTGTTATTATTGAAAGCTTGACTCTGGGCACACCAGTAGCAGCTTATTTGGTCCCCGGACCTCAAGATATTATTGAACAAGGTGTCACTGGTTACATGGGTGATGATTTAGAGAAAAATATACAGAACTGTTTACAATTAAATAGGCAACATGTGAAGCAGGCCAGCGAAAAATGGACCTGGGAAAATTGTTGGAAAATTTTTAAAGATAACTTAATTGATCTTTGGTAGGTCGCATAAATAATTTTAACAACTAAGGAGTTAGCCACTATGAAAAAAATGTCAGTGGCGTTCCTATTAGGCCTAATCACCCTCATAGCCCACGCCGAGCCTAAAGTATTAGAAAAACCAGTGAGATGTGACGATTTAAAAATCGTTATCGAAGGTTTAACCGGTCCAGAGTTAAATGAAAAACCAGTATGGGTTGGTGGGGATCAAAATACCAAAAGCAAATACATGTTGACCGTCAATGAGAAAACTCGAGCTTGGACTATGATTCAATTTGATGACAAATCTGCTTGTATTATTGGATTTGGTGATAACGCTAAAATACTGAATATTGGCCCAAATATTAAATATAGATCTTGACAAGATTACAATTAAGTTGTATAATTGTAAATATTGTGCAACAACTAATTATTTAAGATGTCAATGCATCTTCATCATCCCAGTCTTAGCCTTGCTGGAAAGAAAAAAGGCAAAAAGAAATTTGCTTCTGCACAAGCTAAACGTGAATACGAACGTTTGGAAGCAGAATGGGCCGAACTTAAAAAGAAACATTCTGCAGATTCCGCTAAAAAGAATAAACAATTAACGAAAAATCAACCATTTGTTTATAAATTAGATACGCCAGTTGGTAGATCTAATACCAAACATATAGCCAGTTTGAATACCGGTGAAGTTGTTGCAGCCGCAAAACCAATACCACAATATACAGGAACAGAAATGATTGGTATTGCTATACAACATAAGTCATGTTTACAGCCCGTGTTTAGTCAAGATTCAGCTAGAGATTCAGCTAGCATGAGAAGGTAACCAATTGTTATTATTAATAAAACCTAAAGCAATTACTATTGTAATTGCTTTTTTTTTTTGGTTTTTAACGACAATGTTTTAAAATTGTAACAAAAAATATTTAAAATTTATCTATAAGGGAAAAAATAGAAGTGAAAAAATGTATATAAAATCACCTAATGAAATAAAATTAACGCTAAGACAAACTCAAGTTCATGAGCTTATTTGTACACGAGGACTCAGCAACAAACAGATTGCAAAAGAATTAGCAGTGTCGGAAAGTGTAATCAAACTTCATGTACAGGGTATATTAAAAAAATATCGATTAAAAACTCGAGGACAATTGTCAGCATATAGTAACAACCAGTAAGAACGTGTGATATACTGGAGTACAGGATAGCTTAAAGTATAGGTATTTGGGCATATACAAGTAGTAAGTACTTGTGTATGTAATACTATATAAGGAGCTATTATGCAACAATATTTTGTCAATGAATCGTTAGCCAACAATCAAGTTGGCTTGACTGAGAGGCAAAGCCAAGTAGCCAGACTTGTTTGCCATAGGGGTCTTTCAAATAAGGCCGTAGCTAATATTTTAAATATCAGTGAAAGCACAGTAAAAATTCACATCAGTGCTATACTAAAAAAATACGGCGTCAAAAACAGAACACAATTAGTATTGGCCTATAGTAACAATCTAAGAGCATAGTATGACTGCGATTACTGCGCCCAGTAATCGTCTGAGTGAATATACTGTTGATATCACTATGAGTAGTGATCTATCGGAAATCAACTATAGAATAATCATTACTAGATTTACACCAAACCAACCACCATTTCCATTTGAAATGTTATTAACTTATGATCAGTGGGTAACATTTCAACAGATGTTCAATCCAGTTTAATACTGACGTAGAGTAATACAACTAAAGCCTAATAAAAAATAGGCTTTTTTGTTCTAAGTAATTATAACGCTCAGTCAAAAAAGACGAGGTCGAGATTGCTCGGTGAAGCCGGCAATTTACCAGATCGCTGGTAAAGTTGGTAGTGACTTGCACTACTGGATTCTAGATGGAAATGGTTCTATCTAGTATCACCAAGCATTTGGAATTTGAACTGTTGGCTAATAAGCAAAATATCAAATAAGCAGTGATGATTCCAAAAATTTTAACTATAAAAGGAAAATAAAATGGCTGATATGGCAACACTAACTACAGATCCGTTCTTCTCCATCTTGCAAAATGTTCAAGATGTTAAGACTAAAGTTTCTGATAGCATTTTTGAAAACTATAAATTACAAGTCGCTCAAACTAACGACATCAACAATCGCGCTATGCAAGTTGCATTGCATGATGCTAGCGAATTGTCTACCATCAAGCAAGAAATTGCAAATGGTACATTGCAAGCAATGTTGGCTGCTGCTCGTACTGATGCTGCTATTGGCGCAACTGCTATGGCTACACAACGCACCGTAATGGAGCAAGCTGAAGCCACACGTGGTTTGATCAATGCACTCAACACACAAAACTTGAATACAGCATTGATTAATACCAATGTTGCTTTCAGTGGCTTGGGTGTTCAGTATGGTGGTTTGGGTTTGGCCTATGGTGGTGCTGTTAGTGCTTATCAAAGCAGCAACAGTGCATTGAACGCTTTAAACAGCGCGATTTCTAGTCAAGGTATGATCAATACTGGCACTCTAACTGGTAACACCACACAGACTGCTACACCAAATAGCATTCGCTAATCAACTTAAAGGGGATCATTATGTTTAGATCCGGTTTAGGTTGGGGTGGTTATGGCTGGGGCGGCATTGGTTTAGGATTCGCCGGTAGAGGATATCTCGGCGCTGGAATAGGCTATCCATATTATGGTGGCTTGGCTGGCGGTTGGGGATATCCGTACTGGGGATATCCTGGATATGCTGGTTATGGCTATGGCGCACCCTACATGGCTTTAGGCTGATTTGAGTCTAAAATGGGTCGACTCAAAAGGTTGACCCATTTTTAATTTTAGGAGAAAAATATGTACACAGGTTATTTGTATCCCTATTATAGATGGGGATTTCCAGGCTATGGTTATCCTGCAGGTTATCCTACTTGGGGGTTTCCAGGTTCTGTTAATTATGGCAGTAACGTCATTGGTAGTGCTATTGCAAATCAAGGATTTGTTAATAGTGGCACTTTGGTAGGTAACACTACCCAAACAGCTAACCCAACAGTTATTTGGTAATAAAACATGTATAAAACAATCACTCACAATATCAAAGAAGAACACTTTAATCATCCGTCAGTGTTACCGACAAGTCTAGCTGTGGGTGATCTGTTTGCACCACTTCCTAAAATAGTTATAAACGAAAAAACTTTGGTTTTTAGAATGGATTCCAGAACTCTTTGGACTAGACTTGCGTTGGGAATGATTAACTACTCAGTCAGCTATTTTGGCAAATTGGATAGCACAAGCTCAGTAGAAAGAAATTTAACTAGAAATGCCGGGGCTGTTGGAGACTATTTTGTCCCATATTATGGTATAACTTCTGGAACAAAAATTGCTAGTTTATTATCGGTTATATTGATCAATGGAACTAAAGTTGTTCAAGCATTGGGTGATAAAAAAGATATCAATGCTTTTAAGGTCATATGGGATAAGCAAATTTATGAATTAGCATTGTATTTGCATGAGCTTAATCCTGGACAATATCCAAAAGATTTACTGATAGAGATGCTCACTAATTTGACTAAGTTTTGGGTTGATGATTTTGTAGCTAGACTGGCTAACGATTTTGCTGCCGATGCTTTGGCGTTAGACAATATATTAAAAGTTGCGGTCATTGGTTTGCCCAATCACGTTAACAAGGGTTATTCCAGTGTTGCTGATATTATGAGTAGGGGAATTATTGCACAATTCCCAATATTATTTACGGATTAATCAAAATGGCATTAATAAGGGTACCTATTACTGGAGACAAAGATATAGAGTATTCCAATTTGGATACTCATGTTGCTATGAGTCTCCAGAGATACTCGCATCTTAATGAAAGAATTACCAAGGCCGAAGAAGACTTGGCTAAAATAGAACAACAAATTAAGTCAAGTAAGATTTATTTAATAGGTGCCATTGCTACTGTAACGGCCGGAATATTTACTGCGGTTTTAGCAGTTTCTATTACTTTATTAAAGGTTTAAAATATGGAAAATCTTGAAGATGCCAAATACAAATTAGAATTGTTACGTATGTCCAGAGAACTGCTCAATGAAGAATATATTAACAAACGAGCAGAGGATCATAATAAGTGGGTAGCTGATGCTGATGTGGCTTGGAAAACACAAGGCATTAAGTTACCATATCCACCATTTGCACCTTATCCCAAAGAGTCTGAGATCGTGTCCAAGGCTTTGACGTTATTTAACTTTTTGAAATCTAGTTCAGAAAAGCCAGCGGGTATGATGACTGATGTAGTTACCAATAAGCTACCAACAGCCAGTACAGAATTAACCAAACGTGAAATAGAATCAGTTGCTAAAATAACCAAAACAACTGCCATACCAATGGTTGTTGATAGCCCTTGGGCCACATATTTGAATACAGAAAATAATAGCAATTTAGTCACTGATTCAAATGCATCAACCAGTAACATCAGCAGTGACGTCAAACAAGATGATGTCGAATCGGCAGCAGCTGAATCAAGTGATGCTCAATCTTTAGTTTCTGACACTGACTCAGGAATTAGTAATTCAAAGCCGCTTTTTGCTTCAATAGATGATCAATCAAAGTTGTCTGAAAAGTTAGACAGTACAAAAACAAAAAATTCAATGACTTCTTGGTTTAAGAAAAATTAATAAAGGAACTTTGTAATGTTTAATAATTTAGGAATATTTGCTAATAGACAGCCTAGAGTGGCGAGAAGGATTTTACCATTGTCGTTTGGTGGTCCAGGCAATGACTTTTTTGGTACGGCAAATTTTATTGGTGGCGGGCAGGGAGTACCGGGATTTACTGGATCAACTGGTTTTACTGGATCGTCTGGACCGGCAGGAGGTTTTACTGGTAGCAATGGATTTGCTGGGTCATCAGGATTCACTGGAAGTGTCGGATTCACTGGAAGTGCTGGGTTCACTGGATCATCAGGATTCACTGGAAGTGCTGGGTTCACTGGATCATCAGGATTCACTGGAA
>Ga0114959_10002339_pt1 | contig 15744 bp, 14 predicted proteins | sample C_130625_EF_Meta_FD_87317 | JGI IMG/M metagenome (GOLD analysis project Ga0114959, IMG submission 87317) | Freshwater microbial communities from Lake Croche, Canada to study carbon cycling - C_130625_EF_MetaG | ecosystem: Environmental > Aquatic > Freshwater > Lake | place: Lake Croche, Canada...
GGCTCATACCGCGAACCTCCAATCAGTTTTTTATACTCATTGGATTTAAAGTCTGATAATCTGACAATCACAGGTTTTGGAAAGAATGCAGCTGCAATGGTTGCTATTCCTTCAGCTAATTTATCAACATAAAATGCCTGTGGGCTAGCATGCCCTCTAGCAACACTCTCTACTGCTGTTTTTAAATCAGAATCAACATTAGGGTATTGCAAAATTGCGCTTGGGTGAACGCCAATATTGTTGTTAATGATAAATTCAAGGCGCGCTAAGCCAACTCCTTGATTTGGTATTTGACAAAAATTGAATGCCAACTGTGGATTGCCCACATTCATCATAATTTTGACGGGGATTTGTGGCAATACTCCTCGATGAACTTCACTCACTTCCGTTTCTATGAGACCGTCATAGATTTTTCCTTCATCACCTTCTGCACAAGATACTGTAACCATGGCGCCTTCTTTGAGGACTTCAGTAGCATCCCCACAGCCAACAACAGCAGGAACACCAAGCTCTCTGGCAATAATCGCGGCATGGCAAGTTCTTCCACCTCGATTAGTAACAATTGCAGAGGCTCTTTTCATCACAGGCTCCCAATTTGGGTCTGTCATGTCTGCAACTAATACATCTCCAGGTTGAACACGGTCCATTTCTGATGGATCGTGAATGATTCTGACAGGTCCAGCACCAATCTTCTGACCAATAGCCCTTCCGTGGGTTAAGACGGTTGAATTACCTTTAAGCTGGTATTTGAGTTCAACTTTATTGCCAGATTGACTTCTAACGGTCTCCGGTCTTGCTTGCAAGATATAAATTTTCCCGTCTACACCATCTTTACCCCATTCAATATCCATAGGTCTTTGATAATGCTCTTCAATGATGAGCGCGTATTTTGCTAATTCAATAACATCATCATCATTTAATGAGTAACGATTTCTAGATTCAAGTGGCACATCAACTGTTTTTACTCGCCCTTCTTCACCGGATTGCGTAAACCTCATTTGAATCAACTTAGAACCTAAGTTGCGCCGAATGATTGGGAATTTACCATTACGTAATGATGGCTTGAATACGTAATATTCATCAGGGTTCACAGCGCCTTGTACAACCGTTTCACCTAATCCATAGCTAGATGTAATAAAAATAGCATCGTTAAAACCAGATTCGGTATCTAAAGTGAATATGACGCCAGATGATGCTTTATCTGATCGAACCATCTTTTGAATACCGGCGGATAATGCAACTTCAGCGTGTAAAAAGCCTTTATGGACTCTGTAAGAAATCGCTCTGTCGTTATAAAGTGAGGCAAATACCTCTTTAATGCGGATTAATACATCCTCTATGCCAACAACATTCAAATAACTTTCTTGCTGTCCAGCAAATGACGCATCAGGAAGGTCTTCAGCAGTTGCTGAGGACCTTACAGCAAAGGAGCCCTTTCCATCTGCATCTAACTTCGCAAATGCGACTCTTACCTCTGCTTCAAGACGCTCTTGGAGAGGTACTTGAACTATCCAGCTTCTTATATCCTGCCCCGCTGATGCCAAAGCCTTGACATCGTCTGTGTTAAGCCCCACTAAGCGCTCAATGATTTTTTGCGTTAATTGATGATGATCCAAAAAGTCACGAAAAGCTAATGCTGTTGTGGCAAATCCAGTTGGTACTCGAACCCCTTTAGAATGAAGCTGTGAAATCATTTCTCCTAAGGATGAATTTTTACCGCCGACGATTTCAACGTCTGCCATGCGAAGCTCTTCAAAAGGAATGACGTATGCATTTTGATGTAACACTGTAGACATATATACTCTCTATTAATTGGAAATCTTAACTTATTAATTTTATCAGCCTAAATTTACATGTCGAATAAACCGCGCACTGTTTTTATCGTTTCAGATGGTACTGGAATCACCGCTGAAACCTTTAGTCACTCAATTTTGGCTCAATTTGAAACAAACTTTAAACAAATCCGCTTACCTTTTGTCAATACAATTGATAAAGCACATCAAGCATTATCAGAAATTAATCAAAATGCGACTAAATTTGGAGAAAAACCAATTGTTTTTACCACTTTAGTCAATCCTGAAATTAATGAACTTATTAACTCTTCGCAAGCTATGGTACTTGATATGTTCCATACCTTTGTTGCACCTCTTGAAATTGAACTTAAGCTAAAGTCGACTCATGCTATGGGTAGGTTTCATCAAAATATTGAAACGGAAAGTTATAAAAATAGAATCGAAGCTATCAACTTCTCCCTCGCTCATGACGATGGTCAATCCCATAAAAACCTCGAGGAAGCAGATGTTATTTTGGTTGGTGTTTCTAGGAGTGGTAAAACTCCAACTTGTTTATATTTAGCTATGCAATATGGCATCAAATCTGCAAACTATCCCTTGATTCCTGATGATTTTGAACGTGGTGAACTACCTTCAGAACTGCATAAATACTTCCCTAAACTTTTTGGCTTGACCATCGAAGCGCAAAGGCTTTCTCAAATTCGGAATGAGCGTAGACCTGGAAGTAAATATGCCGCATTGGAAAATTGTCGCTATGAAATCAATGAGGCACAAGCAATGATGGAGAGGCATAGTATTCCTTGGCTTTCATCAACACATAAATCTATTGAAGAAATAGCAACCACCATATTGCAAATAATCAAGTCGGATAAATCTATTTATTAACTTAGTTTTTTTCTGATCCGTCGTGCTTCAAATAAACTGACAGCTGTAGCTGCAGAAACATTAAGTGATTCAACTCCTGATTCTTGTGGAATGATGATGCTTGTACCATGTTCTAAAAAAATTGGACTAGCGCCCTGCCCTTCATTTCCAAACACAAAGGTATGCGCTTGTAATAAAGCATCTCCTAAGTCGTATAAGCTTTTTGCATTGGTATCTAGTGCTGTTACATATACGGATTGTGTGACTTGCTTTAAGTATTCTTGCGCTGACACTGATTCCATAATGGTGAGATTAAGGTGTGCACCCATTCCTGCACGCAAGACTTTTATAGACCAAATACTTGCAGTTCCAACGGTACAGACGATATTTTTATACCCAGCCGCAGCGGCCGTTCTTAATATAGTTCCTACGTTACCGCTGTCTTGGATGGCATCTAATACAATCGTGTCTAATTTTTCTGCGAAAGAAAAACTGTCTTTTGGCATACTCACCGTTGCAATTAAACAAGGACCAGTGGCAAAACTACTAATGGAGTTTTTAATACTATCCTCAACCATAATTAACTCCGGAAAATCAGTATCGCTATCCTGACAATATTGGATGAGTTCTTCGATAAGAAGGGTAATTTCAGGGTGATTAATATCAGTTGTTGATGTGACTATTGCTTTGATTTGGGATATTTTTTTTGCTTGTATCCATGACTTCACTAAATGTATGCCTTCAATTAAAGCTTCACCACTTTCTTTTCTTAATTTGGATGCTTTAGATCCACCTTCAAGATGAATCTTTATCTGTTTGATGAAATCATTCTGTGAGGATTGTATGAACCGAAAATAAGCATTGATATCAAACATGTTTATCCCCATTAAAAATCTTTCTTACGGGACCAAAAGATAGGCGATAACCCGGGATGAGTCCAATAGTAGATATCTTCTCTAAATGTTGCGGGGTTGGATAGCCCATGTGTTGATCAAATCCGTATTGAGGATATTGTTGGTGTAATGCCATCATTTCATGGTCACGTGTAACTTTTGCTAAGATAGAGGCCGCTGAAATACAGGGCTGACTGGCATCTCCCTGAATAATCGCTTGAGCGGGTATATCGATTACGGGGGTGCGATTGCCATCTACTAACACTAAAGTTGGCTTAATCTGAAATCGCTCCATTAGTTTTTGTAAGGCCCTTTGCATTGCCAGCATCGTCGCTTGTAATATGTTGATGCGATCAATTTCCTCAGGAGTCGCGTGACCAATCCCCCAAGCCATGGAGTTTGCTTTGATCATTTGATAAAGAAGCTCTCTTTTTACAGAAGAAAGTTTCTTTGAGTCCTTGAGTCCTAAAATTGGCTGACTGGGATCTAATATTACAGCGCCCGCTACAACGTTACCTACTAAAGGACCTCTTCCCGCTTCATCAATTCCGCAGATGATGTCAGTCATGAGCTTTCTCAAGTTCCTGATTGTTCAATCGTTTGCATAATGGCGCTGGCAGCTAACTCTTGGGTTGGTTGTTTTAAGATGAGGTGTAATTCCTCAAAGATGTCTACAAGTTCGGCAACTTGCGCTGGATGGTCTAGCCACTCCAAAGTTCCTCGCGCCAAAACTTCTGGTTGAGCCTCTTCTTGCAATAGTTCAGGCACTACAAAATTTTGACATAAGATATTGGGCAATCCTACATAAGGTAAATATCCTTGTCGTTTCATAATTTGTGCGGTTAACCATGGGACTGTATAAGAAATAACCATCGGTTTTTTCCATAAGGCAGCCTCTAGTGTTGCTGTGCCACTCGCTATTAATACAGAATCTGCAGCTTCTAAAATCAAACTTGAGTTCTCAGTGATAAGCTCAATCCGGATATCTGGGTCCTCTTCTAAAGCCTCTTTTTTTAATAACTCGAGTGCTGGACGAAGCTTATCTGTCGCTACAGGTGTTAAAAAGCGAATTTTTTTCCCATGACTTTTTTTCATGATGAGCATCGCTTTAAAAAACCCTTTAGCAATATATTGGATTTCAGATTCGCGACTCCCTGGGAGCACAGCAATAATCGTTTCATCGCTATCAATATTGCCATACTGAAGTAAGTCTTTTGTAGACAACTGTTCCTTAGCTGATGCCGGATTGGGGTGCATAGGAATTTTATTGGCTAATGGGTGTCCTACATAAGTAGCTTTCATTCCAACTTCATGATAAATCTTGGGCTCAAATGGAAATATACAGAGCATATGATCAACTGCTTTTTTAATGCCAAAGATTCGATATCCACGCCAAGCCCATATAGATGGACTGATGTAATGTACGGTAGGTATTTTCAATCGACGACATTTTTTTTCAATCGTCAAATTAAAATCTGGTGCGTCAATACCGATATAAACATCAGGGCGTTCATTTTCGATTCGCTGCATAAGCTCGCGTCGAATTTTTAATATATTGCCTAAATTGTTAAGCACTTCAACATAACCTCTAACGCTAAGAACGTCCATAGGCCATGATGATTCAAAACCACATTCCTGCATACGGGGGCCACCAATTCCGATTAATCGGCTGTCTGATAATTGGGGATGTTGTTGAACACCTTGTATTAATTGCGCAGCCAGTAAATCGCCCGATGGCTCTCCGGCTACGCAAGTCAATAAATAGGTCATGGATTTAGCGGACAATGCCGCGAGTAGAGGCGCTGATAAACTGTAAAAACTCACTAACCTTTTCTACACCTTCAGCCTGAAGTGAAATACCCTCGTAGCCATTGTTGATGATTGCAGTAATTGCAACTTTTGCATCTTCAAATGTCAAACCATCTTTATATAAAACACGATACACGTGTCGAAGTGCTGCGATTGTTTCTGGAGCAAAGCCGCGTCTTTTGAGACCTTCTGCATTTAATCCGTGTGGCTGCGCTTTATCTCCAGCGGCAATGACAAAAGGCGGAATATCTTGAACTAATGCAGATGCCCCGCCAAGCATGGAGTGTTGTCCAATACGAACGAATTGGTGAACTCCTGACATACCACCTAATATAGCCCAATCTTCAACTATGACATGGCCGGCTATTTGAGCGTTACTCGAAAAAATGGTGTGGTTACCAACTACACAGTCATGAGCTATATGAACATAAGCCATGATCCAATTGTCGTCACCGATTGTAGTGACACCTTGATCTTGCACTGTACCTGTGTGGATGGTCGTGAATTCGCGTATTGTGTTGCGATCTCCAATGACTAATTGTGTTGGTTCACCACGATATTTCATATCTTGAGGAACACCGCCTAAAGAAGAGAAATGACTGATGACGTTGTCCTTACCAATACTTGTGTGACCTTCAATGACGGTATGTGATCCAATTGAGGTACCTGCTCCAATAGTTACATGAGGACCAATGATGGCATAAGGCCCAATTTTTGCCGATGGATCGATGACCGCTTGAGAATCAACGATTGCTGAAGGATGAATCAAAGACATGTCAATCTTCCCTTTTTCTCAAAGCACATAATAAATCGGCCTGACAAACAATGTCTTCACCAACCATTGCAAAAGCTTTAAATTTCCAAATACCACTCTTATATCTTTCAACTTCAGCATTCAAAATAAGTTGATCACCAGGTATAACAGGCTTTTTAAAGCGTGCATTATCAATTCCAGCAAAGAAATATAAAGAATCCTCATCCTTTTCTTCAGAAAATGCTAATAATGCAGATGCTTGGGCTAGAGCTTCTAAAATCAAGACGCCTGGCATTACTGGATACTCAGGAAAGTGTCCCTGAAAAAAAGGCTCGTTAACTGAAACATTTTTTAATGCTTTGATACGTACCCTAGGATCCAGTTCAAGAACACGATCTACTAAAAGTATCGGGTAACGATGTGGCAATAATTTTAAAATGCGGTTGATATCCAAAATATTTTCATTGGCCATAATTTTTTCCTACTTTATTTTCCGTGTTAAATCTTTTAATTGTTGTCGTAGTTTATCTAAACCACGAATAATTGCTGCATTTTTTTCCCATTGAGCATGTTCCGTAAAGGGGAAAACACTTGTATAGTGCTTACCCGGTTCTTTAATCGATTTCGTGATTGAGGTACCCCCCGAAACAGTAGTTCGATCAGCAATTTTTAAATGCCCAGAAAAATTGGTGTAGCCACCAATGATGCACAAACTTCCAACTTCCGTTGATCCGGCTATGCCTGAACAACCAGCCATAACTGTGTGTGCTCCAACTTTAACGTTATGACCAATTTGAACTTGATTATCAAACTTACAGCCATCACCAATCATCGTATCAGCCATAGCTCCACGATCAATTGTCATGGATGCCCCGCATTCCACATCGTTACCAATAATAACTCGACCGGTTTGTGGAATCTTTACCCATTCATTACTCGTTTTAGAAAAGTCTGGTGCAAAACCAAAGCCGTCAGACCCAACAACAACACCCCCATGAAGGATACAACGTTGACCTATGACGCAGTCATCATAAACAACTGTCATAGGATGAATTGTTGTGTCAGATCCAACATGAACATGTTTACCTAAACGAACATGAGATACCAAGTGAACACCTTCACCTAGAACAACCCCTTCTGCAATCGAAGTAAATGGTCCTATAGTGCAGGAATTTGGCACGATAGCGCTTGGGTGAACATCGGCTAGGGGATCAATACCAGCCGTTAACGAAACATCTCTTTGGGACTGAAAATATTGCGCAATACGCGCAAATAATGCATAAGGATTAGGAGAAATTAAAAAAGATTTGGTTGATCCAGACTCCTGTTTAACAAAGTCATGATCAGCAGCGTTTAAGATGAGTACTCCCGCATGGCTATCAACAGCTTGTTGCCGATAGATAGGATTAACTAAGAACGATATCTGATTTTTTTGAGCAAGATCTAGGGGAGCTAAACCAGTAAGGTTAAGCTCCTGATCACCTTCAAAATGAACTTCGAAGCGATTTGCAAGATCCTTGAGAGTTGGTGTCTTAAGCATCCTTTTGAATATTCACAGTAAAAATGTGAATATTTATTTAGAATTTAATGCGGCAATCACTTCATTAGTGATGTCAACGCGGGGGCTTACAAAAGCGGCTTCTTGAACAACTAAATCAAGTTTTTTCTGTTCGACGATAGTTTTTAAGACTTGATTAGCTTTTTCAAAAATTTTGGCGCGCTCTTCAGCTCCACGGCGTTGGGTATCTTCTATAAGCTCACGTTGCTTGCGTTGAATCTCACGATCGCTGTCTGCTAATTCACGTTGTTTACGAATGCGTTCAGCTTCTGGTAGGACGGCAGCATCTTTATCTAACTGAGCGGCCTGAGCTTTAATTTTGGAAATACCATCACGAACATCCTTTTCGCGAGCACCAAATTCCGTCTGCATTTTAGCCTGAGCATCTTTAGCCATCTTCGACTCACTCAAAATGCGCTCTAAGCTCACATAAGCAATTTTAGGTGCTGACTCTTGAGCAAAACTAGGGCAAATGATTGAAAGTAAACTAATCAAACTCAACATTGACACATATTGACGAATCTTTAACTGCTTCATGCAATTTTCCTTAAAATATTAAAAAGTTGTTCCAATTTGAAATTGGAAGTTCTGAATACGATCCAAACTGGTTGTATTAAGTGGAATACCATAACTAAATTTTAATGGCCCTAATGGAGAAATCCAAGTAATACCTGCACCATACGCGTATCTTAAATCACCTACGTTAGGAGCACCATCGTAAACGTTTCCTGCATCAAAAAATACAAAAAAGCGAAGGGTTTTATCTGTTCCTGATCCTGGTACTGGGAAAGCGTATTCCGCATTAAATACGGCTTTTGAGGAGCCACCAGTCGGCTGATAAATACCTAAAGTTGGATTATAAACCTGAGGACCTAAAGAGCCAGGTGTATATCCCCTGACAGACCCGATACCACCAAGATAGTAGTTTTTAGTAATCGGGAAAGGTTTATCACCATACGCCATACCATAGCCTACCTGACCACTAAGGGCTAATACGTTCGTTTTAGAAAGCGGATAGAAGTATTGATGTTGGTAAAACAGACGGTAGTACTGCATTTGGTCAATCGGCATTGCTACTTCAGCATTTGCTACTTGATAACTACCACTACTTGGCAATAAGGCACTATCTCTACTGTCCTTTGCCCAACCGATAGTTAAAGGAATATTGTAAGACGCCGCTGAATAACGTCCCAGATTAGGATCATTACTTGTACCGACTATGCTCGGATCAAAGCCAGATAGACTTGCGGCATATTGCTGATAAGGAATAGGTGAATTTTGGGTGGTATTAAGCTCTAGTCTTTCTAATGCGCCACCAACAAAATAACGCCCTTTTTCCGAATAAGGAATACCAAATCTTAAAGAAGTACCCGTATTAATAATGCTGTAATCTGAGTCACCCAAATAATATAAGGGGCGTGAGGTTCTATAGTAAAGATCAGAATACCGACTAATACCATCTTCGGTAAAGTACGGATCAAATTGTGATAACACGAGGGTACGGTTTACTTGGCTAGTGTTAATGTTAAAGCCAATACTTGTACCTGTTCCAAAAGCATTTTCTTGATTAATACCTGCGGAAAGGACAACGCCCTCTGAAGAAGAAAATCCAGCGCCTAAACTGAGTGATCCTGATGGTTTTTCAGTTACCCTAACACCTAGATCTACCTGATCAGTGGATCCAGGCACTTCTTGAGTCGCGATATCAACTTCTGTAAAGTAACCTAAGCGGTTAATACGATCTTTTGATAGTTTAATTTTCTCGCCATCGTACCAAGAACTTTCTAGTTGACGGATTTCACGACGAATAACACTGTCTCTTGTCTTGGCATTGCCGGCGATACTAATGTTTTTTACGTAAGCTCTTTTTCCAGGATCGACAACTAACAACATATCTACTAACTTCTCATCTCTTCGAATATCAGGCTGAGGAGTAATCGAAGCAAAAGCATAGCCGTAAGTACTTAATGCATCAGCAATTGCTTTAGAGCCAGCATTTAATTTGGCAGAGGAAAAAATATCACCTGGCTTGAGTTGAATGAGTGCCTTAAGCTCCTCTTCCTTACCAAACATTTCGCCACCTAATTTAATATCTTTAATTTTAAATTGTTCACCTTCAAAGATATTGACCGTGATATACATGCCCTTTTTATCAGGTGATATCGAAATTTGGGTAGAGTCAATACGGAACTCTAAATAGCCTTGATTTAAATAAAAGGATCTTATGTTTTCAAGATCGGCCGATAATTTTTGTTTAGAGTAGCGATCGTTTTTAGAATACCAAGAAAACCATCCACCGACAGAAAGCTGCATCTCTTTTTTGAGTTCTTTTTCAGTAAAAGCTTTGCTTCCAATAATGTTGATTTCGGATATTTTTGAAATAATACCCTCTTCAATATTGAAATACACAGACACTTGATTGCGCTCACCCGGGGTAACAGTGGTGACGATTTCAGCATCATAAAAACCTTTACTTACATACTGTCTCTTAATTTCTTGTTCAGCTTTGTCTACTAATGCTCTATCAAAGTAACGAGCATCTGCTAAGCCAATAGCCCGAAGCGCTTTTAAAATGGCTTCTTTTTCAAACTCTTTCATCCCAGTAAAGTCTACTTTGGAAATCGTAGGGCGCTCTTCCACAAGAACGACCAAAACATTATTGTCGACTTTTACTTGAACGTCTTTAAAAAACCCTGTGTTAAAAAGGGCACGAATAGCGTCAGCCCCTTTAGTGTCGTTAAAAGTTTCACCCACTTTCACAGGTAAATAACTAAACACAGTACCTGGCTCTACCCGCTGTAAACCTTCAACTCGGATATCTTTAACGACAAAAGGTTCCGCAGCAAAGGCGATTTTTGCGTGAATCAGAGTTCCAATGCTAAATGCTAGAGCAATTGCGAGATGTATTTTCTTTTTCTTAATATTCAACTAAATAGCTCTTCAATCTGATGTAATTATTGTTAGATATGACCATAAAAAATGTATATTGCTAGATTCTACTCTCCATTATCCATGAAAAAGCCTAGATAAATCGTTAAAAACTGCAATTCCTGTAAGGATAAGTATCCCTAGAACGCCAAGTTTGGATGTAAATTCCCTAAGCTCAGTAGAAACAGCCTTTCCACGGAGCAATTCAACTAAATCAAAAAGCAATTGGCCACCATCCAACATGGGTAACGGTAGTAAATTCATAATCCCCAAACTAATGCTGATGAGTACTAAAAAACCAATATAAGCTGTAAAACCCGATTGGGCGGATTGGCCTGCCATTCCCGCAATTCCAATTGGACCACTAATTTGATTAAACGATGCTTTACCAGTCATTAGAGACCAAATGCTTAGTGCTGACACTGCGGTAAGGTCATGAACCCTTTCCATCGATCGCGTCATTGAGTCAACCCATCCAAGCTCTAATTGAAATGTCGGTAACGGACTTTCTTTATTTAAACTTAAACCTAATTGAGCAAAGAGGTCATTTTGCATATGTAGGGTTTTAATTTCATCTTTATCAAACACTACTCTTGAATCACCACTATCCGTATGTGCAACCTGTAAAACAAACCCCTCTTCACTCATAATGGCACGAAGTAATTTCCAGCGTAGGCGATTCCAGCTATCAATCGGAGTAAATTCGATATTCAAATCCACGCCATCAGAATCACTCGGCAGAAAAGCAAAACCTCTCACTTCATCACCTAAGACCAATCCTGATTGCGCAGCGATAGAGTCCTTTGGTGGCTGATCTAAAACTGCCTTAACTTGCATAGGGCCACTGAGGTATAAAAAGAACAAAAGTAACCATGCCAAGAAAAAATTAGCTAATGGACCTGCGGCAACTACACTCGATCTTTTCCATAAAGGCTGTTGATCAAAGGAACACTTTATTTCTAGGGGAGTTAAATTGGTATGTGTTCTGGTATCAATCATCTTGACGTAGCCCCCTAGGGGAATCGCCGATATAACAAATTCAGTAGCCAATGGGTGCTTAGCTTTTTTTCGCAATAAAACCGGTCCAAATCCAATCGAAAAGCGTTCAACAGCAATGCCACACCATTTGGCAACGATATAGTGCCCAAATTCATGAAAACCAACCAATATTAATATCGCTAGTAAAAAAGAAAGTAGTGTCATCTTGAGCACTCCTTAATGAATTGCTGAGCTGTTTGTCTGGCTAAACGATCAATCGCAAGAACATGTTCTAGGGATGTTGCTACTTCTGAGTTGATTTTTTCTAACACTTTTTCAACAATTTGTATGATTTGTGGGTAACTAATCGCCCCGGTCAAAAAGCTTTCGACAGCCTCTTCGTTAGCGGCATTTAAGATGGCTGGAGCCGTTCCTTTTAGGATGGCTGCATCTCTAGCTAGTCTGATAGCAGGAAATCGTTGCTGATCAGCTTTCATGAAATTTAATTGCCCAAGTTCCATCATATTAAGTTGCTTTGCTCCTGAAGTGATTCGATTGGGCCAACCCAATCCATAAGCGATAGGAATCCTCATATCAGGTTCCCCTAACTGGGCTAGTAATGAGCCGTCCACATATCTTACTAGAGAATGAATAACACTTTGAGGATGTATGACAATTTGAATCTTTTGGGCCGGCATTTGGAATAACCACATTGCTTCAATGAGTTCGAGACCTTTATTCATCATGGTAGATGAATCTACTGATATCTTTTTCCCCATCACCCAGTTGGGATGGGCGCAAGCCTCTTCAGGGGTTACTCGGTCTAAGGTCTCTATACTTCGGTTTAAAAAAGGCCCACCTGAAGCTGTCAATAATAATTCTGCAACTTCGTTTTGAGATGCATTCTTGGTTTGCGGCAAGCATTGATAAATTGCATTGTGTTCACTATCAATCGGTAGTAATTCGGCGCCACTATGAGCTACCGTATCCATCAATATTTGCCCCGACATTACTAAGGCTTCTTTGTTCGCAAGTAAGATGCGCTTACCAGCTCTAGCGGCCTCCAAAGTTGGCAATAGTCCTGCTGCACCTACAATGGCTGCCATCACCGTATCAACTTCTACGTGCATGACGGCTTCGATTAAACCTTCATTACCATATAAGACTTTGGTTGATGAATTGGTTAAAAGATTTTTGAGTTTTGCTGCATACGAAGCGTCTGAAACAACAGCAATATCAGGCTTATATTGCTGACATTGTTTTGCTAATTTCTCAATTTGAGTATGGGCTGTTAGTGCCCTAACCCTGAATAAATCTGGATGACGTGATACAACGTCTAAGGTGTTTTCACCTATCGAGCCTGTCGATCCTAAGATACAGATATTTCTCAAGATATACCCATCATCAATAATGCAGCAATTGGAAGAACTGGCAATAAGGCATCTAATCGATCAAGAACTCCCCCATGCCCAGGGAGTAATTTACTACTATCTTTTACGCCAATTAGTCTCTTAAGTTGAGATTCAAATAAATCACCAATGACACTCATACTCGCTAAAAAAACACTTATCAAGAGTAAACCAAATACAGAATAATTCTTACCAATCAAGCTAAAAAAGTCATTCGTGAGGATATTGTAATGACTAAAAGCGAAGGCAATCATGCAAACCAAAAAAACTCCACCGATGGCACCTTCTCTCGATTTGCCTGGACTTATTTGCGGCGCTAATTTATGTTTACCCCATTTTTTTCCAGTAAAGTACGCACCTATATCTGCAACCCAAACAATCACCAAAACAGTGAGTAATACCAAAATACCCTTTTCTCTTAAAAGAATGAGAGCATAAAAATCACTGATGAATATAACAAGGCCAGCAATGGTTAGTAACCAGATATTTTTTGCTATTGAGAATTGAAGGCTTTTTCGCAATATAAAAGGTACATAGAAAATCCAAAAAATTGCGCTTGTCCACAAAATGACTTGTAAGCATAGTTCAACATCCTTGAGAATTTCACCATCAAACTGTTGAAGTAAAATTAGGATCAAAATTAAAAGTTGTAGCGTAAAAAGACTGAAGTAAATAGCTTTGTATTTTTGCTCAGGCCATAAAAATCTCCCCCACTCCCATGCTGCGAGGGAAATAACTAAAGAAATAATCAAAGCAAATGTGATTGCTGATGAAAATAAGAAAATTGGTATGAAGCAAGCCAATAAAACACTGGCTGTTATGAAACGCGTTTTAAGCATTTTTAATGATGACGTTCTCTAAGACTTGTAATCCGGTTTGCCCAAAGCGACGTTCACGCTTTCTGTACCATTCTAAGCTCGCCGAAAATGCTTTAGTGTCGAAGTCCGGCCAAAATGTTTCCGTAAAATACATCTCTGTATAAGCAAGTTGCCAAAGCAAAAAATTACTAACACGTTGTTCCCCGCCTGTCCTGATAAATAGATCGGGCTCTGGGGCGTATGACATCGCTAAATAAGGGTGGAGCCATGCTTCATTTATGTCTGTAGGATTGGTATTTGGGTTCTCTATAAGAGCTTGGCGAGTGGCGTTTAAAATATCCCATCGACCACCATAATTGGCAGCAATGGTTAAAACTAGGCCTGTATTTTTTTCGGTCAATCGTTCTGCTTCTGTGACTCTTTTTTGAATGTTTTTTGGAAACTCGGTCATGTCACCAATGAGTCGTAAACGAATATTATTGACATGTAATCGAGCTACTTCTTTATCTAAAGCTTTAAAGAATAAGTTCATTAAAAAGGAAACTTCTTCTTTTGGCCGACGCCAATTCTCTGAACTAAATGCAAATAAGGTTAAATACTCAATCCCATGTACGGAACATTGTTCAACGATTTCACGAACAGTATCTAAGCCTTTAGAGTGACCAGCTACACGAGGCAAAAAGCGTTGATTGGCCCACCGGCCATTGCCGTCCATGATAATAGCAACATGGCGCGGGATAATGGACGTTGCTGGAATGGTTAAGGTTGAGCTTTTAATTCTGGACCTCATATAAAAATATATTCACAAACTACACAGTCATTATTTCTTTTTCTTTTTCTTGCACGAGCTTATCAACATCAGCAACAAAACGATCTGTTCTTTTTTGTACTTCATCTTGAGAGCGGCGCTCATCATCTTCTGAAATCAACTTATCTTTTGTCAATTTCTTCAGAGATTCGTTCGCATCTCTTCTTAAATTACGAATCGCTATTTTTGAATCTTCACCCTCAGATTTAACAACTTTCGCTAAATCACGACGACGCTCTTCTGTGAGAGCTGGCATAGGGACTCGAATAACATTTCCCTGCGTTGCTGGATTAAGACCTAAATCAGAGTCTCTAATGGCTTTTTCTACTGCAGCAACCATATTCTTTTCCCATGGTGTTGCAGTAATTGTTCTTGCATCTGCTAAACCTAATGCAGCTACTTGTGAAATCGGTGTGGGATTTCCGTAGTAATCTACCTGGATGTGCTCGAGTATTCCAGTACTGGCTCTGCCGGTTCTAATTTTAGCCAAGGAGCTTTTTAAGGCTTCAATGGATTTATTCATTTTTTGATCAACTTGTGAGATCACTTCATTCGATGACATAATATTTCCTTAATTAAACATGTACCAAAGTGCCTTCTTGTTCGCCGTTGACTACACGGAGTAAAGAGCCTTGTTTAAATATTGAAAAAACTTTAATAGGTAATTGACGATCACGACAAAGTGCAAATGCTGTTGCATCCATGACTTGGAGATTTTTAATAATGGCTTCGTCAAAACTAATCGATTGATATAAAGTTGCATCTGGATCCTTGTTTGGATCGCTTGTGTAGATGCCATCAACCTTCGTTGCTTTTAATACTATATCTACACCCATTTCAGCACCGCGCAACGCTGCCGCTGTGTCGGTCGTAAAAAATGGGTTGCCAGTACCAGCAGCAAAAATGACTACTTTACCTTCGTTCATGAGACGTATTGCCCGAGGTCTAATATAAGGCTCAACTACTTGATCCATACGTAATGCAGACTGAACTCTTGCTTCAACACCTTTTTGACGCAGAGCGTCTTGTAGTGCCAGTGAGTTCATCATCGTGGCGAGCATACCCATGTAGTCAGCAGTTGCACGGTCCATCCCAGCAGCACCACCAGCGACACCTCTAAATATGTTGCCCC
>Ga0114959_10002342_pt1 | contig 15734 bp, 19 predicted proteins | sample C_130625_EF_Meta_FD_87317 | JGI IMG/M metagenome (GOLD analysis project Ga0114959, IMG submission 87317) | Freshwater microbial communities from Lake Croche, Canada to study carbon cycling - C_130625_EF_MetaG | ecosystem: Environmental > Aquatic > Freshwater > Lake | place: Lake Croche, Canada...
CAGGTCTTGGGCAAATGACCAATTTGGTGGACTGCTAATACGAATATTAATACGTGGTAAGAAGCTGATTAACCTACGAGTTAGGTAATCAATATCAATTGGATCATACGCACCCCACCCGTTAATGTTAGCGTAGACTTCTAAGTTAGCCACAGGACGCTGTTGTATAAACGCCAGGCTTTCCCAAATGCTACCCTCAGCACATTCGCCATCGCTGATCATACAGTAGACTTTTTTATGCGGTGTAGCCAGTGCGTGTCCAATGGCAATAGGTAATCCAGATCCTAAACTACCAGTTGAGCAATACAAATGATTGTCTAAGTCTTTGCCCGGATGTATGCCGTGCTTGTGTAACATAGCAACAGGATCAACGCCGTACTTTTCTTCTAATACACAATACAATGCTAGTCCGGCGTGTCCATTACTTAATACAACAGTTTCGTAGTCACAACGACGAGCATAAATTTCTTCAAGAATAGGAGCCGCACTTAGCGTACTGCTAAGATGGCTTAACCGTTCTTGATATGTAATATCAACAATTCTACGTGCTAGTTTATTCATGTGATTTAATTTTAACTAAGATTCCAGAACCGTCCCCGATCCAAACAAAATCATGTACACGGAATCCAAATTCTGTTTGAAATTGATTGTACGCATTGGCCACATCAAATACACGAAGATCATCAAATACAATCACACCGCTTTTGTTACCTATTAGCCGTATTGCTATATTATAATCGGTAACAACATCGTTAAAATGATGACTGCCATCTATTAGAACCCAACCAACATTCATCTGGTCAACTATTTCGTCTGTTAATGTTGAGGCAAATTGATTGTTAGTTTGTTCGTATAATACTACGTTTGATAAATCTTTAAAGTTATTCAGCGCATTTTGTTTCTGTGTAGACATGTGGGTGCCGTGACCGACTCCTGATGCTCCGGTAGTATGCCCATCTTCGATAAATGGATCAACTACATAAATTGTTTTGTTTGCGTAAAGTTTGGCAATATTAGCGGCACCCACACCGTTAAATGTACCAATTTCTAAATAATTGCCATGAGTCTCTCTCATGGCAATAGTAACCGCATCATCTTGGTAACAGTGATTGCTAAGTATATCCATTTAATTCTTCCAGGCGTAAATCTGATCGTGTACAATGGCTTCTGTTTGGTATCCAGCCTTTTCTAGTATAGCACGAATTTGAACACGATTAGCCTCTAAGTTACCAGGCCACGTCGCGCCATCTGTTTTATGACATTCAATTAACCAGCTACCTACTAGGTCTTTAACCGGCGCCAGTGTTTTGTCACTAAACGCTAGTACTTCTGCGCCTTCGATGTCGCACTTAACAAAGTCTACATATTCTAAATTGTGTTGTTTCATGATAGTAGCAATAGTTTTAGTTTCTACATCAATTGCCACATCCGTGTCTGATTCATATACAATACTATTACAAGTTGGACTACTATGAATATTCATTTTAATAGTACCATCCTCAGAGCTCAGTGCGCTTTGATCAATGGCTATATTATCAAAGCCTTGTGTAAACTGTTGTAAGATATACACGTTATGAGGAGCAGGTTCTACTGCCACAATCTTCTTACAGCTATCATGGGCAAACACAGTCCATAGGCCAATGTTGGCACCGCAGTCAATTACAGTCATGTCTTTTCGTCCGGTAAAGAAACGATCGTACATGCCTTCGTTAATTTGTTTGATAATAATATCAGTGTGTGTTTCGCTTGGTCGATCAAACCATTCGATGATAATTTCATCGTCGCTGGTAATATCAATTGTGTCTTTTTGGCTTGTTGTTAATGTTCTAGTTAGCATTGTTTTTTCTTTTCTATAAAATCTCGAATACCATCTTCTAAGGTATAGTGGGTAAAAAATTTATACTGCATTTTAGCATAAGTAGGATCACAAATCCAAACTTTACTCTCATATGCTTTGCTCAAACCATCTTCATAGTTTACAGCACCTTTATGTCCTGTGATCCGTTCCCAGGTTTTTAATACTTCTAAATTGCTGTGTTGTACACCAGATCCAAAGTTTACAATTTCTCCCTTGGGCCATGGACTGTTGAGCAGTAACTCAATGCCACGAACAAAGTCTTCAATGTAAATGAAATCGTGATATCCATCACGTAGGGTCATTGGCACATTGTTAAAAAATGCCTCATACAGTTTTGGATAAAGTCTATGTGGTCGTTCGTGTACCCCGTATCCGCTATAGATACGGGCAACACAGGTATCTAACCCAAATTGTCTGGCGTATCCTTGGCACAACAATGTGGCGGCGCCTTTGGTGGCTTGATACACATCAATTGGGTTGATAGGATCCACTTCGCTACTGGCACGTGGCATAGGTCCGTATTCGGCACTGGATCCTATATTAATAAATCTAGTACTAGGGCTATACTGTTTAATTCCTTCTAACCAATTGTGTACGATGCCAACGTTAGTCTCGTACATCGCATTGGCATTATAAATTTCACCGGCACAATTAATAATTACATCGGGTTTGTGTTGGTTAACAAACGCAGGAGGAAACATATCATTACGATGCCACTCAATAACGGTGTCCCAATTGGCTTTAAAATGGTCAGCAAGACTGCGACCAATAAAACCTGTAGTTCCGGTGATTACTATATTCATCTGACCAATTGAGTTAACATTCGTTCTGCTTGATTTAAGCGTATAGGTTTATGCAAGCCCGGCCAGTGTACAATCCAATCTCCGGATTGCCATTCGCCCGAGTTTCCCATAATATCTTTAGTTACATCACAGTAATCGTACGGTTCTTGAATGTAGCTGTTCATATAACGCTGTGGCACTACTTTGACAAAAGCCTTACAGTCCTCTAAGGTATCAATAATAACTTGTTGTTCGGCCCACTCTACGTCTTTGTATGTTGCTTCTAAGTCAATGATCATTTGTAAGTACGCACGACCTATTTCGCTATTACGAGCCAGGAAATTACCGGAATTGATGTTTAAGCGATCTACAGGTACAATAAAATGGTAGTCGTTATCAATCTTATCTTCTATCGGAATAGTTAAATTTGTAATAGTGGCATCACACTCGCTGAACAATAGCCAATCAATATCAGGATATTGTTCAAACAAGTCTAACACATAATGAATTTTATTAAAACCCATAATTGGACTGTACTGGGTTTCTTTAAGCACAAAGAATTTATACCCGTGTATGTCACAATATTCTTGTTTTGGTTTGTCTGTTAAATCGGCTAGGTCTTGATAGTTGTCTGTGTTGATACTTGCAATAGCGTACATATGGTCCTTGAAAAATTGACAGTAAGGTATTTATTGTGCTTAAATACAGCTATGAAAATATATGACTGCTTTACCTTCTATAACGAGCTTGACTTACTTGAACTAAGATTAACAGAATTATACGATTTTGTCGACCACTTTGTGCTAGTAGAAGCCAATACTACATATACTAGTCGCCCAAAACCGTTTTACTTTGAGGAAAACAAAGAACGCTATGCTAAATTTTTGGATAAAATTATTCATGTCAAAGTGGAAGACATGCCCGAAAGCCCAGACGCCTGGGTCAACGACATCTACCAAAGAGACCAAATTGCTCGCGGTATAAAAGATGCTGATCCGTTTGATTTGATTATGATTAGTGATCTGGATGAGATTATACGTCCAGCGGCAGTAGAACACATGAGAGACAGCGATAGCGACATCTTTGCCCTGCGTATGACCATTAGTAACTTTAAATTTAACTATGTCAAGTTAAACCCAGACCGTTACAATATTTGGGCAATGGCCGGGCGCCGCATGTTTTTTAACGATATCAAACCAGATGCGTTCCGTCAAATGCGTTTTAGATTCTTTGAACATCCATATCAATATAAAGAAAGTGGCATTGAATTGGTTGAACACGGCGGCTGGCATTTTGGCTACATGGGCGATAAGACGTGGTTGTTAGACAAAGCCCAAAGCTTCGCACACCAAGAAGTTAACAGGCCCGAATTCCTAGAACAAATTGATCCGGACAAATCAATTGAGCAAGGAACAAGTTGGGACCGTACAAGCCAAGATAAGTATGCAGTAGTCGAGCTTGATGCGTACTTCCCACATAGTATTTTCATCAATCCCGAAAAGTATCAAAAATATATTTTGGATAATCCGACAGATACAATACTTGCGTTATTGCCGGATTATCCGTATAATAGTTAAATTCAAATAGGTAAACTATGTCAAAGACAGTATTAATCACTGGTGGTGCGGGATTCATCGCGCATCACGCAATCGATAAAATGCTCCGAGAAACAGACTGGAAGATTGTATGCTTAGATCGACTAGACATTTCGGGCAACTTAAACCGCTTACACGATATGCTACAGGATCACGATCCCAAAGAAGTAGCTCAGCGTATGCGTATCATTTTCCATGATCTTAAAGCAGAACTAAACAGCCAAATTGTACAGGACATTGGACACATAGACATTGTGTTACACTTGGCCGCAGGATCACACGTGGATCGCTCAATTACGTATCCGATGGAATTTGTACAGGACAATGTCATCGGAACAGTAAATATGTTAGACTATGCTCGTAAGAACTTGCCCGGTCTAGAACGTTTTGTTTATTTTAGTACAGATGAAATATTTGGTGTTGCTCCTCCTGGTGTTAGTTATAAAGAGTATGATCGATATAACTCTACAAACCCATACTCCGCAAGCAAGGCCGCCGCGGAAGAATTCTGTGTTGCTTACGAAAATACCTATAAAATGCCCATCATTGTTACACATACAATGAATGTATTTGGTGAACGTCAGCATCCAGAAAAGTTTATTCCCGGCACAATACAAAAAGTTCGTGATGGCCAAAAGGTCATTATCCACGCAGATCCGACCCGGACTGCCGCAGGCACACGTATGTATATCCATGCCAAAGATGTAGCCGAAGGCTTAATGTTTATTCTACAAACATTGCCCCGGGACTACAAACACACAGGCGACTACGGTTGGGCACATTGCCCTAAGTTTAACCTGGTGGGCACAGAAGAAATTGATAACTTAACACTAGCCCAAATGATTGCCGCAGGCGTAGGCAAAGAATTAATTTATGAAATGATTGACTTCCACGGAAGCAGACCCGGACACGACTTGCGTTATGCTCTGGATGGCGGCCTGTTAAAGAGTTTGGGTTGGGAGCCAAAGATCAAACTCAGCGAGCGTATTAAAGACATGGTTAAATGGACACTGGAGAACAATAGATGGCTCAGCAAATAAAACACGCATTTATGGTCACTAGTGCCATTAACAGTAAGTTTGGTGTATTCAAGCCTGAAGAACGATTGCAACAGACGCTGGATACTATTAACAGTATTAAGAGTAAAATCCCTGATGCTAAGATTTATGTAATTGAGTGCTGTGGCGAACCTATTAAAAAAGAACAAGAAGATCTGCTACGAGCCAATTGTGATATTTTTGTAGACTGTAGCCGCGACGAAGAAGTACAGGCCCTATACGATAATGATAATTGGGACGTGGTAAAGAACGGAACAGAGATTATGGTATTTGGTCGTGTGCTTACCATCCTACAAAAAGAAGGCGCATTTGAAGGCATTGACCGTATTCACAAAATGTCTGGGCGTTATGTATTAAACAATATGTTTGACCCTGACACATACGATCAGTTTGATATTGCTGACAAAATTATTATTGGACCCAAACACAAAAGCCAATTTCCAATTGAAATAACTACAGTACCATTACAGTACATGGCACGTTTATGGTCATGGCCCCATAGTCGCATTGATGAAGTTATTAAAGTATACACTGATAGTTTCTTGTTCTTTGCTGAACGTTTGAGTCAGGGCGGTTATGTGGATATCGAGCACGTATTATATAAATTCTTAAATCCTGAAGTAGTTCACGAAATCCAAAACTTAGGTGTTGAAGGACAAATCGCACCCAACGGCCAAGCTATTAAAAACTAATGAAAAACTGTACCCCTATTACCAATTGCATTGCCTGTGGCAGTTCCGATCTAGTAGCAACGCTAGATTTTGGCGAGCAACCGCTGGCAAATAATTTTAGATCAACTGATTCAACAGTTAACGAAGAAAAATATCCATTGGCAATTAATCGTTGCCAAGATTGTGATCACTTACAACTTACCCACGCAGTAGATCCAAAGTTAATTTATACACACTATCTATATGTAAGCGGCACAAGCGGCACATACCTTGAATACATGAAATGGTATGCTCGCTTTGTGTTAGAAACCTTTACTACTTACACAAACAGGATGGGTCCGTATAGTGTATTAGATATTGGTTGTAACGATGGTAGTCAACTTGATGCGTTTAAAGAGTTACTGTTTAAAACACATGGTGTTGATCCAGCAGAGAACTTGTATCCAACATCTAGTGCCAAGCACAATGTAGTGTTAGGATTCTGGGACAGTATTAGCGCAAACCTGCTCGGTCAAGAGTTTGATGTTATTACTACACAAAATGCCTTTGCTCATATTCCAGATCCACTTAGTTACCTCAAGTTAGCTAAGACTTATTTAAAGACAGATGGCAAGATTTTTATTAGTACAAGCCAGTCAGACATGGTCTTGAATAGTGAGTTTGATACTATCTACCATGAGCATATCAGTTACTACAACGTTGAGTCAATGAAAGCTCTGGCAGAACGTGCTGGCCTACATTTAATTGATGTAGTTAAAACTCCCATACACGGAACTAGTTATGTATTTGTACTAAGCAAACAGCCACACAACCGCGAACGTATAGAAAATAGTTTAGCAATAGAAGCTCGATTACACAGCGGGGAAACTTATCGTTATTGGGCGGCAGGTACAAAACACACACTACAAAGACTACGTGTTACTATAGACACTTATAAAGACATTGGATATCGAATTGTTGGCTACGGTGCGGCCGCCAAAGGAATGACACTACTTAATGCTAGTAGAATTCCGCTGGATGTAGTGGTTGATGATAACTCATTGAAACAAGGTCTATGGTGCCCGGGAACACATGTTCCTGTGGTAGGTCCGGAGTATATTAAGAATATAGATCCAATGACCAAAATATTATTTGTACCATTGGCCTGGAATTTTTATACAGAAATAAGTAGAAAAATTTTAGCTATTAGAAATCAACCCGGCGATACATTTATACGGTATTTTCCAGAACTACAAATTGACACAGTGGGATTAAATGAACACCAACACTAACACAACAATTTTAGTTAAACGACGTGCCGCCTTAGGCGATGTAGTAATGAGCACAGGTGTTGTTCGTGAACTTTATAAACTACACGATGGTCGTTGTGCTATTACAGTAGAAACAGAATTTCCGTTAGTGTATAAAAATAATCCTTATATTGTGGACTTACGCAATTGGGGAGAAGTAAATGCTTCCGATTACGATGTTGTGTATAACCTAGATGATGCTTATGAAAACAATCCAGCACATCATTTTGTCAGCAGTATGTTTGAACGTGTATTTGGTGCTCATGTCGGTCAAAATCAAGCTCCGGACCTACACCCAGACGAACAAGATAAACTAACAGTTGACGCAGATTTAAAAGATATAGGACCCTTTTATGCTGTCCATATGCGTAACTGGCATTGGGCGTTAAAGAATATTGATGTAGATATCTGGTGCGATATTTTTGCTCGGGTATTTGAAAAAAATACTGATGTTAAGATTGTCTGCGTTGGTGGACCAACAGATATAGCATTAGAGCACCCATTGGTTGTTGATGCTCGCGCCAAGTACACACCACAACAGTTAAAGTACCTATTAGATCACGCAAAATGTTTTGTTGGGATAGATTCCGGACCATTTCAAATTGCTGGCGCAAGTAGCACTCACATCATTGGACTGCTAACACATAACCCACCTGAATACATTATACCTATTCGTAGATTGGATACTATGTGGAACGCTACTGCTATACAAGCCGACATTGATTGCGTTGGTTGTAATGTTAATCAAACACCCCCAGTTCGACAAATTGTTTGTAAGCACGGTGATTTCCGCTGTAACAAACTTTGGGACACACAACAGATAGCTGACGCTATCTTAAAACAATTATGAAAACATACAGACACTCGGGTACTCTAGGCGACCTTATATACAGCCTAAGCATTATTAAGAAAATGGAGCCGGGCAAGTTTCTTGTTGCCTTAAACAATATTGAAAATTGTGTAGCACAATACGGATATCGCCCCGATGAAGTAGATCCGGCACACCGCGGACGATTTACGGATCAAGATTATAGATGGCTTAAACCATTACTAGATCGTCAATCATACATAATGGACACCGGTACATGGAAACAAGGTGATCCAAATCCTACAGTGGATTTAGATCAATTCCGTGGCACTCTGTTTCGTGGATTTGAGGGCAATTATGTCGAGGCATATCACCGAGCATTTAATTTACCATTTTTAATACAAGACTATGATACACCTTGGCTGGAAGCAGATCCTATTAGAATTAAACCTATTGTGGTCAGCCGTACAGCTCGCTATCGCACATTAGAACCCGAAGGTACAGCAACACACAGGGCCATGGCCCGGGACGGCGACCTAGAAAATAATGGTATTTTTGTAGGTACAAAAGAAGAGCATATTGATTATGTAGGAACAACTGGAGTAAATATACCCTATCATCCGGTTAGTGATTTCCTTGAGCTTGCCAACCTTGTGGCTGGAGCCGATTTAGTAATAGCTAACCAAAATTTTGTGTATAGTTTGGCCATGGGATTAGGCATAAGTACTATGTTGGAAACAATCAAGATCAAGCCTTTACAGCACAATGAGTGCTTTTTTCCAAGAACAAACACCCAATATTTTTAGAACTAAAATGATAAATACTTAATACAAGGAATTTATACTATGCAAATTAACATTTATTTTGACAAGAGCGAAAACACAGCAGATTTTGACATTGTTGATGAATGGCTTAAAAAGGTTGAACTACACGATATTATCCAAACATTCTGGATTGATGCCCACGAAGATTCTAAAGGAATCGACGACAAGTATGGATTAACAGTATTTCCAGTAATGTTATCAATTGGCGTACCGGCAATTGGAGACAAGCACAACGGCGCAAAAATCTACGCCGAAGGTGTTGAAGCAATTCTTGCCGCAGATGTGGCTGTACTCAAAGCTGATTTGGCCGAAACTCTTGCTGACATCCCAGTACAAACAACCGGTCCAGTTAAAAAATAAACAAAATAGTATACACATTAAAAACCGCCTTAGGGCGGTTTTATTTTGGCTGTATTTTTGTTGATATAAATATTTTTGTGGATGATATTGACATGTCCACATTTCTGTAGTATAATTAAAAAATCATTTAATTTATTAAAAAGGAGTTCATGATGAATCTAAAACCGCTACAAGATAGGGTTGTTATCCGCCGTGTTGACAGTGAGGCTGTAACCAAAGGTGGCATCGTTATCCCAGACGCCGCAGCCGAGAAAGCCGATCAAGGTGATGTACTAGCAGTAGGTCCAGGTAAACGTAACAAAGAAACGGGTGAGTTAGTGGCACTTGGTGTTGTCACTGGCAATCGTGTGTTGTTTGGAAAGTTCGCTGGTCAGACTGTTAAAGTCGACGGAGAAGAGTTATTAATTTTAAAAGAGGATGATATCCTCGCAGTCGTCAATCAATAAGGAGAAGCTAAATGGCCGCAAAAGACGTATTTTTTGGGAATGATTCCCGCAGTAAAATGGTAGAAGGTGTAAACATTCTAGCCAACGCTGTTAAAGTAACCCTAGGTCCTAAAGGACGTAATGTAGTAATTGAACGCAGTTTCGGTGGCCCAGCGGTTACCAAAGACGGTGTTACAGTTGCTAAAGAAATTGAACTGAAGGATAGACTTCAGAACATGGGCGCACAGATGGTCAAAGAAGTAGCGAGTCGCACAGCAGACAATGCCGGTGATGGTACTACTACAGCTACCGTTCTTGCTCAAAGTATTGTTAAAGAAGGTATGAAGTATGTTACAGCCGGACTTAACCCAATGGATTTAAAACGTGGTATTGATAAAGCCGCTAGTGCCGCAGTTGACGCACTTTCTGCTATTAGCAAGCCTTGTGAAACACAAGAAGAGATTGCCCAGGTTGGTACTATTAGTGCTAACAGCGATGCCGGTATTGGTAAGATGATTGCCGATGCTATGGAACGTGTTGGTAAAGAAGGTGTTATCACTGTTGAATCTGGTAAGTCATTACATGACGAATTAGAAGTTGTAGAAGGTATGCAGTTTGATCGTGGTTATCTAAGTCCGTACTTTATTAACAATCAAGAAAAACAAACAATCGAATTGGACCAACCATTCATCTTGTTGTTTGACAAAAAAATCACAAACATCCGCGAAATGATTCCTGTATTGGAATCTGTTGCTAAAGCCGGTAAGCCATTGTTGATCATTGCTGAAGATGTTGAGGGCGAAGCACTTGCTACCTTGGTAGTAAACAATATGCGTGGTACTGTTAAAGTAGCCGCTATCAAAGCGCCAGGCTTTGGCGACCGTCGTAAAGCCATGTTGGAAGACATCGCTATCTTGACCGGCGGTAAAGTTGTTGCTGAAGAACTGGGTCTGACACTTGAAAAAGTAACAGCCGAGGATTTGGGCATGGCCGGTCGTGTTGAAATCTCCAAAGAAAACACTATCATTATTGATGGTGCCGGTGATGCCAAGACAATCGAAGCTCGTGTAAGTGCTATTCGTACACAGATCGAAGAAGCCACTAGCGAATACGATAAAGAAAAACTACAAGAACGTGTGGCCAAATTGGCCGGCGGTGTTGCCGTTATCAGCGTTGGTGCCGCAACAGAAGTAGAAATGAAAGAAAAGAAAGATCGTATTGATGACGCCTTACATGCTACCAAGGCCGCTGTTGAAGATGGTATTGTTCCTGGCGGTGGTGTTGCTCTAGTACGTGCTTGTCAGGCCATTGCTAACCTACAGGGCGATAATGCTGATCAAAACGCTGGTATCCAAATTGTACTTCGTGCTATGGAAGAACCATTGCGTCAGATTGTTAGCAACGCAGGCGAATCAGCAGACGTAGTATTAACGCTGTCAAGGCAGGCACAGGTAACTACGGTTACAATGCCGCAACAGAGCAATACGGCGACTTGCTGGCACAAGGTGTTATTGATCCAACTAAGGTTGCCAAAACAGCCCTAGTAAATGCGGCATCAGTAGCAGGCTTGTTGTTGACTACGGATTGTGCTATTTTTGAATTACCCAAAGATCCAGCAAATCCACAGCCACAAATGCCAATGATGTAAGTTAGTAAACGCTAACATAAAAACCCGTCTAAATGGCGGGTTTTTTATTGACCGTTAAATCAATTAAATGTATACTTGGACTTAGTAAGTTAAAAAAGGAGCCCGAAATGAAAGAAAAAGAATTAGAAACAAAATCAGCTGGTTATTATGCGTATGCCGCAAGTCGCGATGCCGCAATGAAATCTTTTGCCGCAAGTACCTTTTACACAGAAGCAGAAAAAGTTACAGCCGAGCGAGTCAAGTTGGGATTAGAAATGGTGTACTCGGCTAAAGGTGTTTATCTCACTTATCGTAAAAAGTTTATCAGTATTAAAATAGATGGCGCTCGTGTACGTGACAAAATTAATTTGCGTTTCTTAGAAGAAGAGTACGAACAAAAGGGTTACACTAAAGCAGTCACCGACCAAGGCATCACTTACAGAATTCCTAAAATTTAAAAGAAGGGTATTATCATGGGTAGAATTAAACAGTTACTAGAAGACGAATACGAACAGGCATTTCCGTATGAGCAAGAATACGATATGTGGATGGCTGGTATGGAAAGAGACTTCCAGGAAGAAGTTGAATATCGTGCTAAGTTAGTGGTCACCGACAACACCAATATCATTTTAGATAAAGACGAGTACAGCCCGTTTGTCACAGTTAACAGTTGAGCAGTATGAACGAATTTGAAGTATTAGTTGTATCGGAAGACCTTAGACAGCGTGGTATCACCGACTATACCTTACAGCCCGGAAATGACTGTATTTGGGCCTATTACGGAGTAATTAATTCGTATTACATTTTTAGGGACGGAAAATTAGCAGAAATACAGTACGATTAATGTGGCAAAAAAGCCACACTTTTTGAGTTGACCAAAAATACCCAATTTGCTATAATATGAGTATAGTAAAAATTTAGGAGCAGATATGTCAAACGAATTAATGTTACAAATAATATTGGGTGTTGTATTATATCTTGCTTTTAGTGATATAACAAGGAAATAGGTTGACCCAAAAATCCATTTAATATATAATAGTTGTATTGTTTAGTTAAAAGGGGTTTTAGATGAAGCTAATGATTACCACACAAATCCAGGAAAACTACGGTGCCCACGATTGGGACGGTACTGGTGCTTGCCCACAGTACTGGAAGTTCAAGGGCGGTAATGATTACTCATATGCGTTGGGCTCACACTTACGCAACCCGGAAGCTCTTGCCGAGCTGGTTGAGGCTTTCCGCGGTCAAATTGATTGCGATAACGAAGGTTACCGCGAGTACATTATTGGCTGGTCTGTTGAAGCTGATGACTACTTAACTGACTTTGAACAAAGCCAGTTGGAGTACGAGGGTAAGATTACTTACCGTACCCGTGAACTTACGCTAGAGCAGGCTGTGGCTTAAAAACAACACCCAGATGTTGACCCAAAAATTCATTTAATATATAATAGTTGTATTGTTAATAAAGAAGGAGCTAGTATGTCAAACGTATCTTTTGTTCGTGTTAAATCTGGTGCTTATCGTACTACAGATGTGTCAGGTCAAATTTTCCAATTGGTAGAACAGTTCAAGCAAACTGCCAAGGGTAATTATGTGACTGTTAAAAACAGCGGTCGGTTTCCTGGCTTTCCAGAAGACATTCGTGTTAAGGTTGATGCTATGAGCGATTACGAATTTGTAAGCGAATCAGAATTTGTTGAAGCCGGCAATACCCCAGTCAAGGAAGCCATTGCCTTAGAAACAGCACAGGAATCTGACGAAGAAGTTATTGAGCGTATTCGTCAGCGTTTTGAGATCTTGGATGAAATGGCCACTGCCGCTACAACCGGAGACATCCGTGCTATGATTGTAAGTGGCCCTCCTGGAGTTGGTAAATCATTTGGTGTTGAGCGTATTGTTGAAAAGGCTTGTTTATTTGATCAAATCTCGGGCAAGCGTCTACGTGCAGAAGTTGTTAAAGGTTCTGCCACTGCTCTAGGTTTGTATAGTACACTTTACAAATATTCTGATTCTAATTGCGTACTGGTGTTTGATGACTGTGACTCAATTTTGGTTGATGACGTAGCATTGAACTTGCTTAAAGGTGCCCTGGACTCAGGTAAGAAACGTAAAATTAGTTGGTTAAGTGACAGTAATATGTTGCGCCGTGAAGGTGTTCCAGACAGTTTCAACTTCAATGGTAGTGTAATTTTTATTACTAACCTTAAGTTTGATCAAATGAAGAGCCAAAAATTGCGTGATCACTTGGATGCTCTACAAAGTCGCTGTCACTATTTGGATTTGACTCTAGACACTATGCGTGATAAAGTGTTGCGTATCAAGCAGATTGCCAAAGACGGTGAACTGTTTGCCGAGTACGATTTTGAACAATGTGTACAAGACGAGATTATCTCTTTCTTGGAAGAGAACAAGAACAAGATGCGTGAAATGAGCCTGCGTATGGCAATCAAGGTAGCGGACTTGCGTAAGAGCTTCCCACTTAAATGGAAGGCCATGGCTCAAGTTACTTGTATGAAAACTGCATAAGTTTTATAGCCGAAAGGCTATACTACCATAGCTCTCTTTAGCTCCTGAGTTATGGTTTTCAATCCCCGGGTTTAACTGCTCGGGGATTTTTTTATTTGAATTTTTTTTAATTGTATGTTACAATGTACTATGAATTTTACATACCCACATGTTGAAGATTACATTGAAATTATTGCTGGTTATCGTTTACCAAACGGTAAACCGAATCACAGTATTTTTGTAGTTCCGGAACCGTTAATAAGTTTAGCCCGGTATGATACCAAGGTAGTTGAAAGCCTAAGTGACCAAACTCTTATTAAGAAAATTGCCTACACCGACAAACAGGCCAAACTAGCTCATGGTCTAGTTATTAAATACGAGCGCCAACTATTAAAACATAAAATAGATGTCAGTACAGTACAAACGCCTGTATATCGAATGTCACTGCGCGATATTGATCGTACTACTCGAGTGTGGATTGAGGGCGACGAAATTAGAATTAAGTTTCCCTACGATACTAAATTAATTGATCAAGTTAGAGAAGCTTCTAAGACCAGCTGTGGTCGAATATCCTTTGACCGGGAATTGCGTTACTGGGTAGCAAATTTAACAGAATATAATTTAAATTGGGTATACGCATTTAGCAAGACTAACAATTTTATGTTGGATGAATCGGTAACCACATTGATGGATGCGTTGCTATTAATAGAAACAACTCCATATAAAATTGAACTAACACCCGGCGAACACTTAACTATTAAAAATGCCGAAGCAAGTCTTATTGAATATGTCAATGAACACCTGGGTGGGTTTACTGATGAAAATTTACTTACGCTAATCGACTATGCTCCAGTACTTGGTTACCAGGTACATGAAACTATTAAAGAAGTTGTGGATAGTAACTACGGTAGTAATTTTTGGGCTATGTGTTCTAACAAGGAAATCAAAGCTGATGTTAAACACATGGAAGAAATTATTAAATACGCTACAGAAACTGATAGGTTCCCTATCTTCGTATACGAACCGGATCTAAGTTCGCGATTGTTTAATGAAATAACACGTTGGTATTCTTCTGAACAAATTGTTACACTTGGTATTGGCAAAAACGAGTCAATATCAATTGACCCCAATGTGAAAATAATTTACGCAAATAAAATACCAAAATTTGAGTTTGGAACTATACCGTTATTGCTCAGTGGTGCCGGTATGCTGTTTGGTGGCGACAAAGAAATATGGTTACAGTCATCTGAAAAGGTTGTATTCTTTAGTAAAGATGTGTATAATAAACAAAAGCGAGGGCGTGAAGTTTGCAGGCTAGATTAATAATTCGAGATGAAGTAAACGTAAAGATTGAAGGATTAGATCTTGCTGACCGCACGGCCCTAGTAAGGAAGTTCAAGTACGAGATCCCGGGTGCTCGGTATCAGCCAAGTGTGCGATTAGGCCGGTGGGATGGCAAAGTAGCGTTCTTCCAGCTTGGCGGCAGTACATACATCAACCTGTTGCCCGAAATCATTGAGTACCTAGATAATAAAGGGTACGATATTGAAATCGAAGATACACGTAGTTACAGAACTAGTTTTACATTTGACGAAGTAACTGAAGATACATTCAGTGATATTAAATGGCCCAAAGGTCATCCTGCTGAAGGTCAACCTATTGTACTTCGTGATTATCAAATACAAATTTTAAATAACTTTCTAGTAAATCCGCAAAGCATACAAGAAGTGGCCACGGGCGCAGGCAAGACTATCATGACTGCGGCATTAAGTAAAAGTGTAGAGCCGTATGGGCGTAGTATTGTTATTGTGCCTAACAAGAGTTTGGTTACACAAACAGAAGCTGATTACATTAACATGGGTCTTGATGTTGGTGTGTACTTTGGCGACCGTAAAGACATTGGTCGTACACATACCATCTGTACCTGGCAAA
>Ga0114959_10002343_pt1 | contig 15731 bp, 13 predicted proteins | sample C_130625_EF_Meta_FD_87317 | JGI IMG/M metagenome (GOLD analysis project Ga0114959, IMG submission 87317) | Freshwater microbial communities from Lake Croche, Canada to study carbon cycling - C_130625_EF_MetaG | ecosystem: Environmental > Aquatic > Freshwater > Lake | place: Lake Croche, Canada...
TGATGAAAACTAACACCCCCAGCTGATTCAAACTTGCGAGTTTTCGGTTTTCCAATGTCATGCAGAAGAGCAGCAAGTCGAAGTACTAGATCAGGTTCGCAGGTTGGTTCATGCGTTGTTTCTAAATCAATGGCTTGCTGTAAGACTTTTAAGCTGTGTTCGTAAACATCTTTATGTCTGTGGTGTTCATCTATCTCAAGTTGTAAAGCAGGTAGTTCGGGCAAAATGTAATTGGCCAGATTTGTGCCTTCAAGAATTTCCAAACCTGCAGTAGGAAACTCGCCGAGTAACAATTTGGAAAGTTCATCGGAAATGCGTTCGGCAGAGACAATTTCTAGTCGTTGTGCCATGTCAGTAGCTGCAATAATCACATCGGCCACTGGAGTGAAACCCAACTGGCTTGCAAAGCGAGCTGCGCGCATCATGCGTAATGGATCATCGGAAAATGAAAGTTCGGCTTCCCGCGGAGTACGAATAAGTCGGCGTAGTAAATCGCTGACACCGCCGTGCAAATCTATGAACTCAAGTTCTGGAATCCGCACTGCCATGGCGTTGATTGTGAAATCCCGACGAATCAGATCTTCGGCAAGCGAATCGCCAAAAGCGACTACCGGTTTGCGGCTGGTCTCGTCATACTTCTCAGATCGATAGGTGGTAATTTCTGCCATAAATGACCCGCGGCGCACTCCGATCGTGCCAAACTCAATCCCGATGTCCCAAACCGTATCGGCCCATGGCGTCAGAAACTCGAGCATCTGGGATGGGGTGGCATTTGTGGTGAAATCTAAATCTTTGATTTTGCGGTTCAAGATAAGGTCGCGCACGGGGCCACCGACTAACGAACACTCGAAACCGAAATCAGCAAACAATTGACCCAGAGACATAACATCAGGCATCTGGCCAAGTGCCTGAGTTACTACCGAAGTAGCAATTAATTCTGGTGATTGATTCATCGCGCTTCCTAGCCTAAATGTTGCGGGGGCAATGAGATGCATGCGCGCCAAGTATTCTGGTTCTGTGACTGATTATCCGATTCATCGCGTAGCGACAGTGGTAATCCGTAACCTCGTTTGTGCAATTTTTGTTGCACTCTTGGGTGGTGTGTCCGCAATTCCAGTGCAAGCACAATCGGAGGACTTAACAATCACCGCAGTGCAAGTGATCGATAGCCCATCTGGACAAGAACATTTAGTTAAAATCAGTGGCGCTTTTACGACATCGTCGCCGAAGAAAAATACTCATTTGGATTTAGTTACTTTTGGTCCTTTGACAACGCGCAGTCAATTGGCACAAGTACTAGCTAATCCTCATTTGAACCAGGGCAATATCCACCCAGAGATTTCTGCGCTAATTAAAGCGCCAGTTGATTCAACAGCGAATTCTTTTTCACTGAGCTTTGATGGGGACAGGGCACTGGGTTCCACAATTGATGGTGTCTATGTCTTTGGCCTCGTTAAACGTGGTTCCTCGCTGCAAACCAATTATGTCCAACCGTGGTTTTATCAGTCCAAACAAATTGAAAAAACAAAAGTAATTTTTCTGACGCAACTTTCAGTGCAGAATAAACATCTCGCTGATGGAACATCTGGGGCAATCAATAGTGATGCCCTGACATTAGTTCGACTTAACAACCTTTTAGACCAAAAAGACAATGCAATCGACCTGGTCAAAGATTCTGGTGTTGATAACTGGTTGGCGGACTTACAAAACACAGCATTGAAGCCTGCCGCCGATGAAGTTAAGAAGAAACTGGATCTTGCAACTGCTAACAGTCCGACACAGATTTTTAACCATACAGATTTACAGTCCCTATTCGCCAGCAGTTCAAACGATATTTGGTCTATCTTGCGGTTAAGTCCGACCAATTCAAAGCAGCCACTTTTCTACTTCCCAAAATACGGTCAAGTTAATAGTCAAACACTGGCTCAACTATCCAACGTTGGAAACATAATCCCGGTTTTGTCTAACACATTTATCAGCGGCGACCCATATCAAACCACTAATGCGACGGCACTGGTGAATAACAAAGAAAGCTTGATTTACGATGCGGGCATTTCTCGATGCTTGACCATCAAGAATTCATTGCGGGCCACTGAGTGCGTTACCGCAAATGTGGCCATGATCACGGCAGAGTCGCCTTATCAAGGTCGAGCGGTAGCGGTTGTAACTCCACCATTTTGGAACATACAACCTGGCGAACTTCCAGAAATCATCAGTGGACTAAACAAAAACAGCTGGTCCGAGCTATTAACTGCTCATAAAATTCTCACCGCTAAACCTCAACTAACTAGCTTTAACATCGATGGCGCAGCAAAGCGTTTTCCGAAGGGATTAGTCGCACAAGGTAAGCGATTAAGTCGTCGCGCAAGTGTGCTTGGTAACGCCGTGCAATCTGAATCCTTCAGTTCCGGTTTCGAGTTGGTACGCCTAAGAAGTTTCTCGGATCAGTTCCCCAAGACTCAAAGCCCAAGATATTTCCTAAAAGAAAATCAGACATTACTTGAACGAGTTAGATCAAATATCACGATCCAGACCTCTCATCGAATCACAGTAGCGAGTGCTCGGACTGAAATCCCACTAACAATTTCAAATAAGTCTGGATATCCAATTCAAGTAAAAGCCACTGTGACTAGTTCTTCAAGCAGTCGCTTCATTTCAACCCCAAGTGAACTTGTAACAGTGCCAACAGGTGCCCGCGTCACAGTTCCCGTGAAAATTCAATTCAAAGGAACGGGAAGCATCGGGGTCAAAGTTAGATTGACCAATGCAAAGAATCAAGATCTTGGCATTACCCAGGATATTTCGGTGGCTTCCTCTAGTTATCAGTCACTGGCTCGTACTCTGGTGTGGGGAGCATGTGGCCTGCTGGTGATATTTGCCATTGTGAACGCTATACGCAAACGCCGCGGTGGACAAGCCAACAGCTCCGCTAAAACTTAATTTCAATCAGCGAAACGAAGGTGACTAGATGGCCTTAGGCCTAGGCAACACTTCCGGAATGGCACTGGGAACTCTGCTGAGCCGAATGACAGGAGTGGTGCGCGACATCGCCTTAGTTGCTGCAATAGGTACCGGGGTATTTTCTGATACTTACTCTGTAGCTAACAGTCTGCCTAACATCATTTATATTCTCATTGCCGGTGGGGCAATTAATGCAGTTTTTATTCCAGCACTTGTCCGTCACATGAAAGAGGACTCAGATAACGGCAAAGTTTTCACGGATCGCTTGCTCACACTAGTGGGAACCATGCTGATTGCTATCGTCACCATCGCTATGATTTTTACCTCATTGATCGTGCACTTGTATGCAACTAATAGTTGGTCCGCCAAGGATTTCCATGTGGCAATAGTCTTTGCACTCTGGTGTATTCCGCAGATTATTTTTTATGGCATCTACACACTTGAATCACAAATCCTCAATGCGCGAAAGGTCTTTAAGCTACCTATGTTCGCGCCAATTGCAAACAATGTTGTGGTAATTCTTAGTTCAATGTTCTTCGTGACACTAACTCATTTGACCCCAACTACACAGAGCGTGACGAGCGGACAGTTGGCACTACTTGGTGCTGGAACTACTTTGGGTGTCATAGTCCAGGCGGGAATTTTATTTCCAGCACTGCGAAAAAATGGATACACGTTCTCGCCCAGGTTCGATTTCCGGAATTCTGGCTTAAGTAAACTCGGTGATTTAGCCATTTGGACTATCGGGTTTGTTTTTATCAACCAAGTTTCATTTTTAATCATCTCTAAACTGACTACTTATGCCAACGTGGTTGCAGCTCAAAATTCCCAAGTTGCGATGGGCTTTACCTCGTACCAAAAAGGGCAGCTTATGATGATGCTGCCGCATTCGATCATTACGGTATCCATTATTACTGCGCTTTTACCGAGATTAAGTGATCATGCGCATTCGGAAAACCTCTCAGCTTTTGGCCAAGAGCTCGGCATCGCACTTCGTAATGTGATTACTTACCTAATCCCATGCTCTGCAGTGCTCTATTTCATGGGCAACCAAATCGGCGTAATCCTTTACGGTCATGGCGCCGCTAATCATGATCAGGGTGCGGCCGTTGGTTACATAGCAAGCATGTTCGCTATTGGTTTACCAGCATTTTCAATTTTCTATGTTTTGCTGCGAACCTACTATGCGCAAGAGAATACAAAAACGCCGTTCATGTTTAACCTAGCCTTCAATGCGCTGCACATGAGCATTGGGTTAGCACTCTTTTTTACGGTCAACGACAAATACAAAGTGCCGAGTTTGGCTTTTGCATATTCAGTTGCATACATTCTCATTTGCTGGGTGACTTGGCATCGCGTGACAAAAAGACTGCCCGAAGTACGAGCAAAAAAGCTGGCTCGACTACTCGCCAGAGTTTCAGTTGCAGTTTTGATTTCTGGACTCATTGCCTCAAAAACTGCCACGTATTTAATCGCAAGTAACTCGACCTCTGATGCCCTAATGCAAATCACGATATTTACTGTGATTCTTGCGATAGGTTATGTCGCACTAGCCAAAATTATGCGCATCAATGAAGTAACTGCTCTGGTTAGCCAAATTCTGCGAAGAATTTCTAGCAAGGACTAAGGATGGCAACGCGTACTTTTTCCGATCGCTACTCGCTAGATGTCCAAATAAATTCAAGCCATAATGCAGTGCTTTGGCGCGCAGTTGATAATTCGCTAAACCGAGTGGTTTGTATAGTTTTACTACCCCACAGTGACCCTCGGACTCAAAACCTATTAGCGCATGCAAAAGCAGCAGCGGTAAATAGCAGCCGAAATGCAGTAGCCATTCTGGATATTGTTGAAATGGATTTTGTCACAGGTGTGCGTGCCATTGATAGCACTGAGCCTTACTTAGGGGTTGTAACCGAATGGGTTGACGGCCAAACCATCGATCACATTTTGGGCACGAACTTAGAACCTCTATCTGTTAAAGAAGCACTTCGAGTATTGGCTCAGGTCACAACTGCGGTTGGGGCTATGCATGAACTGGGGCTGATACATGGGCGGCTCCGACCTCGAAATGTTTACTTAAACGATGCCGGTGAAGTGAGAGTCACTGGTTTTGGTATCGATGGTGCCCTGTTCACAGCAGACGGAATTACTAGAGCAACTGATATTGCTGGGATCGGTGATTTACTCTTCGCAATGGTCACAGCGGCCTGGCCAAGTGGGCCAGTCGGGGTGTTGCCTGCAGCCGAAATTTTAGAGAACAGAACTTTGACTTTACCTAGTCAACAACGCGTAGGTGTTGGTACGGCCATTGACCGGCTTTATGAAAAAACACAGGATGGAACTTTTAATACCGCAGATGAACTGCTCCAAGAAATATCAATAACAAATGCTTCAATGCTCGCGGAATTACAAGCTGCTGTTAATCGTTGGACAGCTCATGAGGTCACTTGGCATGGCAAAGATATTCCTAAGTCAAAGCGGCTTCGCGCGGTTCTTCTGGCTTTCGCGCTCACCTATGCGGTTGGTTGGACGGGCTGGCAGCTAATGACCCACAATTTCCGTGATGCGCCAGCAACTCTGCCTCCGAACCCGGCAGTATCAATCTCACCGGGTGCCGGGGGTACTCCTGGCCTCGAGATATCTCCCTCACCAACAGTTAGCTCAGCGATTTGGCCGACTATTTACGCCGTTCCATTATCAGCAACAGGTTACGATCCTTTTGGCGATGGAAAAGAAAATCCTGAATTAGCCAAACTTGCAATAGACGGCGATCTTGCAACGGCATGGACAACAACGAATTACTACTCAAATACTCTTGGCAAAAAATCTGGCGTTGGCTTACTCATTGATTTAGGCGAAACGACAAAAGTGGGCAGTGTTGAAGTAACTTTTACTTCCCCAGCGCATGGAGCAACCGTATTTTTAACCGATTCACCAACTCCAGATCTGGCAACCGCCAATGTTCTGGGGACAGTTAGCAACTCTGATAAAACGGAGAATTTCAATCTCGACAAGCCATTAACTGGGCAATACGTTTTAATCTGGCTAACTAAAGTCCCACGCAATGAAATCGGTAACTATGTGGGTGGAATAGTGGAAGTGAAAGTCGGGTTGTAACTCGTACACCACGTGAAATGCGCATACGGTATTTGCGTAAACTAAAGAACACCGAATGTACCCTCAGGCAAAGGACCAAACATGACTAGTGAAGTCGCTGAACTAATCATTATTGGGTCAGGTCCCTCTGGCTATACCGCCGCGATTTATGCTGCTCGCGCGCAATTGAATCCAATTGTGTTTGAAGGTGCGGTAACTGCTGGTGGTGCCCTCATGAACACCACTGAGGTTGAGAATTTTCCCGGTTTTCCTGAAGGCATCATGGGTCCAGCACTTATGGAAAATATGCGTGCTCAGGCCGAAAGATTTGGTGCGAAATTTATTACCGACGATGTAACTGTCGCTGAATTAACTGGTGACATTAAGACAGTTACTGACAGCTCGGGCAAGCAATACCAAAGTCACGCAGTTGTTTTGGCCATGGGCTCAAGTTATCGCGAGCTGGGATTGCCAAACGAAAAAGCATTATCTGGACATGGTGTTTCTTGGTGTGCAACTTGTGATGGCTTCTTCTTCCGCGGCCAAGACATCGCTGTAGTCGGAGGTGGAGATTCGGCAATCGAAGAAGCCACGTTCCTGACTCGCTTTGCGGACAGTGTTACTTTGATTCACCGACGTGGTGAACTTCGCGCTAGCAAAATCATGGCCGAACGCGCACACAACGATCCAAAAATTAAATTTGCTTGGAATAGCGAAGTAGCCGAGATTCATGGTGAAGGCAAACTGACTGGTGTTACTTTGCGCGACACCAACACCGGCGACACTTCAGAGTTGCCAATCACTGGACTTTTTGTCGCAATCGGGCATGACCCAAGATCTGAGTTAGTTAAAGGACAGATTGACCTTGACAACGAAGGTTACGTATTAACCACATCGGGTTCGACGGCTACCAACCTTGCGGGTGTGTTTGCTGCTGGGGATTTGGTTGACCATACTTACCGTCAGGCGATTACCGCTGCTGGCTCTGGCTGTGCCGCGGCCCTTGATGCTGAACGCTTCTTGGCACATAGGGGCTAAGCCAACTTACGACACTCTATGCTTGGTACAGCATGAGCAATCATTAAGGAGAAAATAATGGGTGCAACAGTAGAAGTAACCGATGCGACTTTCGCGGACACGGTTTTAACTAACAGCAAGCCAGTGCTTGTTGATTTTTGGGCAACCTGGTGTGGCCCCTGCAAGCAGGTTGCTCCCATCCTTGAAGAGCTTGCCGGTGAGTTAGCAGACAAATTGGTCATTGCCAAAATCGATGTTGATGAGAATCCAGCAATTGCCGCCAACAGTGGCATCACCTCTATTCCTACCTTGAATCTTTACAAGGATGGCCAGTTAGTTAAGCAAATTATTGGCGCAAAGCCAAAAGCTACTTTGCTTGCTGAATTGGCTGAATATCTTTAACTAATTCATGCTTGCCGTTTCATTGCGAAATGGCGATGTCGATCCTGTAGTTGTTGAGGTTCGACAACGCCTGTCTCGACTTGGGTTATTACCGGAACAGGGTGCACACGCATCACAAGTTTTCGATGATGAAGTTTTAGCTGCTGTTCGACTTTTCCAGCAGTCTCGCGGTTTAACCATTGATGGAATTGTTGGTCCACAGACTTATCGCAGACTCGAGGAAGCTCATTGGGTACTCGGCGATCGAATCCTGACCTACATGCCAGGAAAACTAATTCATGGTGAAGATGTTGCCACTTTGCAACATAAATTGCAGGAACTCGGTTTTAATGTTGACCGTCTCGATGGCGTTTTTGGTGCAATGACAGATCAAGCAGTTAGAGAGTTCCAACGCAGTGTTGGACTTACTGATGACGGAACTTGCGGCCCGGCAGTATTTGCCGCTTTTATTCGGTTATCGCGCACTGTTTCTGGGGGAAACCAAGAGCATTTACGTGACTTAGCAGATATTGATTCTGGAGGGTCAATTGAATCAGCTACTATCCTGTTGGATATAAGTGATGATGCTACACGTCTTGTTGGCACCGACATTTCTATCGCGCAGGTGTGCTGGGACATAGCCACCCGACTCGAGGGTCGACTTTCTGCAGCGGGAAGTTTGGTGGTTTTAGCCCGTTCAGAGAAATCGGGTCGAACCGATGAACGTGAATGTGCTCGCTTGGCTAATGAACAAAAAGTTGATCTTGTCTTGTCATTACATCTAGACAAATTCAATAATGCTCTGGCAAATGGTGTGGCAACCTCTTATTTCGGACACAGTCTTTCAAAATCTCTCATGGGTGAACGGCTAGCCGAAACTGTGCAACAGGAAATCACCGATCAGATCCAACTGCAAGACTGTCGTGCTCATGCCCGTACGGGAGATCTGTTGCGGTTAACTCGTATGCCAGCGGTTCGCATCGATCTGGGCTACGCCACTAATACGCATGACAGCCAAGTCTTGGCGGATGCGGGCCAGCGCGATTTGATTGCCAGCGCATTAGCGCTATCGGTAAGCCGCGTGCTAGCTGTGCGAATCGGTTAGAAACTAAGTTTTACCAGCAAATTCTGCAGTTTAAGTTCCATTTCGCCCGTTCGGGTGCTGGATAACAACACTTTGGTGGCCGCACATCTGCTGCCGTTCAGTAATTGTGACCTAGGTCACAAATTGCTACTTCTCCACAGGTTGACAACCTGTGTACAACCCTAAAGTAGAGGTTCACCGAACATGCCGCGCGTTGGTGGATCAACAATTTCAACAATTCTGCGCAAATCTTCTAAAGTTGCGAATTCGATGGTGACTTTTCCGCGTTTTTGCCCAACCGATAGCGTGACTCGGGTGTCAAGCCGAGCCGACATTCGCTCGCCTAATTCAGCCAGACCGGGCGCACTGATCACGCCTTTGGCCTTAGCCGTTTTACTCGACTTTGGTTTATCGCCTAAGCCAACAGAAACAATTTCTTCAACACTACGAACTGAAAGTCCCTCAGCTACGATTCGAGCCGCTAACTTTTCAATCGCATCTGCGTCCTTTAGACCAAGCAGTGCGCGAGCATGCCCAGCTGATAACACGCCGGCTGCCACCCGCCGCTGTACTGAGGCAGGCAGATTTAACAGTCGAAGTGTATTGGAGATCTGTGGGCGGGAGCGACCGAGTCGAGTGGCCAATTCCTCTTGAGTGCAACCGAAATCTTCAAGTAGTTGATGGTAGGCAGCTGCTTCCTCAAGTGCGGTTAGTTGTGACCGATGCAAGTTCTCTAAAAGTGCATCACGCAACATTTGCTCATCGGCAGTTTGCCGGACCAAAGCAGCAATGGTGTTTAATCCCGCAAGTTTGCTTGCCCGAAGCCTGCGTTCACCGGCGATCAATTCATACCCAACTTCAGCTGGGCGCACCACGATTGGCTGAAGTAACCCAATTTCTGTGATTGAGTGAACTAATTCAGTTAACGCTTCCTCATCAAAGTGTTGCCGTGGTTGGACTGAATTGGGCACAATCTGATCAATTGGCAGTTCCATCAGAGTTAAGCCAGCAACCTCAAATGGGTTTGCATCGGCTTGGCTTGCAGCTCGGTCAGGTCCACCAGAAGGCCCACTTGCCCTGACTTCAATTTCGCTAGTGACATCTGCGACGCCACCCGATTCGGCTCCAACTTTCGCAGTTACCGCAGGGGTCAGCGCTGTCTGTGCATCGGGAGTCGCTGGTGATGTTTCACGTGAAACATCTGGGATCAGTGCATTCAGTCCACGCCCAAGACTCTGTCGTTTTGCCATCTCTTGCCTCTTTTCTTAAGTAGTTAACCGCGAGCAGCAATCTCTCGGGCTGCCGCTAAATAGGCCACGGCCCCGGAAGATCCTGGATCATAAGTTAAAACAGTTTGCCCAAATGACGGCGCTTCGGCCACATAGGTTGAGCGTGGAATGGCGGTTTCGAGCACCAAATCGCCAAAATAACCGCGCACCTCTTGGGCTACTTGTACTGACAGGTTGGTGCGTGAGTTGTACATAGTTAACAAAATGGTACTAACTGATAACGCGGGGTTTAGTCGGTCGCGGGCAAATTCAATTGTGCGCAATAGCTGCTGAACACCTTCGAGCGCATAAAACTCACATTGAATCGGAATCAGGACCTCAGACACGGCAGCTAAAGCATTAATCGTTAGCATGCCTAAACTTGGCGGGCAATCGACAAAGATGTAATCCAAATCTCGAACTTCAAGTAGGGCAGCGATTGCATTCTTTAACAAAAACGGACGTTCATTTTCGGCAAAGCCCGTAATCAACTCGATGTCCGCCCCGGCCAAATCTAACGATGCCGGTAAACACCATAGAGTTTCATAACCTGGCGCGAGCACCATAGTTTCGGCAATTTGGGCATCTTCCACCAATACGTCGTAAGTGCCGACTGCATCTTCTTGATGATCTACAGCCAATGCGGTGGAAGCATTTCCTTGCGGATCTAAGTCAATTACCAGAACATTCAAGCCACCTAAAGCCAGAGACGCCGCTAGATTCACTGAAGAAGTAGTTTTACCAACTCCACCTTTTTGATTGGCCACCGTGAGAACCCGAGGATTTTGTGGCTTTTGAAAACTACCTTTTAGTCCAGTACGCGCATAGACTGCCGCCGCAGCTGCCGCTGCTAAGGGGGTGTCTTCGTTACTAAAATCCATGAATTTCGGTCCTGCCTTCTTGCCGTAAGCATATTGCATGGCGCAGACAACTAATTAGTTGCCATCCACATTTTAGAAAATTCGCGAAGTGTTCGCCGCTGTTTAGCGGATCTAACGGGTGATTCGCACAATTGTTGTGGGTGGATCCACGATTGCCTGGCCAACTTGGCAAATCTCTACCTGATATTTAGCTAACTTGCCTTGGGCATCTAAAATTTCCTGGGCAGCATTACTGCCTTTCATCGCTAAAAGTTCCCCACCTTGCGCTACTAGCGGCATGGCCCATCCGACCAAACGCTCGAGTGGTGCAACTGCCCTGGCAGTTACCACCTCTGCTTTGCGGTCTTTAACTTGCTCAGCCCTAGCCCTGATTACCGTGACATTTTCCAGAGCTAAGTCGGATGCAACCTCTTGCAAAAATTCGCTACGGCGTAAAAGTGGCTCAATCAAAATAATCTGAGCATCCGGTCGGACAATGGCTAGCACCAAGCCGGGTAAACCAGCACCGCTACCAATATCGATAACTCTGGCCCCATTTGGAATAAGTTCAGCCAGTGCTGCGCAATTAGCTAAATGCCTATCCCAGATTCGATCCACTTCTCGTGGCCCGATTAAACCCCGAACGACACCCTCGGTGGATAGCCAATTGGCATAAGACTCGAGATTTGAGCCCGCTTGTGGGAACGCTTCAAGTAAGGCTTGATGTTTCACGTGAAACATTAACCTCGCAATTCTGGTTAGGTTTACCGATTAAGCCGGGTGAACAACAATGCGGCGGTTGGGAGTTTCGCCCTCAGATACGCTCTTTGCGCCCGCCTCAGAGACCGCATCATGCACAACTTTGCGTTCAAATGAGGTCATTACCCGTAGCTTGATTGGCTCGCCTGTTTCCAGAACTTTCGCAGCGGTCTCTTGACCCAGCTCAGTTAATTCAGCACGGACTTTCTCGCGGTGGCCAGAAACATCAAGCATAAGTCGGGAACGTTCTCCAGTTTCCCGAGTTACCGCAAGACGCGTAAGTTCCTGAAGTGCATCTAGCACCTTGCCTTTTTCGCCAATCAATTGGTTAAGGTCAGCACCAACAATGCTTACCACTGCTCGGCCATTGTCGATGTCCATGTCGATATCGCCATCTAGATCAGCAATGTCCAAAATGCCTTCCAAATAGTCGGCAGCGACGTCGCCTTCTTGTTCTAACAAATTCACTTTTTCAGACATGATGTCCCTTTCTTAGGAAACGGCTCGGCGCCGTTTCACGTGAAACCTAGTTTTTCTTCTTGCGGGATTTACGGCTTGGTTGATTACGCTGAGTTTTGGTGCTGGTATTTAATTCGCCATCTAAAAGGTCTGATTCGATAGCGCCTGGGTTGCTTGACTTTTTAGCTGCTTTTGCGGCTTTTCTAGCCTCAAGAGCTGCCTCGGCCGGGGTTCCTGGAGTTGGGCTATTGCGGATTACGTAGAACTGTTGGCCCATAGTCCAAATGTTGGTGGTTAGCCAGTACAGCAAAACACCTACTGGGAAATTGATACCTGAAATGGCAAAAATAAATGGAAATACATAAAGCAGAATTTTCTGCTGCTGCACCATTGGGTTATCGGCAGCTGAGTTTTTCACAATTAACTGACGCTGAGTCAAGAAGGTGGTTGCGGTCATCAAGACGATCAGAATTACGGTTACAAGCGCAGTCGCGGATGGGCTGGCTGTGTCTGCTCGATGTGTGAAGGTTGCATAAAGTGGAGCATGAAAAATGGTGGCGTTATGTGCCGAAGTTAGCAGTTCTGTGGAAAGCCCACCTTTAGAGTGCGACTGCGCAATGCCTTGCAAAACCTGGAATAGGGCGAAGAAAATTGGGGCCTGCGCCAAAATGGGCAAACAGCTCGATAGGGGATTGGTACCAGTTTCCTTGTAGAGCTTCATCAATTCTTGCGAAGTGCGCTCACGATCACCAGCAAATTTGCGCTGAATCTCTTTAACCTGTGGCTGAATTAACTGCATATTGCGCTGGCTTTTGATCTGCTTTACAAAAAGCGGGATCAGCAAAATTCGAATTAAAACAACAAGTCCAACTATGGATAATCCCCAAGCCCAGCCACTGCCTGGGTCAAAGACAAACGAAAGCACTTTATGGAAAAAGGTCAAAATGCTTGCAACGATGGTTTCCAGCCAATTTAACGGATTCATCCGCGGCTTACCTGCCTATCCTTATTAGTTGAAAGTTCAATTACTTTCGGATTTCGCCAAGTTCCTTGTTCTGGAACTGGGTCAACCCCACCTGCTGCCCATGGGTGGCACCTAAGTATCCGCCCTGCGGCTAAAAGAATACCTTTAAATGCTCCGTGAGTTGTAACCGCCTGTACCCCATATTGCGAACATGATGGATAGTAGCGACAAGTTGGGCCAAAAAACGGACTAATAAATCGCTGATAACCACGAATTGGTAGCACAACGAGAACCACCAGAATTCGGCCAATGCTTGCCTGCCAAATTCTTTGGCTAAATCTAATTAAATTTCGCACTAGTTCACTTTGCCAATCGTGTCGCAAAAAGCCTGACCTAATTGAGTAAAACTAGCTTGATTAATCGAGGGCAACGCCCGAACGACAATATGGCTTCCCACTGGAACTAGAGCTAAGTTCTGTTGCACCACTTCGCGCAATTGTCGTGTGATCCTGTGCCGGACTACCGAATTTCCGACTTTTTTATTAACAGCAAATGCGAATTTAGCACTGGCATCATTGGTTTTTACCACATGCAAGACAAAATATGGGTTGGCGTGCCGACGACCTGCCCGCAAGGTGGCAGTGATTTGGGTAGTAGCGCTTAGCCGCAACGGGGCGGGAAGCATAAGTTACGCAGAAATTTTTGCGCGGCCCTTGGCGCGACGTGCTGAAAGGATTCCACGACCTGCGCGGGTACTCATGCGCTCGCGAAAACCGTGAGTCTTGGCCCGGCGACGATTGTTGGGCTGGAAGGTACGCTTTGACATTTCTACGGCTCTTTCGGGAAGGTCAATGAACATCCTAAAGATACGCGTAATAGTCGGGTTGGTCAAACTGACTAATCAGCAAAAACCTCAAACAATTTTATTTACACAGGCACTTGTCAAAATTATCCACAGGTCGTAGTCTGCTCATTCTAGCCTGTGGACAAATCAAGGAGATCGCAAATGGATAGCGTGGATTTGAATGAAGCTTGGGCAAAAACCTTGGAAACACTGTCAAAAGGTGCCCTCACTGCGCAGCAGCGTGCCTTCGTCACATTAACTCGCCCACTGGGTCTCGTGGGCGATACCGCCCTAATCGCTGCGCCAAATGAATTTACAAAAGATGTACTCGAAAGTCGATTAAGCCCAATTGTTTGCGACGCACTTTCTGCAACGCTTGGCCGCGAAGTTCGACTCGCAGTTACTGTCGATGAATCTATTGCTCCGGAACTCGATGACGAGGCGACAGATGAACTGGCCGACTCTACTTATGCAGACATCGAGAGTAACGAACTCACCTCGGATCCAAATCCTGCGCTTCCGCCGCAAGCTTCGCGCGGCCCATCGCCAGCACCTCGCACAGATGGAGAAGGTAGTCGGCTAAATCCGAAGTACACCTTCGACACTTTCGTACCCGGAGCATCAAATCGATTCGCACATGCGGCTGCTCGCGCAGTTGCCGAGGCACCAGGTAAGGCATACAACCCACTGTTTATTTATGGGGAATCTGGTTTGGGTAAGACACACCTGCTACATGCAATCGGTCACTACACCCGCACCCTTTATGCGGGATCGAAAGTGCGATACGTAAGTAGTGAAGAATTCACCAACCAGTTCATTAACTCAATTCGTGATGACAAAGCTAAAGAATTTCAGCGTAAATACCGTGACATAGATGTACTTCTTGTTGATGACATCCAGTTTCTTAGTGGAAAAGTTCAGACACAAGAAGAGTTTTTCCACACTTGGAACACCCTGATTAATGCCAATAAACAAATTGTTGTTACTTCTGATTTGCCGCCTAAACAACTACAAGGCTTCGAAGATCGAATGGTTTCCCGGTTCGCCAGTGCGTTGCCGACAGATGTTCAGCCGCCCGACTTAGAAACTCGTATCGCAATTTTACGTAAGAAGTGTGCGCAAGAAAGATTAAGCGCTCCTCAGGATGTTTTGGAATTCATCGCGTCAAAGATGTCTACAAATATTCGAGAACTTGAAGGCGCACTCATTCGTGTGACTGCTTTTGCAAGTTTGAATCGCTCACCTGTTGATTTAAACCTTGCTGAGATTGTTTTGAAAGATTTAATTTCTGATGCGAGCGGCCCAGAAATTTCCGCCAGCTCGATCATGGCCCAGACTGCTAATTATTTTGGTGTCACCCTCGATGACCTAACCGGCGCGAGTCGCTCACGAACTTTGGTTACTGCCCGCCAAATTGCTATGTATTTGTGCCGTGAATTAACGGATTTGTCGTTACCTAAAATTGGACAGCAATTTGGTGGCCGCGATCACACCACGGTTATGCACGCCGACCGTAAAGTTCGTCAACTAATTGCCGAACGTCGAAGCTTGTACAACCAAATAAGCGACCTTACCGCCCGAATTAAAGCTCAACCGCGCCAAATGTAACTGATAACTAACTAAATGCAGTTATTGGCAGTTATGTCATTTAATTCACATAAGTAAACAATATGCACAATGTGGATAACTTTGTGGATAACTATTTTCGGTTAAAAACCTAGTTTTTAGTATGTAGTTAACCTGCGGGTAAGTGATTTTATATCCACAAAAGTCTGTGGATAACTGTGGATAACTTTATTTATTACTAAGGTTTGGGGATAAGTGGCGAAATTACCCACAAATTCATGCCCAGCCATAAACCTTTATCTGTAAGGCTGAATCTTAGTTTTCCACAGTATCCACTGGTGCTACTACAACTATTAAAAAGATATATATTCAACTACCACTACCCAACTAATTTGTTGATGGACCCATGAGCTGGTTTAAAAGAGCAAAATATTTCTTAACACCACTAGTAACTTGTCTGCTGTATGTGGCA
>Ga0114959_10002345_pt1 | contig 15707 bp, 19 predicted proteins | sample C_130625_EF_Meta_FD_87317 | JGI IMG/M metagenome (GOLD analysis project Ga0114959, IMG submission 87317) | Freshwater microbial communities from Lake Croche, Canada to study carbon cycling - C_130625_EF_MetaG | ecosystem: Environmental > Aquatic > Freshwater > Lake | place: Lake Croche, Canada...
CTTGTATAAAATTATTGATAAAAATAAAAACTTCAATTGCTGTGCAATCGAAAATATATCTCACAACAATATATTTGTTGAAACCCTTCTTTACAAAATAAGACCATTTATTATATCTCCGACTGCATATTTTTTCTATAATTTTGCTTATCCGACTTTTGCAGCAAATAACGTAATTGTTATTTGCTGAATAATATTAATTGTATTAGCATTAGCGCACATATTTACCGATTCGTGAAAAACTATCGACAATAAAAATGATGAATATTCCTAAAAAACTATATAATACGACTTCCTCTGTTACATTATTTGTTCTCTCGTCTTGTTTTTCTTCTAAAAGATGAATCATATAATTCAATTTAGAGATTAGTGCATCGTTTCCAATAATCTGACCGGGTTTTTGCGCTTGATTCATTTTTGAATTATTGTAAGGCTTTGATCCAAAGTTCATTGTAGCATTTGCATTTGAGTAATTTGGAACATATTTTCTATAAAATTCTTCTATGCTTTGACTATCACCATAAATTTTTTCATAGTTTTTAACATCGTGATCCTTAGTCTCTTCTATTGACATAGGTTGCTTTCCTAAACTAGAATTATGATCATTTTGATCTACACCTGAAAAAGGCCCTAAATTTTGCATTCCTTCTTTTTGAGAGTCCGTATTTGCACGTCTTTCTGATCCGATAGAAGTTGGTGGAGGCGGTGGTGAAAAATCTGCTAAATTTGATTCATCGTCTTCTTCATTCTTGTGAATACTATCTAGCACTTTACTTACCTTATCCGTTAAAGAAGGCTGCATTAAATTCCTTTTTTGTGTTCTATTATGAGATATCATTCTTTTTCTTTTAATTAAATTTTCATTTTCATTTTCATCGAAATCAAATGGTGCTGGATTTAAATTTGCTATTGTCATTCTTAATAAAAATTAAGATAATAATTTATAGAACAAACTGAAATTAAGCATTATTCAAAATTACTAAATATACTTTTTTTGAAAGTGTGCCTGCATACTTTTTTTTAAACTATATATATAATAATGAAACAAATCGAAATTACAACCAATCTTGCACTCTTTGTTTTAGTCGTATTGCTCTTAACTATTTTCGTATTTAAACCTTCTATTTACAAAAATATGATTCATACATTTTTAGGAAGACTTGCTATGTTATTTATTTTAATACTTATTACAAGTCATAATATTATACTTGGGCTGATGTGGTGTATTTTAATTATTTATTTTTACGAGAACTATGGTCATTTTGAGGGACTTGAAAATATGGAATCATCTGTTATGAGCAGTACTTCCGCACCGGATACAATTTCGGTTAAAGATATTCTTGCATTAAACATTCCAGTTATAAATACAGATACAGATATGCCGGCTACAGATGCAAGTATGCTTGCCACAGATGCAAGTATGCTTTCCACAGATACAAGTATGCTTGCCACAGATACAAGTATGCTTGCCACAGATACAAATATGCTTAGCACAGATATGAGTCCGATGCTTACTACGGGTATGAATCCAATGCTTAATATAGATATAGCTAGTGCAAGTATGAGTCCAAATCCAAAACCAGATACTTCTGGTGTTAGCTCCACTCCAGAAATTATATCGGGTGCCCTCATTCAACAGATTAAACCAGAGCCAAATAAAGTCCTTGAACAAGCTCTAAATCAAGCTATGGATCAAGCAACTAAATTAGAAAAAGAAAGACAGGTACAAAAAGGTAATAATTCAAAATCATTGCCCATATCACAAACCTCGAGTACAAATGTTTTACCAAGCGATTCGACAACTACTACATCTCCATCCACAATGCAAGGTTTCGCAAATATGTTTGGATCCGGCTACACAAGAATTTAATTTTTTCTTTACCTAAGTTAATGAAGTCTTACAAATGTTACGACTATATTTTTTTGACTCTAATTATAATTTTTTCATTATTTTTTGGTATGTTTCAAAACATTCATGAAGGAATGTTTGTTCGTTATTTTCTGGAAAGTATAAACAACATAAAACAATTTTAATTATTTATTGTATAATTTTTTATATTCAGGTATATTAACTAATTATATGCAAAAAATAAAACATAAGGAGCCCTTACATAATAACCCGTTTACTAATTTTTTTGGTTTCATTCACGATCACGTAATGTTTTTGAATAACAGCAAATTTTTTGCGGGAATCGTCATGATTATGTTAAACGTTGGTTCTAAGTTTATATCTATTCAATTTAGCAAATCAACAGAAGAGTATCTAAAATATTCTGTTACAAAGCAACTCTTGGTTTTCGCTATGGCGTGGATGGGTACTCGCGATATTTATACAGCCATAATGCTGACTGCTGCATTTGTCATTTTATCTGATCATCTATTTAACGAAGAAAGTTCGTTGTGCGTCGTTCCTCAGCAGTATCGTGTAATGCATAAGTTAGTAGATAGTAATAATGATGGAAAAATATCCGACGAGGAGTATAAAAACGCATTATCTGTATTAGAAAAAGCGAAAAAAGAAAAACAACTACAAGAGCAAAAAGATGCTATGATGAAATTTAATATAAATCAGTAAAAAATCGAAGTAATAATCTTAATGTATTATAAGAATGTCTATTCCTAATACATTATCTATTTTTATAAATACAAGAATCAGAGGTAACTCAAAGATAAAATATTCCCCCGATATGTCTGTAGAAAATAACAAAAATACGCAAGTGTATTTCGATCCTCTTATAAAGCTAAATTACTATTCTGTAAATTATGTACCTAAGGGTCTTCCAGAAAGTGAAAAGTTCACACAATTTTTTAGTAAAGGTGAATTCAATAGTTTAATACAGAGGACTCTTGGAAGTGGTTCGCAAGTAAAAAGAGATTTAGTAAAAGCCACAGAAGACGGAACTATAAATAATAATATTAGAGTTACATTAGATACATTATTTCATACAGGAAATCCTTTTTATTTGAATGGAAAACATTTTACTATTCATAGTTATGAATGGGAAACTGGAGACTGGGAAATTCAATCCACAAAATCAGAAAAGATGAAAAAAGCCTTGAGTCCATACATCGGTAACAATCGCGAACAAAACTTTACTAGATATAGAGCTAATTATGACTCAAATTTAACTTATTATATTGTTATCAACTTAGAACTTTATCCTGGAGACCATATACCATTGAGTGCGAGAGCTTCAATTGCCTGTCAAGCACGTTATGAAAAAATTAGAAAATCTTATGCAGATTTATTTGGTCTGGTATATCAACCTAAAGAATTAAAACTATCTGAGGATATGAATAAAAAATACATAGCGTCAAAAAGCAAAACAAAAAAAGAAATTGGCGGTTCTCATAAAAAAAATAATAATACGAGAAGACGATAAAAAATATATTATTTTTCTTCTCCCTTCTTTCGTAAAAAATACTTCTCTTTATCGTACATTATTTTCAATATAATTTTATGAAAGTATTCTGGGGTGTATTTATTTATTGAAAAGTATTCTGCGTTATCTGGTAGAAATTCCTCTAATAAAAAATCATTTTTATTTTTTTCTACTTGTTTGTAAATAAAATTATTATCTTTGTTCATATAACAAACATAACAATAGTTTTCATTATTATACGATAATAAACTCATTATAGTATTAGACTATTTTAATATTTCCTTCAATAAATTCTTTTACTAAATTTTCAGGGATATTATTAAAGTCCACCAAAATTTTATTTCTCTCATAAAAGTCATGCGCATTTTCTTTATTCAAACGATCTTCAAAATATTCAGGATTTTCAAAACACTTTATTGCAGTTTTTATGCCGCATTTTTTGATACACGAAGGAATATTATCGCTTGAATCTCCCATAACAATTTTACAAAATAAATCACATTTTGAATTACCACTTGAACTTTTTTGTTCGGCAATATTTTTATATTTTAAATCAAATATTTTCACTCGAGGTTCAACAAGTTGCAAATAGTCTTTATCACTTGTAATAATATAAACTTTGCATTCAGGATGCATTGCGAGAACATGCTTAACTGAAATTGCTATGCAGTCATCAGCTTCAAGAGTTGGATATTTTAAAATAGCCTTCGCTCCAGCCGCTTGAAAAAGCTTTTCTTCATAAGCCAATTTGAAAAATGGTCCGCCCATAAATCCATCTTCTTGGCCGTTTGCGCGATTTGCCTTGTAGTCTTTAAATACTTGCATTCTCCAAATACTTTCTCTTGGACAATCTTTTCCGATAAACATCATGAGATTATCTTTTTCAATACCTAGTTTTTTGGGAATATTTTCAAGATTTTCTACAAAGGTCTTGCGAAACTTATCGACAAATACTTTATTTTGGAATGGATCTATAAGTGGGATCTCTGGAAACGCATTTTTCCACCACGTCAATAAAGAGAAGTATCGATAAAACGTGTAATAGCTCCCATCAATAAAGACGAAGGTTGGCTTTTCTTCTTTGGTATCAAAAATGCAGGACATTATTTACTAGATTTTAGCAACGTTTTTAAGCATTCAATTTTATTTAATATCAAAAATATAACTTTTGAAAAGATTCATAATCTCACGCGGCGAATAGTTATAGTATGCATTCCAATTGAAATCATTCTAAATAAGAGTAATATTTTTTATTTTAATTTTCATTTCATTTCATTTTTCAAAACTTTTTTGATAACTTCAATTTTTGTTTCTTAACAAAATAATAAATGAGGGCATTCGTCAAAAAAATAAAATTGCTCCACCAAGTAATATAAAAAAAGAGAAACACGCTATTAATAAACAAAAAATGCAAAGTAAAGACCTAAGACAATCCGTTAACTTACTATTTTTAACGTCGCTTGATATTAACTCTATTTCGCCTTCTTCAATCGCACACGCAAAATGCTGCGGCTCAGTTATGGCCTTCGCATCGCTTATATGAATTGTATTTTTATGGTAAATTGGATTTACTATAGTAAGATCATCCATTGATTATAATTACGAATTTGTTTGTAAATTATTTTTTCCAAAGTATTTACCCATCTTTATATTAAAACAACTTAAAAAACGTTTTTCTTTTTCCAAAACTTTTTTTGACTTTTCGATTTTGGACATTTATTTTTGTCCATTTTTCAAAATCCAAAATACTTTTGTCTTTTTCTTGGAATTCTACTGAAAAAAAGGAACTATACGTGAAAAGGTGAGGCTTTCTTTTTCTTACAAGAAAAAATGTGACTGAACTTTTTTTCTGAAATTAAAATTAATTTAAAAACTATTTAGACGATTTTTTCTGTGTACAAATAAAGTAACAGATGGTAACCGAAATGTCGCAAAAAGTCGCAAATAAATTTATATGCGAGCATTGTGACTACAAATGCAGCAACAAATTTGACTTCAATAAACACTTATCCACACGCAAACACGAAAAACTTGCGACAAGTAACACTTTGGTAACAAATAGTGACATAAAAAGCCCAAAAGTCGCAGAGCCATGTGATTTTTGCTGTAAAAAATGCAATAAAATATATAAATCTAGAAAGGGACTATGGTCACATCAAAAAAAATGTACGTTTTCAAATGACGAAACGTGTGAAGAGTTGAATGCAAATTTATCAAAAGATGACATCAAAGAATTATTGAAGCAGAATCAAGAATTCAAAGAACTGATTTTGGATCAAAATAATAAGCTTTTTGAGCTGGCAAAAGAGGGGCGTATTATTCATAATACAACAAATAATACGACAAACAATTTCAACTTGAATATGTTTCTAAATGAAAAATGCAAGGATGCGCTTAACATTGCAGATTTTGTAAACTCATTGAAGCTAGAACTAACCGATCTTGAAAATACCGGACGTCTTGGTTATGTAGAGGGTATTTCTAGAATAATTATTCGAGGTCTCAAAGAATTGGATGTGTATAAACGCCCAATTCATTGCAGTGATGTGAAAAGAGAAACTATGTATATAAAAGACAATAATGCTTGGGAAAAAGATGATGATGAAAAGAAAAAATTAAAAACGGCAATCAAGCATATTTCATATAAAAATGCAAAGCAAGTTGGTGAATGGACAAAGCAAAACAAGGGCTATAACGACTCGTCTAATAAAAAGAGTGATATGTATTTAAAAATTGTTTCGCAAGCAAACAGCGGTGAAGATGAGGAAATAAATAAAATTATTAAAAATATCTCAACAGAAGTTAAAATTGAGAAAAATTAGTCTCATAAAAAAATATCTACGTGAAACATTTCGTTAAGCGCTTCATTTACGACTTCTAGGTATCTGTTCTTTGAAAGATGTAACGTTACTCCTTGAGACATGGATACTGCGACTTGCATCTTCACAAAGTTGTCGTTCAAATATAATCCATATTTGGCAAGATTATTTTTCTTCAAACATATGTTAAGATCTATCATAAGTTCATAAAGTCGTGTTTGTGTAACACTTTTTCTACTCAAAATAAAAACATCTATATATTTTTCAAAAATTGAGATGACTCTTTCATAGTCTTCGTCTTTTAAATATTTTATCGCATCTTTTGGTTCTATAATCAAATAGAAGAATCGAATCGCGCTACTTCTTGGAGAGTCATCAAACAAGTTCATAAATAAAATAATGCAATTCAGTTTAAAATCTTTGTCAATTTCTGTCATAATTCCAAAATCCAGTATTCCTAGTTTATAAACAGGATGATCACATTGACCTTCTTTTATAAATATTAGATTTACTGCGTGTAAATCTCCATGAGTGAATCCATGATTTAATACACACGCAAAACCAAATTTAGTTACTAATTTTGAATAAATATCATAGTCTTCAGGAGAAACATTTGATATAGAGTCCCCCGAAATGTACTCCATCATGATGACATCGTTGTATTTATTTGTAATCTCTTCATAAACTTCGGGTATAACTACATAATTCATATGCCTGCAATTATTTTTCATACGTTTCATATTTTTAATCTCATCAAAAAAGTCTAACTGTTGATGAATAAAGTCTATAGTTTTCTGAATAGTTTTGTGAATTTCAAATGTATTCAAAATAGGAAATGGAAAGAATGACAAAATTCTGAAAAACCATAAAACATTATCTATTGAATCGCACAATCTTGCATTGATATTATTTCTTTTAATTTTTAATATTACGTCTTTATTGTTTATATTATTTTTCATTTTGTAAACAAGTGATATCATACCAGAATTTATTGGATTATAAATGTCACCAGTTAAATCATTTTCGTGTATAATATTTTGCAATAACTTCAAATTTATGTCGTTCGAATCAAATGGAGAATGATCGGTAAATTTTAAAAGCTCGTTGTTAATTTCTTCGTCTAAAAAAAAATGGTTCAAAGAAATAGACTGAAACATTTTAATATATAGAATATTTTTTTTGGATAAATCGTTTACAATGTTGTGAACAAATACTTTATAATTTTTAAATATAAGATAATACACGAACTCTCGTGAAATAATCCAGAAAGTTTGTGCAAGGAATGTGGCAAACTTTAACATTTTTATATGGTTAAGTTTCAAAGTTTTCTATAAATTGTTTTACTCTCATAATTGTTTTGGAAATTAAAGTTCCTGCCATTTTTTCAACAAATAATGGTATCTCAAGATCTTTATTAAAAAACATAACTTGCTTCATTTCAACGGAATGGTCTGATGTAAGTTTGCATGTTAAATGAACCAACTCAATTTTCATTTGATCTCCTTTGCTTGGAATTTTTAAAACACTTGTATACAAATCTGGGTTTTGATTTTGACAAACAAAAAGAAATGCATTAGCCTCATTATTTTCTATTTTTTCGACGTTTAAATGCATATATTTTTGCGGCAATCCAAAATCGGAAAAAAAATGTTTTATCAAAAAATAAACTTCTGCGCGTTCTCCATATTGAGTCATAGAAAAATCGTCAAATATATCTTTATTCATTTCATATAAAATTTTCATAATGTTAAAAGTTAACAAGTTTTTTAAATATAGCTTATCAGAATAAATTGAAAAACTTAATATGTACTTATTTTTATCAATTCTTTCCATTTTTATTCCATCTTTATCTAAAATTTTTTTTACTACAGAATAATCTTCTTCCATTGTATAATGTTTAAATTATATTTTTATTTTTTAAACTAGTAAATAAAAATATATTTAATAATGAATTTTTTATTGCAAGCGTCGATTTCTTAAAATACTATCGATAATAATAATTTGTTCATATGTCATGATAAAATGGAATGTAAAATGATATTTATACCAGTCATCTTTTTTTAACTCTAGTAGTTTTCCTGATAAATAATAACAATACAATAAAACTACAAAACCAATGTATCCTGGAACTAGATGATGTAATATTCTAACATGCCAAATACCATTCGAAGCAAATACTACAAATGAAAATTTTGCAAATATTAAATCCATATTTCTTCTCCAAGAATAAGTTGCTTTTCTCCAATAGTTTGCAGATATTAACGAAGTAAAACACAATAAAATGCAATATGAATGCATTTTATTAATATAAGCATAAGTTGCCGGAATTATAAAAAAAAATGATGATAAAACTAGCCATCTAGTATGATTCCAGCATGCTATATATTTTTCATTATTTATACCTGAAGATATTATCATGATTGATAATAAAAGTTTTTTTTAAATAATTTTTATAATTTGATGTTTTCATTTAAAAAGAAAATGATTATGTCATAATATATGAAAGCTCTCATTTTTGGCGCCAAAGGATCAATAGGAAGTTATATATTTAGTGAGTTTATGAACGAGGGGATCGACGTGTATGGAACGACAACAAATAGCAAAAATAGTTCCGAAAACATTATTGTTGTTACGAAGGATAATATGGAAGGTTTATGTCTTATCGATGACATTGATATTGTAGTGTGGGCAAATGGAGATAATTGTAACGATAATATAAATACGTATAGTGAACCAATTTTTCATAGACTTATAGAAGCAAATGTGGCTTTTATTTTAAATACCTTGAATTTTTTAACTTTGAATAATAAAGTAAAAATAGGTTGTAAAATGGTTATTGTTAGTTCAATATGGGAAGAACTAACTCGAGACAATAAACTTTCATATTCTATATCGAAAGCTGCACTGAGTGGCTTGGTAAAAAGCGCATCCTATGATCTATCATCAAAAAATATTTTGATAAATAATGTTTTACCCGGTGTAATTGATAACGAAATGACTAGAAAAACATTGCATCCTGATCAACTTGAGTATATAAAAAATTATTCTCATTTTGCTAGGCTTGTAACGTTAGACGACGTATATAAAACGATAAAATTTCTAGTAACAGAAAATACTGGGATAACCGGGCAATCTATTAAGGTAGATTTGGGGTTTACAAACATAAGAAAATACAGCTAAGCTACAAAAATATAAATAATCATATAACTCACATAAAAAGTTTTATTATTTTATACTATAATGAATTTTAACGTGAATGGAAAAGATTTTTTTTCGGAGATAAATTTGGAAGATAACATTCAAGTAAAGTCATATAGAAAGGTTTATGATGTTTCGTATGGAAATAAAACTTTGCATGAACTAGTCAATAACATTTTAGTTGATGGTGACTTTATTTTTATAGATCAAAATGTCTACAATTTAAGCGAGGAAACTTTCAAAGATGTTAAAAATATAATGATATTCAATGCTGTTGAGGATAATAAAAATATAGAGAGCGCGCTAAAATTAATCGATGTTCTATATAATTTAAAATTCAACAAAAAAAATAAGTTGATCGTCATTGGTGGTGGAATAACGCAAGATGTTGGTGGATTTGCAGCCGCAATCTATAAAAGAGGAATAAATTGGACTTTTATTCCAACCACTATCCTCTCTATGACGGACAGCTGTATTGGTAGCAAGGTTTCTATTAATCATGGAAGCAAAAATATGCTAGGAATGTTTGTTGCACCAACAAAAATATTTGTCTCGGATTATTTTTTGAAAAGTTTGTCGGCGGATGATATTATTTCTGGTGTGGGAGAAGCGCTAAAATTATCCCTTATTGGAGGAGAAAAGGCGTACGCGTATTTTCTTGAACAATACGCAGAGAAAAACTACATTAATATTATAAAGGTGTCATCTCTTATTAAAAAGCAGCTCATCGAATATGATGAATTTGATGAAAATGAGAGAAGAGTCTTAAATTATGGGCACTCGGTCGGACATGCTATTGAATGTACAACAAATTATTACATTCCGCACGGAATTGCAGTGTTGATAGGAATGTACATTAAAAATAAACTTTTTTATGGTGATAAGCACCAAAATATTGATGAATTGATTTTAGAAATGATACCTGAAAAGTTCTTTAACTTTGCGTTTGATTATGAAGTGTTTAAAACACACTTGCTTTCAGATAAAAAAAATAATGGAGATAGCGTGTGTTTTATTTTATTGGAAGAAATAGGACAAACAAAATTTTTATTCAAAAATTTAGAAGAAATTAATTTCGATTTAAAAAAAATAATTATGAGTTTATTTATAAAAAAATAAGTGCGTATTATATATGGAAAGTCTGAAAGAAACTTTGGTGAAACTTAAGGTGTTAGGGTGCTCAGGAATAAAAATTTCTTATGAGGACGAAGGTGCGCTATTAAATGAGGTTATTTCCATGCGCTATCTCACAGCCGGAGCTGGAGTTGATTTGGCGATTAAAATTGGCGGATGTGAGGCGAAGCGCGACATTGTCGATTGCATGAACATTAATTGTGACTCAATTGTTGCACCCATGGTTGAAAGTGGATTTGCTCTGAATAAATTTGCCAAGTCTCTTGACCAGTACAAGTATAAAGGTGTAAAAGGATTCAATTTGGAGACGATTGGAGCTTATAATAACTTAGAAGAGTTAGCAAACGAATTTTCACTTATAGATTATGTCACCTTTGGTCGTGTAGATTTTGTGAGTTCGTTGAAAAAAGATAGAAATTACGTGAATGATGATAAGATGTATGAAATGGTTTCTAATGTTTTTAAGAAAGCGCGCGAACAAAATAAAAAATGTTATTTAGGTGGTGCTATAAGTATAGCGTCAAAAGATTTCATTGAAAAGTTAATTCATGACGACTTGCTAGATAAGTTTGAAACTAGATATATTATATTTGACGTGAAAAAGATAAAGGGTCAAGAGTTGTCTGAATTACTTTATTGGGCAAATATCTTTGAGGTAGAGTGGATGAAATTTATTAGTGAAAGATATGAAAAATTATTCAATAAGGACGTCGAAAGAATTAAAATGATTGAAGATAGGATAAGCTTGAATAAATAAAAATAGTCTTGATAAAAATAATAATATTATAAATATGTATAATACTATCATGAAGATAAAGGTCAGTGATTATATAGTTAATTTTTTTAATAAAAACGGAATAGATACATTATTTACAATTACCGGGGGCTTTGCAATGCACTTGAATGATTCGTTTGGAAAACATGGAAGTTATGAAATTTATTATCAACATCACGAACAAGCCTGCGGATATTCTGCTGTAGGTTATAGTAAAACAAATTCAAAACCATCGCTTGTTTGTACAACTGCTGGTTGCGCCGCAACAAATGTGATTTCTCCATGTTTAGTTGCTCACCAGGATAGTTTGCCCGTTTTATTTATAACGGGTCAGGTTAAAAGCACGGAATCTATTCGCAAATTGAATAACGATAAGATGAAGTTGAGACACTATGCTGGTGCAGATAGCGATATTATTTCCATGGTAACGCCAATTACAAAGTATGCAAAAGAAATATTGGATGTTTCTGAGATAGAAGACACCTTGATAGAAGCGTACAAAAATTTGATTAATGGCAGACCTGGGCCTGTTTGGCTTTCAATACCTGCCGATATTCAAGGAATGTTAATAGAAGAAATAGAAATTCCAATCATTGAAAAAGATATAAAAAACGAATTTCCAAGAGAAACAGATCTTGCCAATATATTTGAACTTTTGGCGAGTGCAGAGCGTCCTGTAATTATCGCGGGAAATGGTATTAAACTTGGAAATTGCGGGGAAAAATTCATGAATTTTTTGAAAAAATACCAAATACCAGTTGTGGTTACATTTCATGGAACAGATTTGATTGAAAACGATGATGATTTGTATTGTGGAAAAATAGGTTTGCTCGGTGATAGAGCTGGAAATTTTTGTATGCAAAATTGTGACTTGCTTATTTCTTTGGGGTGCAGAATGGCGCAGGGAATTGTCGGATATAGAGAAGACTGGTTCGCAAGAGAAGCCAAAATAATATATATTGATAATGATCAAAATGAACTACAAAAAATGAATATTAAATACGATTTAAAAGTAAACATGGACTTAAACTTGTTTTTTGATCATTATTCATTTGAAAAAAAAGATTATTCGCCTTGGATTGAAAAATGCGTTTATTGGAAAAATAAGTGGCTGTTTGAAATTCCAAAAACAGATAATTCTCTCATCAACCCATACACTTTTTTAAAGATATTTTTTGAAAAAGCTCCTGAAAATAAAATTATGATTGGTTCTTCTGGTTCAATTGTTACGATTTTATGGCACATGTGTAAAATAAAGAAAGGAGATAAATTCATCATTAGTAGTCAAGGAGATATGGGATTTGAACTACCCGCAGGAATCGGTTCAATTATTGCAGAGAAGGAAAAAATGGTATTTCCTGTTTTTGGCGAGGGTTCTTTTCAATTGAATATTCAAGAGTTGCAAACAATTATCCAATATAAACTTCCACTTAAAATATTGCTCTTTAACAATGGCGCATACGGAGCAATTGAAATAACCCAAAGTAATTTTTTTAAAGCAAAATTTGGTGTTGATCTAAGCAGTGGAATATCTTTTCCTGATTCAGAAAAAATAGCCAATGCATATGGAATAAAATATTTAGGTCTTAGAAATAATGAGGACATTGAAAATATTATCGATAGATTTATAGAATTTACGGGAGGCCCCATTATTTTAGAAATTTTTTGCTCTATACAAGGAAGATATCCAAGATTAAATGCGATTAAAAATGATGACGGAACTTTCACTAACAGACCATTTGAGGACATGGACCCTTTCATGGATAGAGAAGAATTCAGGAATGAAATGATAGTAAAACTAGTTTAGCAAATAGTAAATTACTAAGAATTTAATTTATCGATTGTGTATATATGACTACATTTTCAGAATTTACAATTAATAATTGTAACTTATTAGACATACTACCTACAACAGATTGTGATCTAAACGCAGACCCCCCCCCCCTCGAGGTCGACATTACTTTGTGACAGAAAAATTATTTCTAAGTCTTGCAAATTTTTTTCATGAACGGAGAAGAATTTGCCAGCGAGACAATTATTAAGTAACTTTTGTGATTATTATTTTTACACCTTTTCTTATTTAAACGCCCATTTCATATTAAAATTCATAAATAATTCTTCTTGATTTTTTGTGTATTGTTTTTCTTGGATACATATTTTTCTGGTCTTTCGTATGTTCCTTTAACTATATTTCTATATTTTTCTTTTGGTATTTCTCTTATAACTTTTGTTATATTTTCCTTTAAAGCAGTATGAGTTAATCCATCTAATTTTTGTAATCTGGATTTCAACATACTAAAGTAATTTTCTATAGAATTTGTAAAATGTTGATAGGGAACAGCATACAATAAATGATTTTCTTTATTTATAATTTCTTTCACTTTTGGATTTCTGTGACTACTCGCATTATCCGAAATAATTAATTTATTCTTATATTTTCCTGAAATATGGGTCTGTATAAATTCTACCATTCTATCAGCATTTATACCACTTTTTTCATATAAATCCCAACCAACCATTCCATCAACAGAAATCTCAAATACACCAGTATACTTTTTGAATACTTCTTGAGATTGTGTTTTTATGACACATCTTTTTCCTTTTTGACTATAGCAGTGATTTCTTTTCTGTAATGATTTTATACTGGTTTCGTCAATACAAATAGTATCCTCAATATTATGTTGTTTTATTTCATTACAAAAATCTTTCAAATTGTTATTGATATCAATATCTTTTTCAAATCTCTTTACCGGTTCATGTCGTATTCTGGTTAGTTTCAAAGTAATATTATTAACACGGATAATTCTATGAAGATGAGATTTATTCAAATGTAAATTAGGAAATTTATTTTCCAATAAATAAAGTAAATCTTCTATAGTAATTGTTTTGTTCTTCTTTATTTGTTTCAATAAAAAAGAAACATGTTCTTTCATATCCAGTAATTTTACCTTCATTTTGATATTTTTGAACCCAACGCATTAAACTTCTTCTGGAACAATTTAAAATTTGACAAACTTCTTCTTGTGTTTTATCTTCAACCAAATTATAATTTACATCAGTTTCTTTGTAGTTAATACTCTTTTGTCTAGGCATTATAATATAATTATGTTATAAAATAAAAATATGTATTATATTATATATGAATACAATTATAAAAAAAGAATTTATTGAATTTGAAAAATATCATAAAAATATTTATAACATATATTTTCACATAGTTTGTGGATTTATTTTTATGACATTTTTATTTTTATTATCAAACAATTATAGTATTGTATTATTAATTCTATACTCATTATTAATATTATTTACAATTAATAACTTACTTATTACATTTATTATTTTTATTATTTTATTTGTTATGGTATATTTCGTAAAGAAATATAAATTAAAAAAAGTAACTATATTTTTATTATTTTTGATGTTTTACTTTTTACCAGATTTATCTCATTATTTAATGAGCGAACCTTCTATGTTAAATATAAGTAATATAACACCATTATCATTATTTACAAATATTTTTTATCTTTTACCATTTAGTATTGTGTGTATAAATTAATTATTTGCAAATTTTTTCATTCATATTTGTTTTGCAATATTCATAATTATCAATTTTTTTGTTATTATATCCAAACCATTCATCTGCACCTAATACAATTACATTATAATTCCCTTTTTTTTCTCCTTTTTGTAAATGATGATTTTGATGATTTTGTAGTAACATATCTTTAAATATATCTAGATTAAATAAATTTTCATCATATGGACCTTCTTTTATGGAGTAATTAATTTCATAATTATGCATTTTTACATGCACTTTATTCCATAAATATTCCCATATAAATGTTACTATAATAGATAGAATAAATAAAAAACTATAAGATATGTTATAATTAGATATTATTTTTGATAATATTCCACAAAATAAAAATGCAAAAAATAAATGAATAAATATATTCCAACCCATAAATAATGAATCTTTATATTTATTTTCATTTAATGACATATCTGGCTCAACTTCCAAATGATGTTGAATGTGTTTTTCACAAGTTAAAAAGTATTGTGTATTTATAAATGGTATATATTCAATAATTTTACTAATTACACTATTTTTGTCACAATGCATTGCATATTTATGCGTTAAAAATTCTATAATACTGAAAAATATATAAAATAATAAAATAAAATTAATTAAAAATACATTTTTTTTTAAATTAAATTTAAATATAAAAGATAAAAAATATATTATAATAGGTATAATTAAATAATAGTGGTTATAGTTATAAATAGTTAAAATAAAAAATATTGTTAAACTAGTAAACAATGATAGATTATAATTTTTATTAAATAACATAAAATAAAAGAAAAGAAAAGATATTATTAATAAAACAAAATACA
>Ga0114959_10002346_pt1 | contig 15699 bp, 18 predicted proteins | sample C_130625_EF_Meta_FD_87317 | JGI IMG/M metagenome (GOLD analysis project Ga0114959, IMG submission 87317) | Freshwater microbial communities from Lake Croche, Canada to study carbon cycling - C_130625_EF_MetaG | ecosystem: Environmental > Aquatic > Freshwater > Lake | place: Lake Croche, Canada...
AGTTACTACAGCAAAACGCATTAGCCAATTGCCTGATGTGCCAACTGTGACAGAGGCAACTGGCCTACCAAATTTTGATGTCGTGAGTATGTTCGGAATTGAAGCACCAGCTGCTACCCCTAAACCGATCATCGATAAATTAAGTGCAGATATCAAGTTGATTCTGCAACGTCCAGATGTTCAAGAGAGAATGCTTGCTGCTGGCGTGTATGTGAACTATCTTTCTCCAACTGACTCGAGTAAGCGTATCTCTCGTGAGCTCAGTATGTGGAGCAAGGTCATTAAAGATGCCAATATCAAAGCAGATTAAAAGAATGTGACTCCAGGTCTAGCCATACCTGGAGTGTTTTCTGATTTTTTTACTCAGCTTCGATTTTGGCTTGCTGGGCTACTAACTCCCACTTCTTCTTTTCAGCTGCAATAAAAATCTTTGTATTGGCTGGCGTATCGCCGACAGCCCAGCCACCTAGATCTTTCCAGCGTTGTTTGATCTCAGGAGTCTCGAGGGCTTTCTTTACTGCAACATAAAGCTTATCAATCACTGGCTTTGGAGTTCCAGCAGGAACAAACAAACCAAACCATGCAGTGACTTCAAAGTTTGGATAACCAGATTGAATCATTGTTGGCACATCAGGCAACTCTGCAACCCTGTTCTTGCTGGTAACGGCCAAGGCACGTAACTTTCCAGCCTTAATGTATTGCATTGAACTAGGCAAGTTATCAATCATCATATTGGTTTGACCTGCTAGCAAATCAGCTAATGCTGGACCCGCACCCTTATAAGGTACATGAATAATATCGATACCCGCTTGTGTCCTGAATAACTCACCAGACATATGAATGGATTGACCACGACCAGATGATGCAAATGAATACTTACCAGGATTTGCTTTAGCTAAAGCTACTAGTTCGGCAACCGTCTTTGCAGGGACCTCTGGGTTAACAACTAACACGTTTGGGTTGGCAATCACAATCGTGATGGGCTCCATATCTTCCATTTTGTAAGGCAGATTTTTATAGAGGCTGTAGTTAATTGCGTTTGGTCCAATATTACCCATCGCCATGGTGTAACCATCTGGAGGAGCTGCAAGCAAGGCTTGTATACCAATGATCCCTGCGCCACCTGCCTTATTTTCAACAATCACAGTCTGTCCAAGTTCTTTACCAAGAATGTCTGAAAGTGCTCGTGAGGCAATATCTGTGGTGCCACCCGGAGCTGCTGTAACAATAATCTTCACAGGTTTATTCGGAAAGGCTTGTGCAAACACCAAATTGCACGTAAATACAGATGCTAAAAAGGCTGCAAATAAAAGCGCTGATTTCTTAAAAGCAAATTCAAAATTCGTCATCATGGTCTCCAATATTTCTATTGATTTTTTTTAATACAGCTTAAATAGATATATATCCTTACTTTTTATTTCTTATTTGAGCCGGCCTTACGTACTTCTATTTCCTTATTTATTGCTGCAATGGTTTTAGCATCTGGTGACTTCCATTTACCGCCCGAGTTATTTACCATGTACACCAGGGCATCTGCAAAACCTTCAATACTGAGGTTGGGATTACCACCTTTAGCAGGCATGGCACGCACCCCAAAATAGGCATGTGCCGTGAGTGTGACTTGCCCCTCAGCAATCAGTGGCGCCCACTTAGCTTTATCACCAAACTTAGGTGCATTTAGAAGACCAGCGCCATGACAATTCATACAGGACTGTTTGTAGGTGTTTTCGCCTGATTGCGCAAATGCTGTATTTGATAGCAGTGCTATTGCCGAAGCGCTGATAAAGAAGAGCTTATGTAAATTCATATTCATATTTTCTTACCAAATAAAATTATTGTGATTTTTTAACGCGTTCACTCCAAAGCTGCCAAGGACGTCCAATGGTTTTTTCAATCGTTTCTTGCGAAGTTGTAGCCTCACCTGATGTCAGATATTGGACCTGACCCATCTTCATTGCCTCAGCCTGAATACTCGCATTCTGAATCGCATAGATCGCTCTAAAGACAGCCTTTTTAATGGAGTCTGCTCCTGCGGCATACCCATGGCCACGCATGAGTACAAAGTACTGCAGGCCCATTGTTTGAGATAAGGCGTCGCCTAGATCTGAATTACTTACAAACATATCCGTATCTAGATTTGGTTTAGCAAAATTTCTGATCTCAAAAATAGGCGCACCCTCCCCCAAGAAGGAACTCATGTGATAAACCGGTTTTAAGGTTATACCAGTTAGTCCATAAGGCAAGGTAGGTGAGGCATGGCCATGAATGACTGAATTAATATCAGGGCGATTTTTTAGAACGCCACTATGAATAAAACGTTCGCCATAAGCAACACGGGTATCGCCATTTAAGGCTTTACCGTTCATATCAAACTCCATGATGTCTTCCACCTTCACAACAGATGGGGCAACACTTCTGGCCAAAAAGAAACTATTGGGATTTGCTGGATTACGAACGCTGATATGACCATAGCCATCTACTGCATTTTGGTCATACAAAATATGATTAGCGATCACCAATTCTTCAATCGCCGTTTTGACAGCAGGATTTTGCTCCATTTGCTCTTTAACGCTCGCAGCATTCGCATTGGCCGCGAATGACAAGACTAGAAAGCCAAATAGAAAATTGAATGCTTGCTTCATTACTCTACCTTGCCAATCTTTTTGACCACTTCACCCATTTGCGCAGATTCTTTATCCCAATAGACTTTAAATTCAGGGGCATCCATATATTGGATGGGACTACCAGCACTATTAATCACTGAGCGCACGCGCTCATCGTTAGCTGCTTGTTTAGCAGCTTCGCGAAGTTTATTAGTAACGTATTCGGGTGTAGCGCTAGGAACAAACAGGCCAGCCCATTGTGAAAACTCTATCTTCACACCCATTTCTTTAAAGCTTGGCACCTCAGGCATGCTTGCCAATCTACCATCACCCCAGTGGGCCAAAGCTCTCACCTTACCTGCTTTGATCTGCTGCACTATCGAAGAGGGGCCAGTCGCAATTGCATCAACCTGCCCACCCAATAGACCCACAATTGCTGGGCCAGCTCCTGTATAGGGAATATGTACCATATAGAATTTTTCAGAAGACTTGAGCATTTCCATGGGCACATGCATAGTTCCATAGTTGCCAGAGGAGCCAAAATTATATTTACCAGGATTGGCACGCATAGCTGCAACAAAAGCTTTGTAATCCTTCCAAGGACTATCGGCCCTCACTACTAGAACAGTGGGGTCTGCAGTAAATCTTGCAATGGGTTTTAGTTGATTAAGCTGAAATGATTGCTCACGCCCAACCACTTTATCGGCCTCGGGAATAATCGAAATAGAAGACAGGGCCATCAAAATGGTGTAACCGTCAGGCTTTGCTTTTGCTACCGCAGCCATACCGATACCCCCACCAGCACCTGGTTTGTTTTCGACAATTACTGGCTGTCCTAGACTTCGAGATAAGGCTTCTGCTACTGGTCGACCAACGGTATCTGCCACCCCGCCTGGTGGAAATGGAACTACCATGGTGATTGGTTTGGTCGGCCACGCCTCCTGTGCAGAAAGGGGACTCATAAATAAAAAGGTCCCTAGAACAGCTAGCACTCGGCCAAATGTGAATTTTTGTCTCATTTTGTTTATTTGGTTATTATTTATCCTCTTTATGCTACTACAAGATTTAACAGAATAAATAAGGGTTAGTGTAGACATAACCCCCACTGGAGATAGTAATTATGAAATATGCAGCATTTTCTTTGGCAAACGAGCCAGGCAAAACACGTGTCGGGACTATTTCTGCCGATGGTAAGACCGTTCAGGAGCTGAACCTTGGGGTGGATGTTAGTGAAGACGGCATTGTGGCTATCTTGCGCGCTGATTTAGCTGGTAAATCCCTCAAGACTGTTGCCATCCATGCATTCAGTGATATTCGCCTACTAGCTCCCGTTCCAAGACCCCGTCGCAACATTTTTTGCGTTGGCAAAAATTATCATGAGCATGCAAAAGAGTTTTCTAATAGCGGCTTTGATGGCAGTGCTAAACCTGGCGAAGATATTCCGAGTCACGCCATCTTCTTTACTAAGCCTCCAGAATCAGTCACTGGTCCTAACACCAATGTCATCATTCCTACCGCCGTATCTACCTGTATTGATTATGAGGCTGAGTTAACCATTGTGATTGGTAAAGGCGGCAAAGGTATTAGCGAAGCCGATGCGATGAAACATGTCTGGGGTTACACGGCAATTAATGATGTTACCGCGCGTGACTGGCAACAAAGGCATAAGCAATGGTTCTTAGGCAAAAGCTTCGATACCTTCTGCCCGATGGGTCCCTGGGTTGTCACAGCAGATGAAGTCGACGCCAACGATATCTCAGTAAAGTGCTGGGTCAACGGAGAACTTCGCCAAAACTCTAATACTAAAGATTTGATTTTTGATATTCCTAATATGATTGCCACTGTATCGGCGGGTATCACTCTCTATCCGGGAGATCTAATAGCTACCGGTACTCCTGTTGGAGTAGGTATTGGCTTTAAACCGCCTAAGTATTTAGTCAATGGCGACGTTGTAGTAGTTGAAATGGGTGGTATCGGCAAACTCGAAAACACTTTTGTAGCCGTCTAGTCTAAGAAAATAACTAAGCTAAACCCAGCGCCGTTGCTATCCTATAAGTAATAAAAGAGGCTATATAAGCCAAACCGAATAAGTAGCTGAGCATGATGATGGGGATCTTCCAACCCCCTGTCTCACGCTTAACTGCGGCGATCGTTGAAAGGCATTGGGGTGCAAAGACAAACCAAGCCAATAAGGAAAGTGCTGTCGCTAATGACCAGCCAGAAGAGATTAATGGAATTAATGCCTCTGCCGCATCTGCGCTTGAAGTCGATAACGCATAGACAGTAGCCAGAGAGCTAACAACGACCTCGCGTGCCGCCATGCCAGGTACCAAAGCAATACTGATTTGCCAATTAAATCCAATGGGAGAGAAGACATGCGCTAAAGCCTCTCCTAACATCCCCGCAAGACTATATTGAATGGGTGAGCCAGTTGCGCCTTCAGGGGGGAGAGGAAAGCTAGATAGAACCCATAAGGCAATTGTCATGATGAGAATGATGCCTCCGACGCGACGGAGAAATATCTCTGCACGCTGCCATAAACTAATCGCCAAATTGCCTAAGCGCGGCAAATGATAACTTGGTAACTCCATCATGAGTGCATTCATACGAAACTGCTCACTTGTGAAACGCTTAAGAACCCAAGCAACACCCATTGCACCTAAAATCCCAGCTGAATAAAGCAAGAATAAAACTAAGCCTTGCAGATCAATATTTGCCCATAACTTTTTTTCAGGAATAAAGGCAGAGATCAACAAGGCGTACACAGGCAAACGTGCTGAGCAGGTCATCATTGGCGCAATCAGAATTGTTACTAAACGATCCCGTGAATTAGAAATACTTCTGGTGGCCATGATGCCTGGAATAGCGCAGGCAAAACTTGAGAGAAGTGGAATAAATGATCTGCCAGAAAGGCCAACTGAGCCCATCACACGATCTAGTAAATAGGCCGCTCTAGGTAAATATCCAGACTCTTCGAGCAAGAGAATAAAGAAAAATAGAATTAGGATCTGGGGCAAGAAGATCACTACCCCACCAAGTCCAGCCAAAATACCGTTGATCAACAAGCTGCGTACCCAATGATTTGGCAGGATCTCAGTAATTTGAGTGCCAAGATACTCAATCGCCGTCTTAATCAAATCCATCGGCAAAGTTGCCCAACTAAATACTGCTTGGAAAATAAAAAATAGCAGTGCTATCAGAATTATTGGACCAAATATTGGGTGAAGAAGAACGGCATCCAAACGATCACTCAATTGATCTGGGATGATTTGGTCTAGCTTTAGGTTCTGAAGAATTTTCTGCACCTGAATATTGTCAGATTCAGTATGGGCAATGTGAGAGGCTACATTCTCTAAGGTTGCATCACTTGTGCCAGTTTGTAGTGCACTTAAATTACGCCAGTCCAAATTGGATAAGAAATTCTTGATCTCATCTGCGCCATTAGACTGAATACCAATACTCTTGAGCACGGGTAAGCCCAGCTCTTTAGAGAGTGCATCGGTGTCGATCTGCAAGCCCTGTCGCTGCGAAATATCAAGCATATTCAACACTACGACACAAGGAAGCCCTAAACGCTTAGCAGCCAAGACGAGGCGCAGATTGCGACGCAAGTTCATGGCACTTAAAATACATATTACTAAATCAGGGCGCTTTTCACCTTCCGCTCTTCCAAGCAATACATTACAAGTCACACGCTCATCTAATGATCTTGGATAAAGACTGTAGGCCCCAGGTAAATCCAGAATACGAATGTTTTTGCTAGAAGCCAGTGTCAGACGACCTTCTTTGCGCTCAACAGTCACACCAGAATAGTTGGCAACCTTCTGACGACTACCAGTTAATAAATTAAATAGCGCTGTTTTTCCACAGTTGGGATTACCTAGCAATGCAACAATGGGTTCGCTAGAGAAAAAATGAACTTGAGATTCAGGCATGCAAGCAACGTTCAACCGAAATCATGCGCGCTTCAGATTCACGCAAAGCAAATGTAGAAGCCCCGATACGAACCATATAAGGGCCTTTACCAAGCAAACCTTTACGCAGCAAAGTAAGCTGCTCACCCGGCAAAAAACCAATATCTTCAAGCTGCCCCTTCATTTGTGGGGCGCCTTTAGGAGCATTTACTACGCAGACTCGGTAAGGGGCACCCAATTCAACTTGGTCTAAATTCATGCAATCGGCTTTTTTAGCTAGATGAGCTGCGATTATATCCCCAAATGAGAATGAATATCATTCGTGGAGATCGATCAGTTACCTAGTAATAATCCTCTATTAGATGTACTCAGGGCTTGATCCAAAACAAAAGATCAAGGGGTAGCGTAGCCATATTTCTCGAGAATTGATTTGGCTTTGGGGCTTTGCATAAACTGATACAGGTCTTTAGCCTCTTGAGAAGCACCTTTGATTAAAACCATTCGCTGCTTGATTGGCTCATAAAGACTTGGATTAACTATGATGAGGTTAGTCTCCTTAGAAAGCTCTGTAGATTTAGCTAATGACAAGGCAGTAAAACCAACATCTGCTGCGCCAGTCAATACATAGGTTGTTGCTACTCCAATGTTATCTCCATAAACCAGCTTATCTTTAGCGAGACCCCATAAGCCTTCTACTTTAAGGTACTCAAGTGCAGCTTTACCATATGGAGCCAAATCAGGTTTTGCAATAGCAACTTTATTGGCTTTGATAATTGCTCTTGCAATCTCTGCTTTGTTATTAGTCAACTTAATATCAGATGAAGCCTTGCTAATCATTGCTAGCTTACCAATAGCGTAGATTGATCCGGTATCTAGAGTCATCCCTCGCTTATAAAGCTCTAGAGGAAAATATTCATCTGCTGATATCAATAAACTAAAAGGAGCGCCATTGATAATCTGGGCTGTGAAATTTCCAGATGAGCCATAGACCACCCGCAGCTCTGACTTACCTGTTGCCTTAAATGCTGAGTTGATCTCGGCAAAAGCGTCCTTCATATTAGCAGCCACAGCGACTGTTGTTTGCTGAGCTCCAATACTTTGTGACATTAATAAAAAAAGAGTTAGGATGAATTGGCGCAAAATAGACTTTTAATAATAGAGGTGAATGAAGTTTATATTAAACATGGGGTTTGAAGGGTCCTGCTCCCTCAGGGAAAATAAGTTATAAGATTAATTTCACAATACTATCAATATCTAGAAAGATAAAAAGATGCAACTCTTTGTCCTACGCCTCCTTGCCATTACAGTAGGTGCATTTAGCCTCTTAGCTTTACCAGCATATGCCCAAGATAAAAGCATTGTGGTCTCCTCCACTACTTCAACAGAGCAGAGCGGTCTGTTTAACTTCATCCTTCCTATTTTTAAGATGAAAACTGGTATTGAAGTTAAGGTGGTTGCTGTCGGAACTGGTCAGGCGCTGGACATTGGACGCCGTGGTGATGCTGATGTCGTATTTGTTCATGACAAGCCTGCTGAGGAAAAATTTGTTGAGGATGGATTCTCCACAAAACGCTATGAAGTGATGTACAACGATTTTGTACTGATCGGACCTAAATCAGATCCTGCAAAAGTTGGTGGGGGCAAAGACATTCAAGCAGCCCTTCAGAAAATCTCTGCTGCACAAGCTCCCTTTATCTCTCGCGGCGATAAGAGTGGCACTCATGCTGCAGAATTACGCTATTGGAAAAATGCCGGCATTACTATTTCCCCAAGCTCCTCTTGGTATAAAGAAACTGGCTCTGGCATGGGGCCCGCTCTCAATACAGCTTCTGCAATGAATGGCTATATTCTTGCAGACCGCGCTACTTGGATTAGCTTTAAAAACCGTGGCGACCTGATTATTGTGGTTCAAGGTGATCCTAAGCTTTTTAACCAATATGGCGTGATGCTAGTCAACCCTGCTAAGTTTCCTCATGTGAGAAAAGTCCAGGGCCAAGAATTCATCGACTGGTTGATCTCGAAGAGTGGCCAAGATGTGATTGCGAGCTATAAGATAGATGGTGAACAGCTCTTCTTTCCGAATGCGAATAAGTAAAGATTAAATAATAAAGCCCGCAGATGCGGGCTTTATTGTGAGCATCTGGCAATCTGCCAGTACTGGCTGCTTATTTCTTAGGCGTTACAAAACCAATGGCTGTGTCGTCAACATACTCAACCATCACGTCGTCACCAGCTTTGAATTTCTCAAGACCAAGAACAGCTGCATCAACTTTGACTCTTTGCTTCTCGCCACTTGGCAGTGTGAAAGTAACAACACGTGTTTTTGCATCGATAGAGGTAATTTTTACAGTTGCATAAATAGTGTCAGTAGTCTCTTCAAATGGTTTTGCAGAACCTTTGCCTGCGATCATTACAGAACGAACACCTGAAACACCTGGCTTCGCATCTTTACCAGCAGCTGTTAGGCCAACTGCAATCGCTTGAGCATGCTCAACCAAAAATACATCGCCTTTTTTAACTTTATCTAAATCATTAATAGATTTAGAAACATTCATCTGCGCCAAATTACCATTAGCATCTTTCAATACAACAATGCGCTTCTTCACATCAACAGAATCAACGGTGGCACTCAATACAACCACTTCTGCCGCTAAAGGCAACATTTTTGCAGGTGCTTGTGCAAAAACTGAGCTAGCGCAGGCAATGCCTACAGCTGCGAATAAACCAGCAAGTAAAGATTTTTTCAAAATAACTCCTAAGCAAGTAAAAAGTTGGGTTGAGTCCCAATTAGGACTGAAAATCATTGTAACCATGAGATGTGTAGTTTTTAATGCTTATTTGGTAAATTAACCCTATGAACCTATTTCCAAATCACGTTGTGCCTCTAAGGCATTGAATACCTTGGAAATTTTCATTAAACCCTGGGAGAAAGCTGCTAAGGAGGCTTATGCTATTCGACAGAAAGTCTTTATTGAGGAACAAGGCGTGCCTGAGCATATGGAGCTCGATGAGTATGATCCTGGAGCTAGTCACGTCCTAGCCTATCAAAATGCCCAATGCATTGCTACTGCCCGACTGGTACGGCTTGATGCAAAAAGCGCGCAAATTGGGCGCATGGCAGTTTTAGTCTCATTACGAGGGCAAGGTATTGGGACAGCCATGCTTAAACAGCTCATAGAGTTTGCTCTGTCTGAAGGTATCTCAAACTTACTATTGCACTCTCAGGTGTCTGCTAGCTCTTTTTATGAAAAGCTAGGATTTAAAGCCGAGGGGCCTATCTATCAGGAGGCAGGAATTTCTCATCGTAATATGATTCTCTTAGTATCAAAGATTAACTAATCGAATTCTTTACCTCATGACCATTGCACCGCTCTCTTACCCTTACATTCATCGAGTGTGCTACGCCGACACTGATGCAGCTGGTCTGGTGTATCACTCACGCTATCTCGATATCTTCGAACGTAGTCGAGCAGAATGGTTAGCTCAATACGATTTAAGCCCTACCAAACTGATTAATGAATTTGGAATACTGCTTCCTGTAAGGGGTCTGAAAATAGATTTTCATAAACCCGCTTACCTCGATGATCTTTTAGAGATCTCTCAAGTCATCGAACATCGCAGCAAAGCCCAAGTGACAGTCGCCCAAACAGCTAAGAGAAAAATTCAAGGCAATCATCCAGTTGATATGGAATTACTAGTGAGCGCTTCCATCAATATTGTTTGTGTAGATACCATCACCCTTAAGCCAAAAGCACTTCCCGACTGGCTCTTTAATCTTGAATAAGGCCCTTATGTCTGAGGGAAAATTACTCACCTTCGTGAAAGAGCTTAGCTTGCTGATAGAACAAAAGCCTAGCGAAGCAGTTATCTTTACTAGCGGTAAGGCGCTGCTAGAAAAATTAATTGCAGTAGATGATTGGCTAGCAGAAGAATTTACAAAGCCTCATCCGCATTATTATCAACAATACTTACTTTATGCAGATCCCTTGGACCGTTTTTCAGTTGTAAGCTTTGTTTGGAGTCCAGGACAAAAAACACCGCTTCATAATCACACGGTTTGGGGTATGGTAGGTCAGCTACGCGGCCAAGAAAAAGGGACTCTTTACCACCGCCAGGAAGATGGGCGCTTTAAAGCTGGTAAGTCCACCGTTTGTTTACCAGGCCATGTAGATTTGGTATCTCCCGCAACACACGATATTCACATCGTTGAAAACGATATGCTTGATCAATCTTCCATCAGCATTCATGTATATGGGGGCAATATCGGCAGAATTTCTCGCTCCGTGTTTGATCCTTCGACAGGCACAGAGAAGTCATTCATCTCTGGTTATGCCAATCAGCTTGTTCCTAATCTGTGGAATTAAGCTGTAATTTCATTAGCAATTGATGAATGGCTTAAAATAGAAGTTCTTTCTGCAAACGCTCTAGCGTGGCAGCTCACCCCATTGGCCGGGATAGTCGTTTAATTGAATACGGGTCAATACTTTATTGGTCCCTATGTTATTTACAGATCTTGGTTTATCAGAACCCATTCTTCGTGCTATTGCAGAAGAAGGCTACACCAGCCCCACACCCATTCAAGCAAAATCCATTCCTGCTGTTCTAAAAGGCGGAGATTTACTAGCGGCTGCTCAAACCGGTACAGGTAAAACAGCTGGCTTTACTCTACCGATATTGCAGCGTCTGAGCTCTACAAAAGCAAGTTCGGGAAAGCGGTTATTACGCGCTCTCATCCTAACTCCTACTCGTGAACTCGCTGCTCAAGTTCAAGAATCTGTGGTGACCTATGGCAAATACACAGGCGTAAAGTCTACTGTGATCTTTGGCGGTGTTGGTGCTAATCCGCAGATTAAGGCGATTGCTGCTGGCTTAGATATTTTGGTTGCGACACCAGGACGTCTTCTAGATTTGATGTCACAAAAATGTATCTCTCTGAATGATATTGAAATCCTCGTTTTAGATGAGGCTGATCGGATGCTCGATATGGGCTTTCTAAGAGATATTAAAAAGATCTTGGCAGCACTTCCTAAGCAACGTCAGAATCTCTTGTTCTCAGCAACCTTCTCTAATGAGATTAAAGCTCTGGCAGATGGACTCCTCAATTCTCCAGCATTGATTGAAGTGGCCCGAAGCAATAGCGCTAATGAGGCTATTGCACAATTGATTCATCCAGTTGATAGAACAAAGAAGCACCCTTTACTAGCGCATCTCATCAAAACCAATAATTGGAAGCAAGTATTGGTTTTCACTCGCACTAAGCATGGCGCCAATAAGCTGGTTACCCAATTAGAAAAAGATGGTATTACCAGCATGGCTATCCATGGCAATAAGAGCCAAACAGCCAGAACAAAAGCTTTGGCAGATTTCAAAGCAGGTAAGTTAACTGCTTTAGTGGCGACAGATATTGCAGCACGTGGCATCGACATTGATCAATTGCCGCATGTAGTGAACTATGACTTACCCAATGTCTCTGAAGACTACGTGCATCGCATCGGGCGCACTGGTCGTGCAGGCTCAAATGGTGTAGCAGTATCTTTAGTCTGTATTGATGAACATCAAATGCTCAGAGATATTGAAAAAGTCATCAAGCAAAAGATTCCACAAGAAGTTATTGCTGGATTCGAACCCGATCCTAATGCGGTTGCCCAGCCTATCCAATTGCGTAGTCAACAACACCAGCAATCTAGAAAGCCGAAAGCTGCAGGCTCAGGCAATACTAGTAGTGGCCGTCCACCTGCAAAGAAGACCCCCGCAAAACGTAGTAGCCCACCGAAAAGAAGCTTCAATCGTTAACCTGCTTGGGTGATTGCGCAGATGAGTAAGCCTCAAGATAAACCTGTAGTGGTTTATGAGAATTTCATATTATTTTCTAGATGCTAAATAAGTCACTCCATCAGGTCCATATGATTCAGCATGAAGTTCTTCAAATCTCAACTGAAAAACATCGCCTGGTTCATATGCTTTAGTTTGACCCTCAATGGTTAAATCAATACTTCCTTCTGTAACCAGAGCCATCACAGCAAAGGGGTGCGTATGGTCCCCCAAGGATCCATTGGGTACCTGTTTCACCTCAATGGGTTGCGGGTAGCCTTCCTGCTCCAGTAGCTTAATAAATTGCGCCTTGTTCATGCCTTAACTATAGCGTGGCTATCTAAACCACTTGGGCAAAAAAGAAGCCTAGCGGATGAAGGCTAGGCTTACAGATCAATTGGGGTAAGAATTACTTCTTAGCTTCCATTGCCTCTTTTGTTGCGGTGATTTCTTTACGACGCTCTTTGCATGCGCCAGCGATTTCTTGCAAGGCTTTACGGGCACGTGCTGCAGATGCCTTAATGCCTTTTTCAATGAATTTTTCGTTTTCAGCTTTGTATGCTTCAAAAGCAGCCAACAATGTATCGTGTTGTGACATTTTGTCTCCCATTAATCAAATAAATATTCAAACTAACAACGAAGCCAGTATATCCCCATAAAAACTGTAAGAAATAGCCTTTTTCATCAGGGATAACGCTTAGACACGGTACTTGAGCCAACATGTTTTAATTACATAACTAACTGGCGGAGACACCCAAAATGTTCAGAAATATCATATTAGTAGCGCTTTTAAGCGCTCTTTCGCTTTCTGTAGGGGCGCAAACCACCTCCTGGCCCAGCCCTAGCAAGCCAATTACCTTTATTAACCCCTTCCCCCCAGGTGGGGCTGTAGACGCTTTTGGGCGCCCCTTAGCCAAGCAGCTTTCTACCCAACTCAATGACTCTATCGTGGTCGACAATCGTGGTGGCGCGGGAGGAACCCTTGGTGCTGCGGCTGCAGCAAAAATGGCGCCTGATGGATATACCTGGCTTCTTGGTGCAGTGCATCACTCGATTGCGCCAAGCATGTACACCAATCTTTCTTATGACATTACAAAAGATTTTGAACCAATTGCCATTATTGGAAGTGTTCCGCATGTCATCGTTGTCAATCCTACAAAATTTCCTAAAAATGATTTGAAGTCCATCATGGAAGAAATTCGTAAGAACCCAGGTAAATATAACTATGCATCAACAGGTAATGGTACCTCTCAACATTTGGCTGGTGAGTTATTCAAGATGCAAAACAAATTATTCATCACCCATATTCCCTATCGCGGTACTGGCCCAGCACTTCAAGACTTAGTTGCTGGTCAAGTAGATATGATGTTTGACACCTTAGCTGGTGCATCACCTTTTATTAAAAGTGGTCAGCTGATTGCAGTAGCAGTAGCAAGTAATAAACGCAGTGAAGCCTTTCCAAATGTGCCAACAGCACAAGAGCTGGGCATCAGTAACTTTGTAGTGTCTAGCTGGTATGCCATGTGGGCAATTAAAGGCACGCCTAAGGATATTGTCGACAAAATGAGTAATGAGGTCCAGATCGCCCTAGCATCATCAGATATTAAAGAGCGCTGGGCATCTATGGGCGCGAGCGTTCCTAAAATGACTCGCCCTGAACTTGCCAGCTATATTAATCAAGAGATAAAGCTCTGGAGTGAGGTCGTTAAGAAATCTGGTGCAAAATTAGACTGAACTTAGATAAATTGACAATCAATAAAGAACCTATGAGCCTTCAGAAAAAAAATTATGCTTTTGTACGCAATAAACTGCTCAATAAGGAAGAGATTGCCCTATTAGATGTTCGCGAAGAAGATCCGCATGCACAAGAGCACCCCTTATTTGCAGCCAATCTTCCTCTCTCCCGAATTGAGATTGATGCTTACAGCAAGCTCCCCAGAAAAAATGTTCCTATTGTTGCCCTTGATGATGGGGAAGGATATGCAGAGTTAGCAGCACAGCGTCTCACTTCTTTGGGTTATAGCGATGTCTCTGTATTTGATGGTGGAGTGCAAGCCTGGAAAGCGGCAGGTGGTGAATTATTTCGAGATGTGAATGTCCCCAGTAAGTCATTTGGCGAACTCGTAGAGTCCAAACGACATACCCCTTCTCTATCAGCTCAAGAGGTCAAGCACTTACTCGATCAAAAAGAGGATGTAGTGGTGGTAGATGTACGACGATTTGATGAGTACAACACGATGAGCATCCCCACAGGCATCAGCGTACCAGGTGCTGAACTAGTGCTTCGGGTACCCGAACTTGCACCCAATCCAAAAACCAAAATTATTGTGAATTGCGCTGGTAGAACGCGTAGCATCATTGGCACACAATCTCTGATTAATGCAGGCATTCCGAATGAAGTCAATGCCTTGCGCAATGGCACGATTGGCTGGACTCTAGCTGGTCAAGAGTTAGACAAAGGCCAAAGTCGTAAGTTCAAAGAGGTTAGTGCCACCACGGCGACTGAAGCGGCAAGTCGTGCGCGTAGTGTTGCTGATAGAGCGAATGTCAAACGAGCAACTCTGAGTGATATTCATCAGTGGCAAGCACAATCTGAACGAACAACATATTTCTTTGACACGCGAACACCTGAAGAATATGAAGCTGGACACTTACCAGGCTTTCGCTCTGTGCCTGGTGGTCAATTGGTTCAGGAAACGGAAATGGTTGCCCCTGTGCGTGGTGCTCGAATCGTCTTAGCTGACCCTAGCGGAGTAAGGGCAAATATGCCCGCCTCTTGGTTGGCTCAGATGGCTTGGGATGTGTATGTCCTTGATGGGCTGCAAAACTCTGATCTGAGTGAAAAAGGAGCCTGGAAGGCACCTTTACCTTCACTACCCAAAGCTCAAACTGTAGATGCTCTTACAGTCTCAGATTGGCTTAAAAAGGATAGCAATACTATTGCTGTAGATTTTGGTACCCATGCTCATTATGTAAAGGGTCATATTCCTGGGAGCTGGTATGCGCTTCGATCACAACTTGCAGATGCGATTAAGAAATTACCTCAAGTCGATCGCTATATCCTCACAAGTTCACCATCTGAATTGAGTATCTTTGTTGTTCAAGAATTTCAAGTCCTTACAGGAGCAGAAGTACTTGTTCTAGAGGGTGGCAATAATGCCTGGATCAAGTCAGGACTTGAGCTAGAGAAAGGTGCAACACATCTGGCATCCCCTCCCTTAGATCGCTATAAACGCCCCTATGAGGGCACTAGTGTGGACCCTGCAGCAATGCAGGCTTATTTAGACTGGGAATTTGGCTTAGTGGAACAACTAGGCAAGGATGGAACCCACCACTTCTGGGTTCTCTAATCCTTGCTGCTTGGCTTTTAG
>Ga0114959_10002347_pt1 | contig 15684 bp, 15 predicted proteins | sample C_130625_EF_Meta_FD_87317 | JGI IMG/M metagenome (GOLD analysis project Ga0114959, IMG submission 87317) | Freshwater microbial communities from Lake Croche, Canada to study carbon cycling - C_130625_EF_MetaG | ecosystem: Environmental > Aquatic > Freshwater > Lake | place: Lake Croche, Canada...
CCCTCGCCGCCCTGAGCGATGATGATGTCGACATCGGCCTGCGCATGCTTGAGCGCCTGGGCGGGTGAACCGCACAGCGCGGCGACCTTTCGGCCGGACTCGTGGATGCGCTTGATCATCTCCACCGGCGGGGTGCCGAGGGCGTTGGCGATCATGGTGACCTTGGGATGCCGCAGAGCGACCTCCACCTGCGGGGTGGCCGTCGCCTCGGTCCAGCCGAGCAGTTGCAAGGCGTTGGAGTCCGCGTCCGCGGTGGGCACACCGTGGTCGGCGAGGATCTTCTTAGCGAAGTCGAGGTGCTGCTGGGGCACCATGTCCTGGAGCATCTTGGTGAGCGTTTCAGGGTCGAGATCAGAATCCATGCCCTCGTACTTGTTGGGGATCACGATATCGACGCCGTAGGGGTGATCGCCGATGCGCTCATCGATCCAGTTGAGTTCGATCTCGAGCTGTTCCGGTGTGTATCCCACGGCGCCCAGAACCCCGTACCCGCCGGCTTTGCTGACGGCGACGACGACGTCGCGGCAATGGGTGAACGCGAAAATCGGGAACTCGATACCGAGCTCGTCGCAAAGGGAAGTGTGCATGACCGGCTCCTGGGGTTACGCGGACCAACTGAAACGTGTTCTAGTTTACGACCTTACTACCACGGTGAGCCACAGCAGCAGAAATAGCGCCATGCCGGCAATGCACGCGATGTGGTCGCGGTAAATCGCACGGGCTAGGCGGATCTGCTCAGCAGGGGCGCCATCCCGCCGGCCCAGCCGGACTGCACTGGGCACGGTGTGCAGCATCGCCACCAGGATCGGACCCCCGGCCAGCACCACCGAGGCAATGAGGACCCAGCCGGGTTGATCGCCGCGCCACGCTTCGATCCCGAGGCCAACCAGCAGTACACCCATGACCACCGCGATCAGGGTTCCCATCGGTTGGGAGGTGGTGGTTGCCCGTCGGTAGTAGGCGGCGATGGACCCTACTGCCGATTCATCGGGGGGTGCGCCGCGTAATCCGGCCTGGCTGTCGAACATCAGATCCATCCAGAGGACGGCGAGCAGGAACCCCGCGCAGGCGGTCAGAATCGGAATACTCATCTGCCCTCGCCTCAGGAGTACCGTTGGACGTGCACTCACCGTAGTGCGCCGTCGATAACGAGGTGTCCGGTATGGGAATTGTCCGAGAGCTCGCCGGTTCGGCGCTCGGGGTCGCCGCGTTGGCCACGACGATCCTCGCCGCGGCGCCGACGGCATCCGCAGGCCCCGACCAGCCGAGCGCACCTTGCTACAACGGCGTTTTCCCGCTGAATCCCTATGCCGATAACTGCGCGCTGCCGTCGCGCCCGTCACGGGTGCTGGGATCGGCACCCGACCAGACCGCGTTGCTCGCCTGCAATATCGGTAGTGGCGCTTTCCGGGCCCAGTGCCTATCCCTGTACGTGAACGGCGGTTACGGCTGGTACCCCGGAGCGACCCTGGCGCCTGGTTATCACCCCTGATTTGCCTCGGGTGCAGCGGGCGCTGGGCAGACCGTCACCCCCGACTCAAGGGGAGGGTCGAGCGTGGCGGCGTCATCGGCGGGCAGAAGCGAAGCGACACGGTAATACGTCGCGATCAAGGTAGCCTCACGCCCCATGGGACGCGTAGACAACAAAGTCGCTCTGATCACCGGTGGCGCACGCGGTATGGGCGCCGCGGACGCCCGGATGCTGGTCAGCGAGGGTGCCAAAGTCGTGATCGGCGATATCCTCGACGACGAGGGCACCTCGCTGGCGGACGACCTGGGCGACGGGGCCCGTTACGTCCACCTGGATGTGACCAGCGCCGAAGAATGGGCGGCTGCCGTTGAGACCGCACTGAGCAGCTTCGGCAAGCTCAATGTGCTGGTGAACAATGCCGGCATCGTCCAGGTCGCTCCGTTGAAGACCCTGGACGTGGCGCGCTGGCAGCAGGTGCTCGATGTCAACCTCACCGGACCGATGCTGGGCACCAAGGCGGTGATCGAGCCGATGATCGACGCCGGGGGAGGCTCGATCATCAACGTCTCCTCAATCGAGGGCCTTCGCGGGGCTGCCTATATGCACAGCTATGTCGCCTCCAAGTGGGGCCTGCGCGGGCTGACCAAGTCCAGCGCACTGGAACTGGCCAAACACAAAATCCGGGTCAACTCGATCCACCCGGGCTTCATTCGCACTCCGATGACCAAGCACCTGCCTGACAACACCGTTCAGGCGCCGCTAGGGCGGCCCGGGACGCCCGACGAGGTTGCCACCTTCGTGGTGTTCCTGGCCAGCGATGAGTCCTCATTCTCGACCGGTGCGGAGTACGTGGTCGACGGCGGCCTCGTGACCGACGTTCCGCACCGCACGTAAGCCGGATCAGCTGGTTTTGCCGCGCCGCGCAACCGCTCGTAGGGCCGCATCGGCCGCAGCCTTGGCCAGCCCCGGCAGGTGTCCCAGTGCGTTGGCCGGCCCCGCGTGCCCCGGCACTGCAACGTGCAGGACCGGCCAGTCGTACGTCTGGGCCAGTGCGGCCAGTCCCGGCCGGGGATTGACCGGTCGCGGATTGCCCACCAGTTTCATCAGCGCGGCGTCCTCGTTGCCATCGGCATAGAAGTAACTCCGCGTGAGTTCGACACCGCGTTCGGCGCAAAGTCGTTGCACCGCAGCGGCTTTCTGTCGACCCCACACGATCGGTGTGTTCACCCGTCCGGTCAGAAGTCCATCCGCGCCCAGTTCGAAGGTGTTGCAGACCACATCGGTGATACCCAGCGCGCGGGCAACGGGTGCGGCGTGGATGGTCAACGCCGAGGAACTCATGACGACGGTATGGCCGCGATCCTGGTGTGCCCTGACGATCTCGCGCATCAGTGGATAAAGCTTGTGCGCCACCTGCTCGGCGTACACCCGGTCGGCGACCGCACTGAGTTCAGCCAGTGACTCGTCGCGCAGATAGGTTGCGGCTCGCACCAGAAGTCGCTCGAACTGCATGCGACCCAGTTTGTAGCGCACCGAGGCTTCGATGACGCCCAGCACCTCACCGATCCGTGCCTTTCCGGTGCGGAGTCGGTCACTGGCGTGCGCGGTCGCAGTGAAGCCGGCGACCAGGGTGCCGTCAAGATCGAAGAACGCTCCGACTTCCTGCCCACCCGGTGAGCCCGCGATCTGGGCCAGGGGATCCGCTAACAGCGCCATGCCACCATCATGCGCCCAACGCGTGGGCGTGAAGTTACGGCTCCAGCCGTCGCACTGCCGCAGCCTCGAGTTCGTCTTCGAAAGCACCCTCGTCGCGCCCCAGGGCGACGGTCGCCAGTGCCATGGCACCGGTGGCGATGGCGAGGGCCACCGCACTCGGCGTGCTGACGGTCAGGTGCTCACCGAGGATCACCTGACCCAAGAACACTGCGACCAGGGGTTCGAGGACCAGCATCGCCGGGACGGACGCTTTCAGCGAACCGGCGTGAAAAGCGGACTGCTGCAGCAGGGTCGCGGCGACTGCGGTCGCGATCAGCGCGTAGGTCACCGGCGAGCGCAACACCCGCATGATGCCGTCCTCGGTCAGCAGGTTCATCTCGATCTTGGTCAGAACTGCAACCACACCGAAGAGCACCCCGACGGCCAGTGCCAGCAGGATGGCCCGGCGCCAGTCGGAGAAGCGCGCCGCGGCCAGCAGACAACACCCCACCAGCGCGAAACTTGACGCAGCCACCGCCACCGCGGGAAGTTCCGACCCCTCGTAGTCACCGGGCGCGGTGCGTGCCAGTGCCACGAACACCGCTAGGGCAAGGGTGAGCAATGACGCCCAAGCCCATTCGGCACGGCTGACCCGGCGGTGCGATAGCCACGCACTCAGTGGTAGCGCGAACAACAGCGCGGCCACCAGTAGCGGCGCGACCAGCAGTAGCGAGCCCTTGGCCAGGGCCACCGCATAGAAGACGTAGCCGGTCACCGCGGCGCCGGTGCCGGCCCACCACCGGGGTCGCCGCAGCAGGGTGTTCAGCATCACCAGGCTCATGCCGTGCTCAGCCGGTACGTCCATGGTGGCCCGCTGGCGCACGACGATCCCGATTGCGGTGAACACCGCGCCCGCCAGAGCAGCGGCCACCACGAGGGCGTGCTCAAGCAATGTGATGTGTCCCTTCCAGCCCGTGGGCCCCCGCACCGAATCTAGGCCACCGCAACCTCGCCGTGCGGTTCGCGGTCCCGCGTGTCAATGCACGGGAACGACCACGGGCACGCCGCCGTAACCCGTGACGCGAACCCAGGCCGGTTCCGGGCCCCCGGTTGGGACCCGTCCCGTGATCTCAACGGTCTCGCCACCGAACACGGTGATGTAGTTGTCGTCGTAGGAGATCGGCAGGATCTCGTCGCCATCTGCTGTGGTGAGAAGTTCAGCCCGCTCGAAGAAGGCGATCCGCGCGGTCGGGTTGTGCAGCGCGATCCTGACAGCGGCGCCGTCGCCGTCGGTGTCGTCCGATTGGGCGCTGACGTCCAGTGCGGGTTTTGCCATGGTGTTCAGCGGCGTCATATCCGCCCAACTGATCTGTCGGGAATCGAAAGCAGCGTCATTGGTCGGCGGGCCGACATCGTCCGGACTCTGCGACTGCCAGTACACATTTTCGGCCAGCACGGCACCACCGGCATCAAGCAGTTCGCAGCGCACGAAGAACACCCGGGAATCCGCCGGGCCGGGGGGCAGTGTCATCGCAGCCGCGGTGCCGCCCGAGGCGACATCGATACGGTCGACGGCGCGATCGTCACGCAGTTTGCCCGACAGGTCGTAGGTGCGGACCCGTACCCGCAGATCCGCTTTGGCGTCGGGGCCTTGATTGACCACGGTCACTTTGGCTTGACGGTGATCGCCGGTGGCGTAGGAGTCGAACACCACCGACAGCGGACGCAGTCCCTGCTTCGCGCCGTAATACGCGCCGCCGGGTCGAAGGTAGTAGTCGAAGATGTTGCCGAAGAACGACGGCCAGTGGCTATTGAGCATCCAGTAGATGGTCATCTTGTGACTGTCCCAACCGTTGGCGGCGAACGATTCGAACTGTGCGCGGGTGGCTTCGTAGTGCGCGAGTTGGGCTTTGTCGGCGAACATCTGGGCACCGGTGGATAACCCGTACCGCCGGTCGATCACCCGGCGGACGTTGCTCAGGGTCGAGTTCTGCGGTGCCGCCCCGGCGTGGAAGGACCAGGTGTCGTTGATCGGCCACATTTTGTCCGGCGGGATGAACCGTCGCAGGCTGGCATAGGGCGGGATGTGTTCGTTGTCGCCCTGTTCGGCCGAGGATCCGCGGGCCGCGCTGTAGCGACCACTGAACCAGTACGACGGTGGCCGCCAGGTGTAGGGGCCGGACATCTGAATGCCGTCCCACAGTGGCTTGCCGTTCGGGTCGCGGGCGAACGCCGACACCGTGTCGACGGTCGCGTTCTGCCAATGCAGATCGTCGATGATCGCTCGGTACGACGTGCGGAGATCCTCGGGAGGCCGGCCGTCGCTGCCGTTGGCCCAGACGAACACCGATGGATGCGAACGTAGTATTTCGATCTGCGAGCGCAGGCTGTCACTGGCGACGCGCCGATCCTCGTCGTCCCACTGCTGCCATTTCTCCCACTGGTTGCAGCACATCCACCCGTACATCAGCGGGATGCCCATCTCATCGGCCTGTTCGATGAAACGGGCCGAGGAGATCTTGGACTCCAACCGAAGCATGTTCACGCCCAAATCCTTGGCGTAGCGCAGGATCGCCTCGTCGCGGTCGGGGTCGTATTTGTAGAGCAGATCAGGCGTGTAGGTGGCGCCACGCACCAGGAAATCGCGGCCGTTGATCTTCAGATAGAAGTTCCCGCCGTCACCGCCACCGGCGGCGCCGTCGTCAGAGTCGCGGGCCTGGGTGACCGACCGGATTCCGAACTTCATCGACGAGGTGGTGGTGACCTTACGATTTTGGATGAAGTCCAGCCTGAGGTCATAGAGGTCTGGGTTGCCCATGGTGTAGGGCCACCACAAATCTGGATGATTCACCGCCAGTGCTGCGAAATCATCTGGCGTGAAACCGATTTCGCGTTGTTCGCCGGCCGCGATGCTCACCGGCTGGGCCACTCGGATCGGATCCTTACCCGCCCGGGTGATGGTCGCCTGCAGTACGCCCCGGACCGGTTCACCGCTGTAGTTGCGCACTGTCGAATAGATCGTCAGCCGCGCACTGTCGATATCGGGAAGTGGCAGTTCACTGTTCACTGTGGCCGGGCCGATGCCCACCGACCCGAATGCTCGCAGGCGCACCGGTTTGAAAATCCCGGCATTGCGGTCCGGCACAAAGGAATTCCCATTGGCGGGGTTCTTGCCCGGGCCCTGATAACCGAGGTAGCGCCAGTTGATCCAGTCATACCAGCTGTCGGCTAATTCAACTCCGTTGACATCCTGGATGGCGCGCTCCGGAATCACCCTGACCGCCAACGTGTTCGGCTTGCCGGCGAGCAGCCACGGCGTGACGTCGAGTTCATGGTCGTTGTACATGCCGACGATCTGCGTGCTGTCAGCGATCCGATGTCCGTTGAGCCAGATGTCGGCCCGGTAGTTGATGCCCGGAAAATCAAGCCGGTAGGTGCGGTAGTCGGCGGGCGCGGTAAACGTGGTGCGGTACCACCAGTCTTGCTTGTAGAGATCCTGGGGGACTTCGGTGAGCAAGTTCTTGCCGAAGTACAGGTTCGGGTACACCCCGGCCTCCTGCAGGATCTGCAGCACCGTGCCCGGCATGCGGCGCACCGGAACCCAGTCGGCGGCGTCATATCCCGGTGTCGAGATCGCCGACCCGTCCGACGTAAGACCGGTTGCGGAAACCATCCGCCAGCCCTCGGCCAGTTCGACGTCCTGGGCGTCGGGCGACTGCGGCGCGGTGGAAATCCGGTAGTCACCGGCACAGACCAGAAGGATCACCGCGGCGAAGATCCTCAGGAAGGTCTTCGCCACGGTGCGCGGGTCTCCTCGTGGTGGATGCGGGCCGAGTTCGGGCTTAGGCTAATCCAATGACCGACCAGGACCGCGCCGTCACCCGCCGCGCTATCACTGATGCCCTGATGACCGCGCTCGAACGACGCCACGAGGTGCTCGACGTCATCGTCGGATCCGGTGACCGCGCGGAGGCCGTCGATGCCATCACCGAGTTGTTGGGCACCTCCCGGTTGGGCAGTGAAGCGGTGATGAACATGTCCTTCGATCAACTGACGAAGGATTCGCGGCTGCGGATCGCGGCCGAACTCGACGATCTCAACGGTCGGCTCAGCTTTTCGGTCACCGAGCGGCCGGCCAGTGCCGACGAGAGCCTGCGGTTGCGTCCGTTCTCCCCGGACGGCGACCGCGACATCTTCGCCACCCGCACCGAGGAGATCGGCTCCGCCGGCGACGGGTCCGACTCACCCGCCGGGTCACTGGACGACGAGATCGGCTTGGCGAGCAGGAGGGTGTGGGCCGAGGAGGCGGCGTGGTTTGTGGCCGTCGACGGCGACGAGAAGGTCGGCATGGTGTTCGGCGAACTCATCGGCGGCGAGGTGAACGTGCGGATCTGGATCCATCCCGGCCACCGCAAGAAGGGTTACGGCACGGCCGCCCTGCGCCGCTCGCGGTCTGAGTTGGCCGCGCAATTTCCGGCGACTCCACTCGTGGTGCGCGATCCCGGCGCCGGTCGCTGAGTGAGCGCGCGCGCCGCAATCCTGGTCACCGGCACCGAAGTCCTGACCGGGCGGGTCACCGACCGCAACGGACCATGGGTCGCCGATAGGCTCCTTGAGCTTGGCGTCGAGTTGGCCCACATCACGATCTGCGCCGATCGTGCAGCCGATATCGAGGCACAGTTGCGTTTCCTGCGCGCCGAGGCAGTGGATCTGATCGTCACGACCGGCGGACTGGGGCCCACGGCCGACGATATGACCGTGGAGATCGTCGCTCGGTTCTGCGGGCGCGAGTTGGTACTCGACGAGGCCATGGAAACCACGATCGCCGCGATCGTCAACAAGTGGATGGCCCGTTTCCCTGACACCGACTTCGACGCGGTCCGCGCGGCGAATCGCAAGCAGGCCATGGTGCCCGACGGCGCCACCGTCCTGCACCCGGTCGGCACCGCACCGGGCGCGGTGGTGCCCGGCAGTCCGACCATCGTGGTACTACCGGGTCCGCCTAAGGAATTGCAGGCGATGTGGCTGGCCGCCATTGCGACCGAGGCCGTGCAGAACGCCATTGCCGGGCGCACCGAGTACCGGCAGGAGACCGTGCGGATGTTCGGCCTCGCCGAGTCCGGCCTGGCCGACACCCTGCGCGTGGCTGAAAACGAGGTTGCCGGTTTTGCCGAATTGGAGATCACCACCTGTCTGCGCCGCGGCGAGGTCGAGATGGTGACCCGGTATGAACCCGCCCACGCCACGGCCTATCGCGATCTGATGGACCTGGTACGAGACCGCCATGGCTTGACGATCTTCTCCGAGGACGGATCGTCGGTCGACGATCAGGTGGCCCGATTATTGACCGGCCGACACCTTGCGACCGCGGAGTCCTGCACCGCGGGATTGGTGGCGGCCCGACTGACCGACCGGCCGGGGTCCTCGAACTACGTCAGCGGCGGCGTGGTGGCCTATGCCAATGAAGCCAAGATCGCACTCCTTGGAGTGGATGCCGCACTCATCGCCGAACACGGTGCGGTCTCGGCAGAGGTGGCCGAGTCGATGGCGGCCGGGGCACTACAGCGCTTCGGCGCCGATACCGCGGTTGCCATCACCGGGGTGGCCGGACCCGGTGGCGGGACAGCCGACAAACCGGTCGGCACGGTGTGGTTCTGCGTGATGCTCACCGACGGGCCGACGGTTACCCGATGTATTCAGATCCCGGGGGAGCGGTTCGACGTCCGGGACCGCTCCACGACGGTGGCGATGCATATGCTGCGCCGGGCCCTGTTGGAGAAGGGCACTGCTGGAGAAGCCACCGGTTTAGGGTGACGCCGGTTTAGAGTGACGCCGTGTCCCGCATCGGCAACCTCTTCGGGCCGGATTTCACGTTCCTCGGCGTGCCGGCTGCCGACCTCGACGATCCGGCCAGTTTCGCCGACGCCGACGTCGTTATTCTCGGCGCGCCGTTCGACGGCGGCACCTCGTATCGCTCCGGCGCCCGGTTCGGCCCCCAGGCTATCCGGGCCACTGATAACAACCCACATGACGGATCCCGGCCGTCGCTGGCGCTGCGGACCGATGCGCTGCGAGACCTCACCGTCGTCGACGCCGGCGATGTGGAGGTCTACAGCGGCGATATCGAACGCTCCCTCGGACAGATCCGCGAGGCGGTGGCGACCATCACCGCGGCCGGGCCCATCCCGATCGTGCTCGGCGGCGATCACTCGATCACCTACTCCGACACCTCCGGTATCGCCGACGTGCTCGGTCAGGGTCGGGTGTCGCTGATCCACTTCGACGCACACGCCGACACCGGCGACATCGAGTTCGGTTCCCTTTGGGGCCACGGCCAGCCGATGCGCCGGCTGATCGAATCCGGTGCGGTCCGCGGCGACCGGTTCCTGCAGATCGGGCTGCGCGGCTACTGGCCCGGGCCGGAGACCCTGGACTGGATGGCGCACGAGGGAATGCGTTCCTACGAGATGACCGAGATCGTGCACCGAGGACTGGCGACCTGTCTCACCGAGGCATTCGCCATCGCCACCGACGACTGTGACGGCGTGTTCCTGTCGGTGGACATCGACGTCTGCGATCCCGGCCACGCCCCAGGGACGGGCACACCCGAACCGGGCGGGCTATCGGCACGCGAACTGCTCGACGCCGTCCGCCGGATCTGCCTGGAACTACCGGTCGTCGGAATGGACGTGGTCGAGGTGGCACCCCCGTACGATCATGCCGATATCACCGCGCTACTCGCCAATCGCGTTGTGCTGGAGGCACTTTCAGCGATTGCCCGGAGGCGCTACGACGAGGTGAACGGCACCCGCTGGGATCCGGCGCGGCCGCTCCTGGATGGCCGGGTGGCTCCGATTCCCGACGGCCCTATGCGCGGACACCAGCACTGACTCGGCTCATTCGGTACCCGTGAGGTCGACGTCGATGACGTAGCGGGCCTGATTGCCACCCGCCAGTCGGGCATCGCGCATTGCCGCCTCGGCCAATGCGACCGCTTCGTCGAGGACGGCACTCGGCGGCCGGCCCGCCAGTGGGCCCAACAGCGTGCTGACCACACCGATGCTGGCTGTCATCCCGCCCGGGGTCGCCGCCACGGCCCCAAGTGCACGTTCGACCAGGGGCGTGGGGTCAGGTGTGGTGAAGGTGTCGGCGATCAGGAACTCCGAGTCGTCGACGTGGCCCAGCACGGCATCGTGGCGAATGATGTCGCGCAGTGCCTGCCCGGTGACCACCCGCACGCGGTTCGCGCCACGGTCGCCCTGCAGACTGAGGATTGCTGCATAGCCGTCGATACCGATCACCGCGACCACCAGATAACGGTCATCACCCCGGTTACGCGCGCCCATCAGGTTGGCGGCGACTTCGTAGAACGACTCGCGGGTCAGCAGACCGGTCAGAGGCTCGACATCGATGGGAGTGTCTTCGGATCCGCCGACCTGGGCGACGGTGCGGCAGGCGAACACCAGAACGATGTTCAGAAACACCAGGGGCGTGGTGACCGCGAACGCCGTCGGCACGTCGGTGGCTGCCACCCGGACCGCCAGCCACAGGTAGGTCATCGCGGCCACGAACACCGTGAACGCCAACAATCGCGAACTGTGGAACAGGGCGGCGTAGCCGAGGATGAAGGGAAACGCGACACCGATGAGCAATCCGGCGAGTGGGTCCGCCGCCACCACGCAGCCCACCGCAAGAGCCATCGCGCCGCCGGCCATGAGGGCGGTCGACTCGAGCCTGGTGGGCCAGCGGTACCGCAGCCAGGGCAGCGCGAAGACAACGCACGCCAGGGCTGCCCCAACCAGAATTCCCCTGCCACCGGGCAGATAGGTGGACTTCGGGTTGAACATCGCCAGCACGGCTGGAAGCGCCAGGCTCACGGTGAAGCAACCGATCACCAGCATGGTGGGTCGTTGCAGACCGCGGGCGGTCAGCCTGGACGTGAACGCGTAGTACTGGTCGGGGCCGACCCGCGGGGAGAATTTCATCCGCCGGCCGCCCGTCGGTGGACCGACACCGCGTAATCACCGTCCCTGAAGGGGTGACGGTCCCAGGTGGACCACCGCGCGACTGGTGCCAGTCCGGCGGATGACGCGATCGCGTCATAGCGTGCGCAGGACAGTTGATCAGGCCACAGGCTGAACCCGGCGACCAGCAAGCCGTCGGGTGCCAGTCGACCCACCAGGTTCGCCAACACCCGGTTCTCGGTGCCCGGCTTGAGGTAGAACATCACGTTACCGGCCAGCAGGACGAGGTCGAACAATTCATCCGGCAACCCGCGCGGATCGCTGAGATCGGCTTCGTGCCAATCGATGTCCGGCGCCTTGGCGCGTGCGACGGCCAGCATCTCAACATCGGCGTCGACGCCGGTGACCCGCACCCCGCGCCGGGCCAGTTCGATCCCCACCCGACCGGTGCCACACCCCGCGTCGAGCACGCTGGATCCGCCCGACTCCTTCAGCAGTGCCGCGACCAGATCAGCCTCGCCGTGGATATTGTGCCCAGCTGCTTCCAAAGAAAGCCAGCGGGCGTCGTAGTCGTCACCCCGGGGGGTTGCAGCCCGCTGCCAGCGGGTGGTCATGCCGGAACCACAACGGTCAGGTCGCTGCCATCGCGCTCCACCCGCATCCCCGCGCGACGGGCCAGCGCAGCCACCGAGGTCGCATCATCGGACTCGGATCTGGCCGCCGCCAGAACGCGCGCCAGCCTGCCTTTGTGCGACTTGTTGAAGTGACTAACCATCATGCGTCGGCCGTCGGAATGCTCGGCGATGACGTCAACCCTGACGGCTCCGGGGATCCGACCGAGTCCGGCATAGGCGCCAGAGCGCAGATCGACGACGAGTTCGCGGCTCGCCAGATCGGCGAGCACCGGTTCCAGCACCGGCCGCCATCGCACGGGCAGGCCGGGTTTACCGGGCAGTTTGGCACCTGCGGACAGCCGATAGGCGGGGATGCGGTCATCGGCGCGCAGCAGGCCGAAGAGAGCCGAGCCGACAGCCAGCCGGGCGCGGCCCCGCGCTGCCTCGGCGGCGCGAAACGACGCGAAGTCCAGCGCGTCGTAGAGGACTCCGGTGTAGCGGTGGATGGCCGGCAACGTGGGGGAGTTTCGCAGCGTCGCATTTCGCTCGATCTCGGCGGTCTGGGATTCCGAGATCCCGAGCGCCTGTCTGCTCGCTGCAGGGTCGGCGGCGAGTTCGACGAGTTCAGCCACCAGTGCCTCGCGCAGCGGCCGCAACTGCGGGCAGCCGAGGCTGCGCAGGTTCAGCGGTGGACCGTCGCCGCCGACGCGTTTGGTCTCCGACGGGGGAAGCAGCACGATCACGAGGCAGACGTTAGTCCGTGATCAGTACGGCGGCAGTTGGCCGGTGCCGTCAATAGGACGGCAGTTGGCCGGTGCCGTCAATAGGACGGCAGTTGTCCGTTGCCGGACTGGCCGGCCAGGCCGTTGAGGATATCGAGTTCGTGCCGCAGCTTCAGCTGTGACAGCCAGGGCGGGGTCTCGCCAGGGAGCACGGCGTCCTGCGTCAGCTGCCACGGTTGGCAGCCGCGGGTTTTGAAGGCGACGTCGGTCGCCTCGATCAGCACCACCTGGGGCTGCGAGGACAGCGCATTGTTGAGCGTGGTGTTGTCGGCGCCGATCCGCCGCCAGTAGCACTTGGTGCCCTCGGCCGGTCCGGCGGACGCATAGATGCCGGGCTGGATCTCGGTTCCAACAGCGAAGGTGCCATCGCGGTCGATCGCGGTCAACGGACCAACCTGGGGTGAGTGCGGAGTCGCGGTCTCGGTCACCGGCGCGGTCGAGGGTGCTGTCGGGGTCGGCGGGGCCGGATCGGCAGAAGCGACTCCGCCACCAAACTGGCAGGCGGTAATCACCACCGCCGCACCGTAGGCAATTACCCGATCCACGGAGTCAGGATACGCCGTCCGCCTCGCCGACGAACCGGTCGCGGTAGCCGTCCAACCGCCGCGCGACATCGTCCGCGTCCAGCCCGACAGCGGCGTAGTCGTAGATCACCTCGCCGTGGCGACCGCGCGGATGCTCGGCCGTGAACGCGGCCATTGACTCCTGAACGTCTGCTCCGAACTGCTGGTCGGCGAGGTCGTAGATTGCGCGCAGCGTCGCCTTCTCGTCGGCCATGAAGTCGGTGAACCGTATGTCGATCGACTGATCGGCGGGCAGTACGTCACGGTCGCGCAGGCATCCGTTCAACAGATCCTCGGACCGGCGCAGCCAGTACTGTCCGATCGCGACCGGGTCGGGGTGATCACACGCCATTCGCGATCCGTACGCGACCATGGTGACCATCGACCGGGTCACCTCCACCGGATCGCGATGTGTGACAACGAAAGTCGCGTCTGGGAACGCGGCATACAGCGTCGGGAACTGTTCGAGATGCTGCGGCGACTTCAACACCCATCGGGTACCGCCGCGTAACCACTGCAGGGCCGCAAGGCTGCGTTTGACGAAGTTGTACGAGGGCAGTTGGTCGTGGGACTTGTAGTGCGCGGCAAAGGTCGGGACGTGGTAGGTGGTTTCGAATAACATGCCGGAGATGTCGTTGGCCAGCAACTGGATCTCCTCATGCGCATGATCGACGGTCATCTCGTGCATCCGCTTGAACTCCGGCATGATCGCGTCCAGCAGGCCTAGGCCGGCCGAGCAGCGATCCCGTCGGGCCTGTTCGTCCTCGCCGGGCGCGCCGATCGGTTCGAGGCTTTCCCAGTAGGGCAGCGATCGAATATTGGGGTCAGCGGCAATGAGGTTGTGCAGGTGCGTGGTGCCGCTTCGGGGCAACCCGCAGATGATGATGGGCCGGGTGATCGGTATGGATTCGATCTCGGGATGTTCGGCGATCAGGGCTTCCAGGCGTAATCGGTTCACCAGATTGCCCACGAGTTGCTCGAACACGATGGCGACCCCGGTGTCCGACAGGCCTGCCTCGGTGCGCAGCGCTGTGCACAGGATCTCCAGGCGCTCCCGGAACGCGGGGTCACCCCAGTGATCGAGTCCGGTTCGTTCGGCAGCGGTCGACATCAGCGCCGCCGGGGACAGGTTCAGCGTGGCACCGTAGGCCCCGAGACCTTCGCGCATCGAAACGGCCGATTCCGGATAGACAGGGCTGGCCAGATCGTCGAGTCGGATCGGTTCCGGGCGAACGGTTTTCACTTCCCGGCCTCGGAGGCGTTGACCACCCGGCACACCGGGCGTTGCGGGGTCTGCGCGGGCAGGAACCAGCGCAACCAGATCAGGCCCTTCGATCGTCCTGCGGTGGATACCCAGTTGGGGTGGCCGGGGTCGGTATCGCTGACCACGATCCGCCATGATCCGTCCGGTTCGTAGGAGACGTGAGCGCCGTTGATGGTGACGCGTTCGTAGGTGTAGTCGTAGGTGTGCAGGAATGGGTTCCACAGGCACAGGTTCCAGAACGCGCAATCCGGTGAGGTGCCGTCGATGATCAACGCCTGGCCGGACTCGAGTTCGTAGGCGCCCATCGCGTAGGCCGCGTCGGCGGCCGACCATCCGTAGGCGTGCTGGGGCACCGGGTAGGGTTCGGCGATCTCGTTGGGCGGCGAGACCCGGGTCGGGATGAAGGAGCACTGTTCGTTGATCCAGGTGCGGGCAGCGCGCAGCCTGCGGGTGAGGTCCGCCCGGCTGTCCTGGCGTCGGCCCGGAGGGTCGATCGCCTCGATGCGCCAGTGCGCCCGCCGGTCGGTCTCGGGGTTGTCCAGGTAGTCGCGGGTCAGTGCCACGACGGCGTCGGCGTCGAGGGTGAGGCCTCCCTTCGTACCCAGTGACCCGGGGGAGAGCATGAACTCGAAGTTGCCGTCGGCGTCGAACTGCAGCGAGCGGTCGTTGAGGGTTCCGACGATGCGGTTGCTGTAGTGGCCGTCGTCCGGTCCGCCGTAGACGGTGATCGATAGATACACCGAGTCGCCGCGGTTCCCGGTCACCAGATAGCTGCGGTTAGGAGCGATCGGTGCGAGTTGATAGAACGCGTCGGAGTTGTCCCCGCCCCACTTCTGATACGGCCCGATGACATCGACGAATCGGGGGTTGTCCCTATCGCCCCAGACGTAGGCGTCGACGGCAACCCGCAGCAGGCTGAACGTCAGCCGATAGCCGTCCAGGATGTCGGGTTCGTCCAGTGGGGGATCGGCGGTCAGGAACTTTCCCTCGATGGCACCCAACTCGTCGAGTAATTCGTGGAATGCCTGCGAAAGTTCGTCGCCCGCCATCGCCCTGCGCTCCTTCGGCTACCCCCGGTGTCAACGGTATGCCCCGGTCGCCCGCAGTCTTACGCTTTTCTGACCTGGACCCGAATCCGTCGCACCGGACACCCGGAGGCCCATAATCTCTAATCATGCCGTTTGCTCGGCGGCGACGCGAGCAAAGAAACGTGGGAGGAACTGTAATGAACACACCGATCCGGAGCCTGGTCAGGGCGCTGGCCCTGATGCTGGCAGTGGTGGGACTGACCTTCGGTATCGCTAAGCCGGCGACCGCGGCCGCCGCTGACC